>Ga0123353_10018226_pt1 | contig 10369 bp, 8 predicted proteins | sample TergutLab28metaG_3_FD_92763 | JGI IMG/M metagenome (GOLD analysis project Ga0123353, IMG submission 92763) | Labiotermes labralis P3 segment gut microbial communities from Petit-Saut dam, French Guiana - Lab288 P3 | ecosystem: Host-associated > Arthropoda: Insects > Digestive system > Gut ...
CCCGCCTGCGTGTTCCAAAAATAAGGAGTTTATACATTTTAACCTTTTAACCTTGTGATGGCGGAATGTTCGGATTTGGAAAAAAACGCATTGTTGTTATCGCATCGCCGATGAACGGTGATGTCGTGCCGGTTTCAAAGATAAATGATCCTGTTTTCAGCGAGGATATTCTGGGGCGAGGAACAGCAGTGAGGCCGGGTTCAGATCATGTGAGCGCGCCCTGCAAAGCGACCGTAATCCAAATGTTCGAAACCGGACACGCCGTTAATTTGCTGACGGATAGCGGCGTCGAACTGCTTATCCATGTCGGCATAGACACGGTAAAGCTTAAAGGCCGCCACTACGCCATCCATAAAAACAGCGGCGAGAGCGTCAACGCCGGCGATATTCTGATGGAGTTAGACGCTGCCTGCATAAGCGCGGCCGGTTTTGATACAGTCACGCCGATTGTGGTCTGCAATCCTGATGACTTTTCTGATATTTCCTTTGCTCCGGAGGGCCCTATAAAGGAGGGCGAACCTCTTATTACAATTACAATCAAGGATTAATACGGGTTGACCCGGATATAAAATTGTTAAAGCGAACGCAATGAAGGAATTAAAGCATATAATCAGGTATGAATTGGGAATCCATGCCCGCCCGGCCGGGCTGCTTGTGAAAACGCTCCGTGAATTTTCGTGCGAAACGAGGGTGGGGACTCCCCGGAAAATGGTTGACGGCAAACGCGTTTTCGCGGTCATGGGTTTGGGACTAAGACAGGGTGATGAAATAACGCTCACCTTTGACGGTTCCGATGAGGATGCCGCCGCGGCAGGGGCGGAATTGTTTCTTGGCGCAAATTTATAAATGATTCCGGGAACAATAAAACAAAAATACGTGAAAAGGACTGTTTTTGTATGATGAAACAGGCGCAGAGACTCGGAAAGTCTCTTATGCTGCCCGTCTCCTGTCTTCCGGTCGCCGCCGTCATGCTGGGAATAGGGTATTGGATTGACCCTGCCGGATGGGGCGGCTCAAACCAGGCGGCCGCGTTCCTGGTAATGGCGGGAAAAGCGATTCTGGAAAATATTCCGCTTCTTTTTGCCATAGGCATATCGGTTGGAATGGCGGATGAGGCCAATGGCACGGCGGCGCTGGCCGGACTGATATCGTGGCTTCTAATCCAGAATCTTCTGGCTCCTCAAACAGTCTCCATGCTCAGCGGAACACCGGTTGAGAATGTAAGCGCCGCTTTCGGCAAAATCAACAACGTGTTTATTGGAATCCTGTGCGGACTTATAGGCGCTGCCTGCTACAACCGCTTCAAAAACACCAGGTTTCCCGACGCGCTGGCTTTTTTCAGCGGAAAGCGGAGTGTCGCAATTGTGACGGGCGGCGTATCCATTCTGGCGGCCCTGGTATTGCTTTTCATCTGGCCGGTCATTTACGGCGCTCTTGTAGCGTTTGGCATCAGCGTTATAAATCTTGGACCGGTCGGCGCGGGAATTTATGGTTTCTTTAACCGTCTGCTCATACCTCTCGGGCTGCATCACGCGCTCAACTCGGTTTTCTGGTTTGACGTGGCGGGCATCAACGATCTTGGGAATTTCTGGAACAATACCGGCGTGCATGGCGTAACCGGCCAATACATGACGGGATTTTTTCCCATCATGATGTTCGGTTTGCCGGGCGCCGCACTTGCGATGTACCATACGGCAAAATTCAAACAGAAAAAGATGGCGGCCGGGTTGTTGCTGTCTGCCGCCTTCGCCGCGTTTCTCACGGGCGTAACGGAACCGCTTGAGTTTTCGTTCATGTTTTTAGCCCCGGTTCTTTATGTCGTCCACGCCGCTCTTACCGCCGTTTCCATGTTCTTTATGGCGGCGCTGCCGGTTCGCGCGGGCTTTAATTTCAGCGGAGGCATGATTGACCTTGTGTTAAGCTGGAATACCCCTCTTGCGCAAAACCCGTGGGCGATAATTCCTGCCGGTTTGGTATTTTTTGTCATTTATTATTTTCTGTTCCGCGTGATTATTACAAAATTTGATTTAAAAACGCCCGGACGGCAGGACGACGATTATGCCGAATCCGAAGGAAAAATCAGCCTCGGCGGCAACGATTTCGCGGCTGTCGCAAAGGAGGTTGTCGCGGGACTCGGCGGTTCCGCAAATATCGCTTCACTGGACAACTGCATCACGCGTCTGCGCGTGGAGGTCAAAAATTACACCGGCGTAAATGAAAAGGCCCTAAAAGCCGCCGGAGCGCGGGGCGTCATACGTCCGGGCAAAACAAACGTGCAGATTATTATCGGTACGCAGGCGCAGCACCTGGCCGATGAAATGAAAAAATTATTATGATAATCCGTAATGGCCTGGTATTCGGCGCGGATTGCGCTTTCACGAAAGCAGATCTGGCTTTTGAAAACGGAATCATCACAAATATCGCGCCCGCCGGCAGTATGCCCGGAGACGGTTTTGACGCCGCGGAAGCTTATGTACTGCCCGGCTTTGTGGACATACATACCCACGGGTGTGTAAACAGCGACTTTTGCGACGCGGATCCCGCCGGGCTTGAAAAGATGCTCGCTTATTACGGCAGGCACGGCGTAACAAGCGTTGTGTTTGCCGCCATGTCCTTTAGCGAGGGCGAGCTGGCCGGCATTATCCATGCCGCCGTTCCATATTTCGGTAAAAGGGGTTACGGTGCGGTGCTGCGCGGCGTAAACATGGAAGGGCCGTTTATAAATCCGGACAGGCGCGGGGCGCAAAATCCGGACAACATCATCGTTCCCGACACTGGAATGTTCGATCGTTTGTATGCGGTTTCCCGGGGAAATATCCGCTTGCTCGGCATAGCTCCGGAACTGCCCGGCGGTCTGGAACTGGTACGTCACGCCGCTAAAAGCTGCGCTGTCAGCCTGGCGCACACCTGCGCGGACTACGACGTTTCTTCGGCCGCTTTTGCCGCCGGCGCCGGTCATGTGACGCACCTGTTCAACGCCATGCCGTCCTTTGACCGCCGGGAACCCGGAGTTGTCGGAGCATCCTTTGATCATGCGGCAACCGTGGAAATTATCAGCGACGGCGTGCATCTTCACCCATCGGTGGTAAGAGCCATGTTTGAAATGTTCGGCGCGTCAAGGATATGTCTCGTGAGCGACAGCGTTCGCGGGACAGGTATGCCGGACGGCGAATACGAGCTGGGCGGCCAGGTTATCATTTTAAAGGACGGACGTTCCCTCCTGGCGGACGGCGGAACTATCGCGGGAAGCGCCGTGAATTTGCCTGACTGCTGCCGCCGGGCCGTAAAGTTCGGCATACCGCTTGAGAACGTCGTACGCGCGGCATCGAAAAATCCGGCCCGCGCCGCCGCTATTGACTCCGTTGCGGGGAGCCTTGAACCCGGCAAAAGCGCGGATATCCTTGTTTGGGACGCCGATTTGCGTACCATTGCCGTGTTTGCCGGCGGCGAGCGGGTGAGTTAGGAGAAGAACAACATGCTGATAATAAAAGGTGTATGTGTTTCTCCAGGCGTGGCGATGGGGCCTTTGCGTTTTCTGAAAAATGAGCCGTTGATAATCCGCCGCGAAAAAACAGATGACGTTGAAAACGAAGCTGCGCGTTTTGAAAAAGCCCGTACTGCGGCTTATGCGCAGCTTGACGAATTGTATCGGGAAGCGCTGAACAGGGTCGGCGAAGAAAGCGCGGCGATTTTTGAAATTCACAAGATGATGCTGGACGATCCGGATTTTCGCGAGTCCGTCACCGATATGATACGCGCGCAAAGTATGAACGCGGAATACGCCGTCAGCCTGACGGCTCAAAAATTTGCAGCAATCTTTTCATCCATGGACAATGCTTACATGAAAAGCCGCGCCGCGGATGTATTTGACATTTCCGAACGTGTTCAAAAGGCGCTTAATCCCGGATCATGCGCACCGTTCGTGATAAACGCTCCTTCCATATTGGCGGCGCGCGACATCGCGCCCAGCGAAGCGGTTCAGCTTGATAAAAACATGATCCTGGGCTTCGCAACGGCTGAGGGAACCGACAAATCGCACGTGTCCATACTTGCCGGATCAATGGGCATACCGGCCGTTATTGGCATGGGGGCGGAGCTTGCCGCTGAAATGGACGGTAAAACCGCCATATTGGACGGTTTTACCGGTACGCTCTATGTTGAGCCTGACGACGCGATATGCGCAATGATGTCAAACAAGCTGCATGAAGTCCGGGAAAAACGCGAAGCCCTGAACGCCCTGAAAGGACGCCCCAATGTCACGCCTGACGGCAGGAAAATCGACATTTTCGCGAATGTAAACACTCTGTCCGGTCTTGACGAGGTAATCGACAATGACGCGGGCGGCATAGGACTTTTCAGAAGCGAATTTTTATATTTAGGACGCAGGGACTATCCGACGGAAGAAGAACAGTTTGCCGTTTATAAGCGTGCTGCCGAAATCATGGACGGCAAAAAGGTCGTCATACGCACGCTGGATATAGGCGCGGACAAGCGGGCCGATTATTTCAACCTGCCTCATGAAGAAAATCCGGCGATGGGCCTGCGCGCCATACGCTTATGCCTTACACGCCCGGAAATTTTCAAAACCCAGCTCCGCGCGCTTTATCGGGCGTCGGCTTTCGGCAATATCGCCATTATGTTTCCTATGATTATCTCCGCGCGCGAGGTGGAGGATATTTTAAAAATCACCGAAGATGTGAAAGCTGATTTACGGCGCGGGAACGTGCCTTTTAACGAAAAAACCGAACGTGGTATCATGATAGAAACGCCCGCTGCCGTGATGACAAGCGGGGAACTTGCCAAAATGGCGGATTTTTTCAGCATCGGCACCAACGATCTCAGCCAGTACACCCTGGCTATTGACAGGCAAAACAGGCAGCTTGACCGTTTTTACGATCCGCATCACCCGGCCGTGCTCAAAATGATTGAAATGACGGTTAAATCCGCGCATGACGCCGGGATATGGGTCGGAATTTGCGGTGAACTCGGCGCGGACCTTGAGCTTACGGAAACGTTCCTTCGCATGGGCGTCGACGAACTTTCGGTATCAGCGGGTATGGTGCTGCCTTTAAGGGAAAAAATATTGTCGCTTGATTCAGGAAAAAGTCCCGGGTTTGCGGACAGGCCCTAAAGTTTGTATATTTTGGTAAAACAAAAGCCGGGATTGTACGTAAGACTGTGGCAGGTGCAGGGAAAGGATTTTATGACGCGCGAACGCTTTTCTCGATTTTTTAGAATCGCCGTTTTAGTGACGGCGGCGATTGCAGCGGCATTGCTGCCGACAGAACCTTTGCGTATTCCGGCCGTCGCCGCGCAAAGCCCGGCGCCCTCACTGAGCCCGGCCGCCGCCGCGCTTGTGTGCGACATAGAAAACAATCTGATCGCGCCATGCTGCTGGATTCAGCCGATTTCCGAACATCCTTCGGAAATATCCGATCTCATGCGGGCGGAAGTCCGCGCGATGGTCGCGGAAGGCAAAAGCCGCAGCGAAATTCTGGATTACTATGTCGCGAGGTACGGCGAGCGTATTCTGGCCGCGCCGCGCGCCGACGGCATCAACGTGCTGGCTTACGCCGCGCCGTTTGCGGCGCTGATTCTGGGCGGCTGGGGCCTTTTCTTTTTTAGAGGAAAAAAACGCGTCCTCGCGCCGGCGGCCGCCGATCCTTTGCCTCCGCCGCGGAACGACAGCCGTTATAACGATATTATTGAGAAAGAACTTAGGGAGCTTGATGACTAATTTTCCCGCGGACCTGAACACAAACGACGAGCTTTCGAAAGAAGCTTACGAGACATACACCCGGCATTTCGCGGCGGTCGTCCGCCGCTCGCCCGAACGTACAGCCTTTAAGCTGAAAACGCCCGATGGTTATACGTCTGTTTCATACGGCGAAACGTACCGCCGCATTCGCGGAACCGCGCTGGGGCTTCACATGCTTGGCATCGGGCGCGGCGAGCGCGTAGCCATCCTTTCGGAAAACCGCCCGGAATGGGTCGTCGCCTATCTTGGTTCCTATTTTGCGGGAACCGTTGCCGTGCCGCTGGATACACAGATTTCACCGGAGGAATGGCGGCGCCTGATCGACGATTCCGAAACGCGGGCTGTTTTCGTGAGCGGCATGTTGGCGCCGAAACTTCTCGCGGCGCTCGACGGCGCGGGAATTTCAAGTGAAAGAATTATTATATTTGACGATCCTGACGCCGTGAAAAACGACGGCTGCACCGGTTTCGGTGAAATGATCGAGCGCGCCCTGCGAAGCGAAAACCCGCCCGAAATCGCGGAAAGCGCTCCTTCCGACGTCGTTGTCATCATTTATACATCCGGAACCACGGGACATCCCAAAGGCGTGCCGCTGACACATGCCAACGTCATGCACGAACTGCGCGCCATTTTCGGCGCGCTTTACGTTGATTCCGACGATTCACTGCTTTGCCTGCTACCGCTTCAGCATGTTCTGGCCTCCATCATCAACGTGCTTGTACCGTTATATAAAGGCGGATACGTCGTTTTCGCCGACACGCTGAAAAGGGCCGAAATCATGCAGGCGCTTTCGGGGGCGGGCATTTCAATCTTCGTTACGGTGCCGCAGTTTTTCTACCTGATCCACAACCGGATCCGGGAGGAACTTTCCCGCAAACCAGCGTTCGCGCGCTGGGTGTTCCGCGGGATGATGGCGCTGAACCGCCTTAGTTTACGATATTTGAAATTGAATCCCGGCAAAATATTCTTCGCCAAAGTCCATAAAAATTTTGGAACGCGCCTGAGACTCCTTGTAAGCGGCGGCAGCGGGTTGGACGCCGCCGTGGCGCGCGATTTCCACGACATGGGCTTCACCATTCTGCAGGGCTACGGCCTGACGGAAACCACCGGCGGATGCGCTGTCACCAGGCTTGAGTCGAACGTCCTCGGTTCCGTAGGATATTCGCTTCCGGGAACGGAAATAAAAATTCTTTCGCCGGACGAAACGGGCGTCGGCGAGGTGCTGGTTCGCGGTCCTATAGTCATGGCGGGCTATTACAATAATCCGGAAGCCACGCGGCAGGCCATACGCGACGGCTGGTTTCATTCCGGTGATCTCGGCCGCCTGGACGAAAAAGGAAATTTGTTTATCACCGGGCGTGAAAAAGAAGTCATAGTGCTTGCGAACGGCAAAAACCTTTATCCCGACGAGCTGGAAAAACACTACCTGCAATGCCCGTATATCCAGGAAATCGCCATTGTCGGCATACGCGGCGAAGACGGACGCGGAGAAAAAACGCACGCGGTCGTCGTCCCGGATTTCGCATATCTGAAATCAAAAAAAATTACCAATACCCGCGAGGTTTTGCATGATGGAATCACCGATCTTTCCGGGCGTTTGCCGAAATACAAACGCCTTATGAGTTATCAGATTCAGGCGGAACCGCTCCCGCGTACCACGACAAAAAAACTCAGGCGTCTCGAAATCAGGCAAACGGCGGAACGCGGCGAACGCGGCGCGCCGGCGTCCGACGGCGCTAAGTCCGCCGTGAGCGCCGAAGCTTCGGCTTTGATGGAGTCGGTAGTCGGACGGGAAATTATCGCCTGCCTGCGCGAGATGCGCCATGGCGACGTAACGATCGCGCCGGATATGAATCTGGAACTTGACCTGGGTTTTGATTCCATGGAGCGCGTTGAACTGCTTTCCAGTCTTGAGGAGAGGCTCAATGTTCGTCTCTCCGATGACGCCGCCGCCGAAATTTTCACCGTTCGCGATCTGATTGTCTTCCTGGAACGGGAAACCGGCGGCGCGGCAAATCCGGCCGCCGCCGCGCGCCAGAGCTGGAAAACGCTCCTGTCCGAAAACCCCGGCGAACACGCATTTCGTCCTTCGGGAACAGTTGCGGCGGCGCTAAAGTATCTGCTGCTCAAAATTCTGTACTACGGGCTTTTTAAACCGCTCTTACGCCTCGAAACCGGCGGGCTTGAAAATTTGCCTGAAAAACGCCCTTATCTGATTTGTCCGAATCACCAAAGTTATATCGACGGGCTTGTCCTTATCGCGGCGCTGCCTTTCAGGGTTTTTCGCAGATTGTTCTTTGTAGGCTACAGCGTAATTTTCTCCGGGCCTGTCATGAAACTTGTGGCCCGCACGGTTAATATTATTCCGCTTGATCCCGACGCGCATTTACTCGGCGCGATGAAAGCCGGCGCCGACGGGCTGAGGCAAGGCGGGATTCTCTGCATTTTCCCGGAAGGCGGACGTTCCTTCGACGGCGAGTTGACGGAGTTCAAAAAAGGGGCGGCGATCCTGGCGCGCGAACTTTCCGTTCCCGTCGTTCCGGCTGCAATCGCCGGCGCGTATGAAGTGTGGCCGCGCGGGAGCGGACGCATTTTCCTCCGCAAAGTCCGCGTCGCTTTCGGGAAAGCCTACATGCCAGAGGAAAATTCCGCGGCTGACCCGTATCGGGAGGATACGGAGCGGCTGCGTGAATCAGTCGGCCGTTTGTTTGACGATTTACGATCTTTAAAATAGGAAACCGTAATGAAAATTCGATCTGTCTGGAAATTATTTTTTGTTTTATGTCTGATTGTCACCGCGCCTGCTGCCGCGCAGCAGGTAGACGAAAGCCGGATTCTGAAAGCCCTGGACGAACTTGTAGAGACCACGGCGCGCGTGCGCGAACTTGAGCCCAAGGGCCCCATTCAGAAAGGAATTAAAAGCCGCGAGGAAATCACCGGCTACATGACCCGGAAAATTTATGAAGACTACCAGCCTGAGCGGATTCTGCTGGAAGAAAAGATGCTGAAAAAAACGGGCCTGCTGCCGGAAAAAATCAACTATCAGCAGTCGGTGGTTAACCTGCTTACCGAACAGGTGCAGGGATTTTACGACCCCGAGGAAAGAATACTGTTTATCGCCTCCTGGCTTCCCATGTCCGACCAGGAATCAGTCATGATGCACGAAATTACGCACGCGTTGCAGGATCAGCATTTTGACCTGCAGGCGAGATTCCGCGCCGGCCGGAACTCCGACAACGACGACTATCTGCTGGCGCAGCAGGCGCTGTACGAGGGCGACGCCACGGTGGCGGCGCTGCAATTTACCATAGCGCCGTTCAAACGGCATTTTTCCGAACTGCCCGACCTGGCTTTTATCATGGAAACGCAAATGGAAGCCGAGATGTCCAAATCTCCCGTTCTTTCAGCCACACCGCGGTTTCTGAGAGAAACCCTGATTTTCCCTTATGGATACGGAGCCTCGTTTCTCCAGGAAATATGGAAACAGAACCCGTCATGGGAAGCCGTAAACAAAATATACTCTGATCCGCCGGTTTCCACTGAACAGATCATGCATCCGGAAAAATATTATGGAACGCGGGACAATCCAAAACCGGTGGACGCCGCGGCAAAGGCGGTCAAACTGGGCGCGGAATGGAAGATTTCCTACAAAAGCGTATTTGGCGAATTCATGCTGGGGCAACTGCTGGAGCTTCATATCAACAAAGACCGCGCCAGGCGCGCGGCGGCCGGATGGGGAGGAGACGAGGTTCTGCTTCTGGAAAACGGCGCGGGTCAAAATGCCGTCTGGGTTGAAACGGAATGGGATACGGCCGACGACGCCGAAAAGTTTTTCGACGCCATGGACGAGTGGTTCCGGCTTCACTATCCGAAAGTCTCCCGGTACACCACTCCGGAAGGATTTTCCCTGATTCAGAACGGTGAATTCAACGCCATTTCCAGGGAAGGAACCGGCGTCCGCATTATTCTGGGAATCACTGAAGCCGACGGCAAAAAACTGGATAAATAATTATTAACATTTTTAATAGTATCAGTGTTGCTTTTACGGTGGAATTTCGTAAGATGTTGTGGTTTTTTTGTGGAATGTAAAAAAACCGCCGGGACAGTAATTATCCTGATTAAAGCAGAAAGGGGACGGGAAGATTGAAAACGGAGTTCACAACGCAAACCGAACTTACGCCGCAACTGGAAAAGCAGATTGCAGCCATTGCCGAGCGGTACCATAAGGAGCCGCATCAGCTCATGCGAATTTTGCTGGATATCCAGAAGGCGGCGTCCAACGCGATTCCCCGGGAGGTCGCAGTCGTGGTCAGCCGCGTGACCGGCATTCCGGAGGCGAAGCTTTACGGCTTCATCAGTTTTTATGCGATGATTTCCCCGAATCCCCGTGGGAAATATGTCATCCGCATGTGTGAAAGCGCGCCATGCCACGTAACCGGCGCCGTATCGGTCATGGAATCCATTACAAAAACGCTGGGCATTCAGCCGGGAGAGACAAGCAATGACGGCCGTTTCACGCTGGAATACTGCCAGTGCCTTGGCGTGTGCGAATCCTCGCCGGCCATACTGGTAAACGACATAGTCTATAAAAACCTCACGCCCGGCCGCGCC
>Ga0123353_10018227_pt1 | contig 10369 bp, 7 predicted proteins | sample TergutLab28metaG_3_FD_92763 | JGI IMG/M metagenome (GOLD analysis project Ga0123353, IMG submission 92763) | Labiotermes labralis P3 segment gut microbial communities from Petit-Saut dam, French Guiana - Lab288 P3 | ecosystem: Host-associated > Arthropoda: Insects > Digestive system > Gut ...
AATCATACAATGTTCCGAAAATATTTAATTGGTTAATTAAACAAGGTGATGTCCCTTTAGAAGATGCATATAAAGCATTTAATATGGGGATAGGATATGTGGTTATCGCTTCAAATGAAGTAATTCCTAGGTTAATAGAAGAAACAGGTGGTTTTAAAATCGGTATTATTACAATAAAAGAAAACGAAAGATCAGTAATTTTGAAAAATATTAATTTTTAGGAATGAAAAAAAAAATGCTCTACAGAGATGTAATATACTGATATTTAATGAGATACACTCGAAGAATGTTTGTTTTTCATTAAAAGAAAAAAAATGGTTGACAAAAGAATGACTTTTTTATTCGTTAAATCGTGGATTTGTTTGACGATTTTTTAATGAAAAAAGTCAATGGCAGTATCTAAAGAAAAAATAAAAAAAATAAAATTTTTCCATAAAGGAGGATAATGAATGCAAAAAAGATTCGTTTTACTTGCAATCTGCATGATAGTTCTTGGTATATCGCTTTTCGCACAAACAACAGGGAAATTATCTGGAACTGTACTAGACGATCGTGGAGTGCCAGTAGCATTTGCGAACATTACTTTACAAGGTACACAATGGGGAACTACTTCAGGTGAAAATGGTCGATTTATTATCATCAATATCACACCAGGCACATACACAGTGTATGTAACTGCTGTTGGACTCACTAGCTATATATTACAAGATGTTCGAATAAGCGTAGATGAAACAAGAACAATACAAGCTAGATTAAACAGGGATTCTGTAGAACAAGATGAATTGATAGTAAAAGCTGACATAGTGATGATACACCGCACAGGTGGTGGTGGCACAAGTATTAGTTCGGAAGAAATAGCGAATACATCAGCAACTGATGTAGACGGACTGATAGCAATGCGAGCTGGTGTGTCTAAAGGTCCTGATGGTTCATTGAATGTTCGTGTAGGACGAGGTAATGAAATAGTATTTACTGTCGATGGTATGTCGGTATCAGATCCAGTGGATGGTGGTAGAGCACTTTCTGTTGATATGGATGCTATAGCAGATATGAAAATAATGACTGGAAGTTTTACAGCTGAGTACGGTAATGCCCAATCTGGTATGGTGAATATTGTTACCAAAGATGGATCAGAAAGATGGGAAGGTAAAATAGAAGGTATTACAGATCATGGACATCAACTTCAGAAGGGTTCAAATTATGACGAAGTTAAATTCAATTTCGGAGGACCAGTTCCTATTTATATGTTTAATCATTCTCTTCGTTCAAAATTTACATTTTTCTTAAATGGAGCAGCAGCATGGAGCGATACTAGACATAGAAAACATTATAGAGGAACACCTAACGAAGATTTTTCATATTGGATAACAGAAGACTCAACAAGAATCTTTAAAGATTTAATAACTGCATATAAATACCCAGAGTATGATCCTTATGAAGGACGGGATAACCTTTTAGGATTTGATTTAGGAAATAGGAATACTAATAATTATAATTTCAATTTAAAAAGTTCTTATAAAATAAGTCCTCTTCAAAAACTATCAGTTGCTGTGCGAGGTGACCGTTCATATAATACTCCTTTTAGTCACAACTGGCGGTATGCATTACAACATTATGCCGAATCAGAATCTAGACAAGCTCAAGTATTATTTACATATGACCACGTGTTTGATGCTAGAAGAATAATGCAATTAAAAGGATCCTATTTTACAAGTATCACAAAAGAAAGCCCAAGAGGATTTAATTTTAGTAAAATATTAATAGATAGCGAATTATGGGATCCAAGGAATGGTACGATTAATAATGGGAATTATGGGTTTTATTCGATAGACAGAAACGGTGATTCAATATACGATGGAGTACCATTGTATGCTGATTCTAATGAATGGACATATAGCATAAGTGGGTTAGCTGAACCTCGTAATATTTCAGGTTTTAGACCACCAGGAACTATATGGGATAATTTTATTGATGATGAGTCAGCACAATATAGTTTTCGTGGAGATTATGAGTATCAAATCAGCCAAATAGTCGGGATGAAAACAGGGTTGGAAGTAATTCATCACGATATACGGAAAAACCAATTAGGTGGTTTTTTAACAAGATATGAGGAAAGATTTTTAAGCTTTTTAAGATATAATTGTACTCCAGAAGATTCAATCGTAGTGGACGATGTAGTGATACCTCTTTATAGCAAAGAAGATTATTTATCCGCTGCTTATGCTTCTAGTGGACGCAGAGATGGATACAAAGCGAATCCTATGCAATTTGCTTATTATTTACAAGGAAAAGCAGACTGGGAAGGGATGATAGTAAATTTAGGTTTAAGAACAGATATTTGGTATCTAGGAAAAGATTATAAAATTTTACAAGATGATGGAACTTATAGAAAGAATAATACAACTTTTTTAAGAGATGAAAATGGTGATTATGTCCATGATGAAAAAGGTCATAGAATACCCCTTTCTTCGGGGTTTAAAAAAAGTGATATTACACAAATTATGCTCTCTCCAAGATTAAGTGTGTCACATCCAATTTCCGAAAAACAAGTAGTTCACTTTGCTTATAATTACCAAAATCAATTACCTATGATGAGATATATTTTCACTTCTCGAGACTCAGTTGATGCTTATATACAAGGATCAGGAGTTGAAGTTGGAAACCCGAAATTAAAGCCACAAATCACAGTAACATATGAAGTTGGTTTACAACAATTGCTCTCGGAAGATTATGTATTAGGTATCATAGCATATTATAAGAACATATATAATTATGTTTCAACAAAAAAAGTCACTTCAAAACAAGAAGCATCATTGTTCTGGTACGAATATATTTCAGAAGATTATGGTTCTGCTAGAGGGATTGATTTATCATTAAATCGCCGTATGTTCAATTTTATTTCTGGTGGTTTAGCTTATTCTTTATCATGGGCAAATGGTAATAACTCCAGAACAAGAGTTCAAGATGAAACAACAAACATCAGAGAATTCCCGTTAGACTGGGATATTAGGCATCTACTTAACTTAAATCTTGCTCATAGAGTTGCACGAGGTGAAGAATTCATACTTCCATATACAGACTGGGTAGTACCTTTTGATGATTATTCAATAAGTTTCGATTTTGATATATCTTCAGGAAGACCGTATACTCCTCAATCGTTGGACACTACAGACATGTTGGAAACAAATAGCAAAAGAATGCCATACACATCTAGAGCAAATATGCGTTTCGCGAAAAACTTCCCTACAGGAAAAACTTCTTTTATCAGAACTACTTTCACAATCGAGAACCTATTCAAGAATACTAATGTTAATTATGTCTATCCACGTACTGGTTCTCCATACCGAGATGGTGCAGATATTACTGAAACAAATTATGGAAATTTTGTTTTCGATGAAACACAATATCTTCACGATTTACTTACAAATAATCCATCAAATATAAATAGAAATCGAAATTATATACTCACAGTTGGCTATAATTTCTAATAAAACGGAGGAAAAAATAAAATGAAAAAAAAAATTAACAAATCAATTATATTATTATTAATAATAACCGGATTCATGTTTTCAGCATCGTTGTTTTCACAAACTGATATGATCAATGAATCAACACCCGCAGAAATTACTGTACCCACCTTCAATGAAATTGAGCCTATGTCCAACTTTGAAACCCTAGCTCGTAGGTTAGTCGGCAGCTATATGGTTCAACTCTTCTTAGATGGTGGTATGGTGTCATGGCCCTTGTTATTATTGCTAATTTGGGGATTATCTTGGTCTATATGGAAAATTGTTGCTTTATCATATGGAAAGATAAATATAAACAACTTCTTAAATCAAATAACACCATTGATAAAAGCAAAAAAATATGCTCAAGCAGCTGAAATAGCGAAAAATGAGCGTGGCCCAGTAGCCGCGATAGCTTATGCAGGATTATTAAAAGCCGAAAAGGATATCGAAAGTTTAGAAAAAGCAATAGAGAATGCATCAACAATCGAAATGGCCTTTTTAGAGAAAGGTCTTATTGCTATCGCTATGACTATAAATTTAGCTCCTATGATCGGTTTTTGGGGGACAATCGTTGGTATGATTTCAGCATTTGATGCGATAGCTAAAGCTGGTGATGTCGACCCTACTATAGTTGCAGAAGGTATAAAAATTGCTCTTGTTACAACTTTCATGGGCCTTGCTATAGCGATTCCTATTCAATTTATCAACACAATAGTATTCCAAATGATTGATGGCATAGTTCTTGATATGCAAAGGACAGCGGATAAAATAGTAGAAAGTGTAATAGAAAACAAATAAAAGAGGGTAAAATGGTTCGTCGTAAAAGAAAAAGATTAGAAGCAGGTATATCATCTGCTTCGTTAGGAGATATGGCGTTCATAATGTTGTTCTTTTTTATTTCAACCACTAAGTTCGATGTAAAGAAAGGTCTCGGTATAATACTGCCTGGTCCTAGTACTGCAGAAACTCAAAGAGTGCGAATTCAAGCAGATAATCTGACACGCATACTCATAAATAGTGATGGAAAGGTAGCAATTAATAATGAAATAGTAACTCTTCATGAGCTAGAAGGAAGAGTGAGAACAATAGTGAGAGAAAATCCTGAAATGGTTTTTACATTAAGAGCAGACCGCCAAAGTAAATATGTAAACATGTATGAAGTTTTCGATAGAATGCTGGTTGCTGGAGCTGAACGAGTAAACTTATCTACAAACTAAGGAGATTTTATGGCAAAAATTAAAAAAAGTAAACAATTGACCGCGTCAATTTCTGATGCTTCCGTTTCTGACTTAGCATTTTTGTTATTGATATTTTTTATCGTAACAACAGTCTTTGTGAAAGAAAGAGGTTTGAAAGTAATGTTACCTCGCGGAGAACGGATAGAAAAAATATCAAGAAAGAATGCTGTTACTGTTTATGTAGATAGTCACGGAACTATCTCAATCGATGATTATTCTGTAGATATCCCTATGATTTACAATGTAATGCTTCGTAAAATGCACGAAGATTACAATATGATAACTGCATTTAGAACAGACCAAAACACACCATATGGTGTGATGGCTGATATAATGAACCAAATGAGACGAGCTGAAGCTTTAAGAGTTTCTTTTGAAGGAAAGCACAGGAGGTAATTGATGCACGAAGACCACACAAAAGATTGGAAAGATGTAGCAAATTCTTACTTTGACAAATGTATTGCATTGATAATATTGTTTCTTATGTTCTTTTTCATAGTATATCCGAATGTTGAAACTAAAGCAATTAAATCTATAGATAGAACTATTGAAGTAGTTGATTGGCAACCAGAAGAACAAGAACAGATCATACAAGAACAAGTTATCGAAAGACTTCAAATAAATATCGAAATTGTAGATGATGTAGACGATACAAAAGAGGAAGAGATAAAAATAATTGATACTATAGGTGTAACAACAGCACTTCCACCCATTGTCAATACACAGCAAATAGGATTAACAGATAGAGATGTTTTTTACGAAAAAGCTCCCGTTGCACTCTTACGCCCCCCACCAGTATATCCTGAATGGGCAAGAAGATCCAGTACCCAGGGTACAGTAGTACTTGATGTTGAGGTATTAATTGATGGCAGTATCGGCGCGATCGAAGTTTTTAGATCGATAAGCGGACTAGATGAAGCAGCAATAGAAGCTGTAAGAAAATGGAAATATCAACCAGCTGAACGAGGGGGGTACCCTGTAGCTTGCTGGATTAAACAACCAATAGTATTTACATTAAATTAAAAAAATAAATAAAAAGGAGGATAAATGGTGAAATTTTATAACTTAAAAATTCTGAGCTTATTAGTAATTCTTTTGATGATAATTTCATTATTATCTGCTAAAATGGTTGAAGGTGAAGAAGAAGCCTCTAAACACCTTGATCTTTCAAATTGGCACAATGTTGGAAATATCTGGTTGCGGGTAAGTAATTATGGATTTTTTGGACATGGTTCAAGTGCAACTCCAGAATGGCCTTCTCTTGAGTATCCAGGTGGCAGCGGCATAGATTACTTATACCAAGGTGCTTTATGGTTTGGTGCCAAGAAAGAACGGAAGAATAGTGAAGGGAAAAAATTATATTGGAAAGAATGGCCCATAAAAGACCTTCCGAATCTAAATGAAGTAATCATAGATAATGAACATCCAGATTGGAGACCAGACATGAGGGTTGTAGTAGATACACTAGTGACGGTAGGATTTGACGGAGATAAATCTCTTTATGAATTTTTACCAGCTTGGTTTCCAAAAGAAATGAATACACCAGGTTATTCTACAAATAGCCCAACTGATAAAGTGGTTACTCAATCTATCAGAACACAACGAAGAACTTTCGATGATGACGGTGACGGTTTAATTGATGAAGATCAAATAGGTCGCACATTTCCTTTTAGGAGAATCGGAGCAGGTTATCCTACAGAAATTGGAACACATCCATATGCTCTTCCAGAAGTTTTTAGATCGTTTTCAGGTAATTTTATTCACGAAGTCGGTTCTGCTGGAACAGCAATAATAGCTGCAAATGAGAGAATCTGGTATCCATTGGGTTTCTTTGATTTAAGTTATACAGACCCGGCACGGACTTATAATTTTGCAGTGGAATTTGACGATGATCATGATGGTTTAATCGACGAAGATGGAGCACCTGTTTCGGAGCAAGACTTTATTTCATATTATTATGATTATAGTCCTTTTGGTACGCCTGGGCAAAGAACATGGGGATCATCTGCTAATACAAATGAGCATACACCACTACAAATAAGAGTTAGACAGATGAGTTATCAATGGTCTTTTGAATACATTAAGAATTTAGTATATGTGGAATTTAATATAACAAATATGAATCCCAACGATATTCTATACGATTGTGTGATGGGTATTTATATGGATTGTGATATTGGTCCTCAAGCTTATGGTGGTTCAACCATTGCTAAGGATGATAAATCTGGCTATGTTTCAGGAACAGGATACGAGTTTGCTTACTCTAGAGATGGTTCTGGAGATGGGTTGGCTACAGGATTAGTAGGTGCTCGTGTTTGTACACCAGAACCTGATTCTTTAGAATTCGCTTGTTGGTTTTGGGAAGTTGGTAAAGGACCTGATGATTTTAAGCCGCAAGCTTATAACAATCTAGGAGCAAGGAAAACAGCAAATGAAAAATATTGGTTATTAATAGGGAGAAATCCAAACACTACAAATTTTCAATCACTGAGAGAAAAAGCTGTAAACAATGAAACAGGACCAAGTTGGTATGAAGAACCTCAACCAAAAGATACTCGTTTCTTATTCGGATTTTATGGTATTAATGAAAATAGTGGTGACAATCCGATAAATGGATATTTATATCCCGATGATGCCCGTGTTTGGAATTTGAAGCCTTTCGAGACAATGAAAATTGTAGTCGCTGTTTTTCCTGGTGATAATATTGAAGATTTAAAGACTTCTGCTTCATGGGCAAAAGAAATATATAAAGATGCACAAACACTCACAACAGTTACATTGCCTGACACATTAGCCCATTATGAACCACCTGAACCTCCAATTTTCCCTAGAATGTTCGCAGATTTAGCAGAAAAATCACCAAATCGAATTAGTATGGATATTTTTTGGGAGAACCGCTCAGAATTTTCTAAAGATGAGATGATAATCGAGAAAGGGACTGAAGGTTGGAATCCAGGAAGTGGACTCGATAGCGATCCTAACTTTGCGAGTTTTGGACCCTATTCAAATATAAATGATATTCCCGAACAATTTCGACCAAATCCATCAAATGAAGAAGCTACCGCAAAAGTTAATCCATATACTGCTTGGCGTCTAAAACACGATTTCCAAGGTTATATAGTGTGGGGTAGATCTGGACGGGGAGATAGAGATGCATGGACTTCTCTTTTCCGATGCGATAAAATAGAGAGCAAAGTAGATTTTGATGATTACGAAGTTAATAAGCATGCAAGTGACCCTGCAAACTATAAGTATTTAGGTGGTGATCTAGGTTATGACACAGGTTTACCGAATGAAACAGTAATAAGAGATACCACATATATCGGTGTTGGCGGATTATTTCATGGTTATTATATGCAAGATGTAGATTATACATTAATCTCAATTCGAGATAGATTTGAAAAAGATGGAACTATATCTGTTTATGGAAAACCTTTATACAAAATCATAAAACTTGCAGATGCTAAGAGAGATCCTCGATTTACACAGCAGTCTATTGTCGATGGTGTTGTAATAGGATACCTCACAGATGAAGAAAAAGATAATAATAGATTGATATATATGCATCCGGACATTTATAATATTTATCCGACAGATAGAAAAAAATCAGAAAGATTATATCTCGATCTTGTCGATGATAGAATTATACCATTTGAAGGACATTTAGGACAAAATAAGGTAGATCATACTACTAATGTAGAAACTGATGATATATGGCAAGATAGATATGCAAGAAGATATTACCAATATGAAGTAGATAATCTTGCAAAGGGTAGAGAATATTATATAGCAGTAGCTGCTTTTGATAGAGGAATGCCTTCTAAGAATCTTGGACCTCTTGAGTCAGGAAAAGATGCAAATCTAAGAGTATTCTTCCCTGGTCCACTAGCTAGATCGAAAATGGATGATATTTATGTTGTCCCAAATCCGTATAGAGGAAAGAGCTCATTCGATGGAGTTGTATCTGGTGACACAATAGGTGATAAGAGTCGTAGATTATGGTTTGTAAATTTACCAGAAAGATGTAATGTTCAAATTTATACATTGGCTGGTGATTTAGTTGATGAGTTCGAGCATCATGGAAAGAATAATCCATACAATATTCATGATATCATTACAGCAAGTAAAGAAACACACACGGCTAGAGCAGCTAGTGGAATTCATCCATGGAATCTATTATCAAAACACAACCAAGTGGTAGCAAGTGGATTGTATTTCTACTCTGTAAAATGTCGAGACACAGGCGATGTAAAAGTCGGCAAATTTGCTATTATAAGGTAGGAGGTAAAATGAAAAAGATAATAATATCAATCTTCCTTATCACTTTGTTAAATATATCATTGCATGCAAAAATTTTCCCCAAGACAGGTACAGCTTCATTACAATTTTTGAAATTAGGAATTGATGCTAGAGCTATCGGTATGGGAGAAGCATATACTGCTGTGTCCGATGATATTTCTTCTGTTTATTGGAACCCAGGAGGATTAGCATTGATGGATAAAAATCAAGTATTCATATCTCACACAAATTGGGTAGCAGAAACATATCACGAATTCCTTGCTGTTTCGACTGCAACAGATTATGGATATTTTGCACTCTTTACATCTTTTTTCCACACTTCTCCAATAGATGAAACAAAAGAAGATATTTTTGGTAAAACAGGTCGGACTTTTTACTTCACGAATTTAGCTGTAGGAGTCACATATGCGAATGCTTTCACAGACAAATTTTCTTTTGGTCTTTCTGGAAAGTTTTTACGAGAAGATATTGCTGATGAAAACATTAATAGTTATTCATTTGATTTTGGTACTATGTACAACACAATGTATAAAAATATTATCATAGGCATGTCTTTAAGAAACTTTGGACCTGAAGTTCAATATCAAATTGAAAATAAAAAATCTGAAGTAATAGACGAAGAAGAATGGGATCCATTCGGATTGAATAAAAACAAGTTGGGAACTTCTTTTCAAATACCAATGAATTTCTCATTAGGAGTTTCCGGCGATCTTTATCGGAATGACGACAATTCATCTTACTTAATTGCTTCAATACAATTAGATAATTGTGTCGATAGGAAAGAAACCTGGAATATTGGTTCAGAATATAAGTTTTATAGAACCTTATTCTTAAGAGCAGGCTATCAAATCGGATACGATGCAGCTTCATGGTCAAGTGGATTTGGCGTCAAATTTGCTTCTTCTGTTGCAGTTTTTAATGTAGATTATGCGTATACAGATATGGGTCGACTAAAAGAAGATTTTCTAACGAGTGCACATCGTCTATCGTTAAAGATGTCATTTTAAACATATATAGTATAAAGCGAGTGAGTTTCACTCGCTTTTCTTTTTTAAAACCTTAGTGGAAAAATAAAATGGTTAAGGACACCATTGATGAGTAGTTATTTTATAAATATTTTTATAAAATGAAGAGACTACTTTTTACCAGATTGTTTTATTTTATGTTGCTGTCTAGCAAAGCAATTTACTTCAACCCGTCACTAGAGAGGGATGCGTTCGAAGTGCTTTAGGCGCTTTTCACACATTGTAGGATGACAAGCATTCAAAGATCAAAGTCTATTTTTATAATATAACAGGATTTTTAATTGCTAACACATAAAAT
>Ga0123353_10018228_pt1 | contig 10369 bp, 2 predicted proteins | sample TergutLab28metaG_3_FD_92763 | JGI IMG/M metagenome (GOLD analysis project Ga0123353, IMG submission 92763) | Labiotermes labralis P3 segment gut microbial communities from Petit-Saut dam, French Guiana - Lab288 P3 | ecosystem: Host-associated > Arthropoda: Insects > Digestive system > Gut ...
GGGTGCGTCGCTTGCTGTGATTGATACTGGTGCATTGGTGGCAAAACTTGTTCCGCCACCCACGATTGTTCCGCTGTTGACTGTTACGGCATATGTTGTTGCTGTTACATATGCCGTTGCCGTGATAGCAACGGTTTTTTCATCTGATGTTACCGCCGTTCCTTTTCCTTTGCTGACCGTTATTGTAAACTTGAAAGTTCCGTTTACGGCTGCGGTGCTTGATGTTCCTGCTGTTGCGGCGGTAAAGGTTACCGTGTTAACTGTAACCGATACACCGTGACTTGCAAAATTCGCAATCGCATCAATTTGATTTTTGATTTGCGTTTTTGCCTCGCTTTCAGTGTTCGCGGTTTCTTGTGCCCAACCTTCAAACGAGTACGCGTTGATTGCAGTTTTCGCGTTCCCGATTGCCGTGTTGTCCTTGCCTTTGCTGCCGCCGCACGCAACAAGGATTGGTGACAGAACAAGAACCATGGTGAGCATGAGTGCTAGCATTAATTTTCTTTTCATGTAATTTTCCTCCTTTTTATACACATGGTTTCCCCCACAAGATTACACCAAGTATATAGAATCATTTTTGCGTTGTCAAACGTGAAAATCATGATTCATTGCAAAGTCAGTTCCTGGGCCTTATCACAAACCAATACAATGCAAAGCCGCCGCCCAGTAATACAAGAACACCGATGACAATACCAACAATTGCACCCGTTCCAAGGCCGCCGTCTTTACAAGTACATGGGTCATTGCCACAGACTGAACAGACAGTTGGAGTGGTGTCGCAGGTGCATTGTTCTTTTTCGCAAACTGTGCATACTGTCGGAGTGGTGTCGCCTGTAGCAGTAATTGTTAGCTTGGTTGTTGCGCTGCCGTGGGTGAATACGATTTCTATGTTGTGGTCACCTGCGTCAAGTGTTTCCAGATATTCCGCTTTGATTGTGACAATAACGCTGCCTGCGGTTATGGTGTAGTGCGTATCTTTTGTCAGCTCAACGGTATTAAAAATCAATTTGTTAAAGTCCGTTATGTTACCGCTTATAGTAATTTGAAAGCCACCGATACCGCTCCATTTGCCATCTTTGCCGCCTGTTATTGTGTGCACAAGTTTTGGTACGCCTCGTGTTTCAAAGTGACTGCAACGAGAGCACGTCCTTGTTTCCACGCCTGCTGCAACATAAGTTGGAGCGGTTGTTTGATTCCAAGAGCCCCAGTTGTGACCAAGTGCAGCGATAACGATTTGCCCTGCGGTTAATTCTGTTGTGCCTGTTGCGTTTGCAAAATACTTACCGCAATGTGAGCAAGTCCAATAATCGGGATTGCCTGCGGCTAAGCAAGTTGCCGCAACAGAGTTTGTCTTTGAAAGTGCATGAGTATTGGGGTTAATATCAATCAGTTGCGCTTGGAAAGCAGCACAACCATCAAATGTGCAATGTTGTTTTTCTTCGCCCGCTGCCAAACAAGTCGCAGGGGTTGTAACCTGCCAAGCACCGTATTCGTGTGTGTGTTTTGGTACCGTGCGAGTATCGCCTTCGTTTCCGCAAACTGAACAAATTTCTATTTCCTCGCCGTCTTGGTCATCCGTTACAGGTGTTTTTTCTGCCCATTCATAATTGTGACTTTCGTTTTTTGCATCCGTTATCACTCCGCAAACCGTACAAATACTGTCGACTGTGCAATCGGCAGCCTTAGCATTATTGGAAGTATGACTTGCGTTTTTTACTTCTGTTATCACTCCGCAAACCGCACAGACACTATTAACTGTGCAATCATCGTCTTTTGCGTTGTTTGAAGTGTGGCTTGCGTTTTTCGCCTCGGTTACCACTCCGCAATCTGTGCAGACGCTGTCAAGGGTGCAGTCGGCATCTTTTGCATTGTTAGAGGTATGGTCATTCACTTCACCCTCTGTTTCACCGCATTCCGAGCATGTTTCCGGCGTTGTGCAGTTTGCTTCTACCCAAATGTGCTCGCACTCTACTATCTCCCCTTGCCTTAAATAGACATATGAAGTGCCGTCGGTGTATTCGTCCCAATAATATCCATCATGAGGTGCGGGAAGAATTTTATTTGTATTGGCGGATGTTGGAGTGCCTTGAATCACTATAAAGTTTTCATCCGGAGCAACATCAACTGTTCCGGTGATATATACTTTTGTGCCGTCTTCCGCAATAACTCCATTATTATTTGCGTCAATACTGCCGTTGACTGTAACGACAGAGCCGTTAACGGCATATATCCCACCATTTTCAGATACAATATCACCATTGACAGTCAGCGTTCCATCATTTACGTCTAACCATCCACTGCCCGAACCAATGTAAATAGCAGGATTGATTTCTGAATCGTTGCTAACTGTTACCGCGCTGCCGTTGTTGACTGTGACACTTGCGGCACTTATCGCTGTGCCTGTCTTTGATGTAACCGTGCCACCGGAAATCGTAACATTGTTTGTATTGCTGCTAATTGCTCTGCCGTTGCCGTTTTGTATAATTGACCCTCCTGTCATTTGAAATTTGCCAGTGTTGGTTAGCATTATCAGATTATCAAAATTTATGCCACTATAATCCGCAGTCCATGTTAACGTTTTGCCAGCCGCAATATCTATATTCAAAGGTGCGCCCATTACACTACCAATAACTGTAACATCATCAGTCACAGTTATTTTGTTTGTTGACGCGACATAAGACCAGTTATAGGTTTCGTCAGTAATGTCAGATGTTCCGAACCAAGAAGTATCACTAAGATTGATTGTAACTACGGCAGGGTTAACCCGTTTTATTGTACCGGTAGCACCGGCAGCTACAGTTACTGTAACATTTGCGTCAGTCGGTTCGCCAACATATGTCGCACCCACGGTTTGCCAGTAAAGCCCATCGGTTGTAACTCGTGAGAAATTATATTCATCCGCGGTTGAGCTGTTGTTAATAATGTTTATCTTTCCCGTTGCTGCCACCCTGAGTGTAAGAGTATACCCTGTGGGAGTCGTAATTGCATTGTTATCTGCTCTGCTGCCGTATACAGTTAAAGATGTATTGACCGTTATAGTCGAATCATACATATAATTGAATGAAATACCTGCTCTGTTTGCAAGAGAACTTTCGGCGATTACACCGCCAGTGTTGTATATGTTGATGCTTATATATGCACTGAGGCCAACAGCACCTTTCGCGTAAAGCGAGCCGGTACCGCTAATCGTCATATTATTGTTGACTTGGAATCCGTTACCACTTCCACCGGTACCGGAAACAACCAATTCGCAAGTACCAATAACAGTAAGAGTGCAACTGCCATTCGAGTAAATTGCGGTACCCGTTCCTGTGCGGTGAATTTTTAGATTCTCAATTGTCAAAGAAGTTGATGTTTCAATCTTCAAATTGTCGTACGCCGTTGAAGAATCGCCGATAATCTTAACCGTCTTTGAACCAAGACTTATAGTGGTATCCGTAGACGGACTTGCGACATTGGTAAGATTAATTATGCCACCGGCGTTAAGGTCAGCGACTGCCGTTGCGATTTCAGCCCATGTATAATATCCGTCTTTCCCGTAATCGGCGTGAGTTGCGTCAACGATGAAAACTTCCGAATATGTTTTTGGAACTTTAATATAAACATAAGAAGTGCCGTCGGTGTATTCATCCCAATTGCAACCGTCGTAAGGGGCAGAAAGCGTTTTATTTGGGGTTGTTGGATTGGCCACTGCTGTATTTTGAATATTTACTTTGTCGCTGCCGGCAGTTATTGTTCCGCCGACATAGGCCTTGCCGCCATCCAGCGCAGAAATTCCAACACCTGTCGAACTAATGTTGCCGTTGACAGTAAGAGTTCCGCCGCTAATTGATAATGACGAACCAGTATTTGAAACTTTTATCGCAGGATTGGTCTTGGAATTATTGCCAATTGTTACCGTACCGCCTGTCATACTGAAACTTCCCGCATCAATTGCTATACCTGCCGCTGCTGTAATCGTAGTGCTACCACTTATGCTAACTCTGCCGGTGGTTGCACTGATTGCTGCGCCGGTTCCTTCGTTTTCTACCGAACATCCGCTTATTTTGACTGCATTGGCTGCGCTGTTAGTAGTGTGTATTGTTGCATTTATAACATTAGTAGATGGTGAATCATTCTTAATCGATCCGCCAGTGACAGTAACAGTGCTGCTAGAGTATATAGCCACGCCTGACATTGCACTGATTGTGCCGCCTTCAACCGTAACCGAGGCATTACCACTTATAGCTGAACCTGTTGTCGTTGCGCTGACGGTTCCGCTTAAAACCGTGATGTTGTTATAGGCACCTATCGCTGTGCCGTTGTAAGATGCTCCACCTTTTGCATTGACAGTTCCGCCCGAAATAATTAAATCGCCATTGCGGGAATTAAGGCAATAATTACTTGCAGCCACAGTTTCCACTGTGCCTGATATTATTATTGTTACCGTATCCGCCGAGTTTGTGCCACCCATTAATACTTGCCCCATTGAGCTGGATGATCTGATTGAACCACCTGCAGCGACCTCAAATGTTCCTTTGCCTGTAACAAGAACCAAATTCCCAACACTGCCCGAATATGTTGCTGCCCATGTTACCTTTTTGCCATCTGGGATGTTAATTCTATACTGGGTATTCGCATTAGTTGTAGTGCCGATGATAGTGACATTATCGGTCACAGTAATTGTGTTTACGGTATATGTGCTTTCTATTGTCACAGCATTAGACCAAGCCGTGCCGAAATCTCCATTAGCCAATACAGAAATGTCAATGCTGGTACCGCTATGTGCCGCCTGCACCGTCGAACTACTTTTTGGTGTCCCCAAAATGCCCAGCATTGCCATCCCCGCGACAAGTGTAAGCACCGCAGTCAAAATCATCGCGACCGGTAATTTTCTAATCCTTGTTTTTGTTTTCATGTTTCCTCCCTAAATCTTTTTTCTGATTACGAACCAATACAGCGCGATGCCGCCGCCCAGTAATGCAAGGACACCGATGACAATACCAACAATGGCACCAGTTCCAAGGCCGCCATCTTTACAGGTACATGGGTCATTTCCGCAAGTGGTGCAGACCGTCGGAGTGGTGTCGCAGGTGCACGGGTCATTTTCACAAGTGGTGCAAACGGTTGGAGTGGTATCGCAAGTGCAAGGATCGTTTTCGCAAACAGTACATACTGTTGGAGTGGTGTCGCAAGTACATGGGTCGTTTTCACAAACGGTGCATACCGTTGGAGTGGTGTCGTTTTCTGTGTATACAGCATTTACGATTAGAGTATTGGTTACATTGTCAAATGCAGTGTCCCAACCTGTGAATGTCCAACCTGTTAATGTTGGGTCAGCCGGTGCAGTAGCCGCCGCGCCATGATTTATTGTTTGAGGTGTACCGATGACAGTCCCATCGTGATCTTTGAATGTAACTATATAGGTTTTGATTTTATAAGTTGCAGTAACCTCGACATCATGACCGGGCATTAAAAAAGTTGTTGTGGAATTATTTGCATCGGCCAAAATTATTGTACCCGATACAATAACCCACTTGTCAAACTCGTATCCTGTTGCAGCTGTGTTTGCCTTGATTGTGACGGTTTCTTTTTCGCCATAGTCTTCGCTGCCTGAACCATAATTTACTTTAACTGTACTGATAATCAAGTGGCGATACGTCGCCTTGATTGAAACTGCACCGGCAGGCATAACGAAAGATGTTATTTCCATCTCGTCAAATTCCAATAAAACAGTGCCCGAGATTATAACCCATTTGTCAAAGATTTTGCCTTCTGCTGCTGGGTCGGCTTCGATTGTAACAACATCGCACTGGGAAACCGTTGTCTTGTCCGCGGTTCCGTCGGTTATTGTTACCGCGTATGTTGTCGAAGAATCAAGCACCGCACCCACGGGAATATAAACATACAAAGTATCGCCCATTATGTCGTCAGTCACCAATATGATAAGCAAACTTGCAACTTGCGGTGTCGCTGGGCGCATGCCAGTAATTACGCCGGAAGAATTCATCGACAACCATTCCGGACCCACAATCATTTCGTATGTAAACGTACCGCTGCCGCCGGTGATGTCGGTTCCAAGGTCAATGCTTGTAATAGTTGTGTTCGGGTCGTCTGTTGGTATGTCGTATTCAGGCAAAGTCATATAACCCAAAGTAACTTCACCAATACTTATTGTAATAGATTTCACTTCACCTTCAGAGTCAGTTACAAGGATAATCGCCGTAGTCGCATCCAATCTTTTTATCGGTCTTGTGCCGCTGATTACGCCGGTGCCGGAATCAATTGAAAGCCAATCCGGACCAACCATGTTATATGTGTAAGGCACAAAGCCACCCGAAACGCCGCCCGATACATCGATTGTTGTAATTGTGGTTCCCGGTGCACCGTCCGGTACATCAAAACTTTCGTTATAATCGAAAACAAACGGAAATTCCGGTGGGATTTTTGTGTAAACGGCAGTAACTTCCACATGTTGGGCCGGCATTGTAAAAAAATCGCCAAGAAAAGTTTCGTCTATAGTAACTCCGCCCGAATCAACAGTCCAACCATCGAAACTATAACCTTCCGGAGGAGTATCGTGCCAAATCGAAACTGATTCGCCGGGGAACCAATCGACCTGCCCCATATAACCGCTTCCGCCGTTGACGATAACCGTATAAGATTGTGCCCATACTTGACCAACAGTAATTTCAATCGTATCGGTCTCACCGATTGCGTCCGTGATTCTAATCGTCAATTTTGATGCCGCCTGCGGTGTAGATGGGCGCACTCCGACCAAATAACCATCGCTGATAGAAAGCCAAGACGATTCCGAACCTTCTACGGTAAATGTCCACGGTTTAACACCGCCACTTGGTGGTACACTCATTGCCGGAATTGCAATAGGCGTAATCGCCGTTCCGACCAACCCGGTTGGGACATCATAGTAAAAAGATGAGTAATCAAAAACTAGCGAATAATAATTGAGAATAGTGTACTCGACTATATTTGATTTCATTGAATCAATTGTAATTTGGAAATAGTATTTACCGGCACTTGGTGTATAGTCATTAACTTTATTTATTGTTATTGTCGATGTACCATCAGGACCGATTGCCGATATGCCGGGCATCGAGAAACTAAGTTCAGAAACAATGTATCCTTCAAGCGGTGTTTTGCCGTAAGGATCTTTATACCATTCAATTGTAGCAGTCATTCCGTTAGCTATATCAACTGTCGCCACAGAAAAGGTAACGGAACCCTGTACAGTGCTGTTATGATCCGTCTTCAAAGTGCCAATTTGTGTGCCCACAGATACACTTTTTGTAAATGCCGAAGTAACCGCCGCCACATTTATTGTGATTTCCTTGAACGAGCCCAGGCTGTCCGTCACCCGTATTGTTGATGTTCCCGCCGCTTGTGACCAGTCAGGTCGTGTACCGCTTATTTCTCCCGTTGATGGATCAAGGTCAAACCATTTAATACCGCTTGCAATGCTGAATGTATAAGGAGCTTTGCCCCCGGACACCCCGCCGGAAAGATTTATCGCAGTAACCGACGTGCCCGTTTCGTCCGTAGGTATATCAAACGCAGAGCTATTGTCAAATACCAGCGGAGCAACAGTTACAGCACCCACATTTATGTTAATATTCAAAAATTGCCCTGTAAGATCTGTTACTTTAACTGTCGCCGTTTTTGCCGCCTGAGGAGTATCCGGACGCGTCCCGCTAATCACGCCCGACGAAGAGATTGTAAACCATTGCGTACCGACTAAGCTGTATGTAAATGGCGATGTCCCGCCGGAAAGATAATATGATACATTGATTGCCGGGCTGATTGCCGTATTCAGTGCGCCCGTCGGTATGTTTATTGTACTATTGCTTGAAACAAGCGGTATCGCTGTTATAGCACCTACTTGAATGGTAATACTTTTTTTCTGACCTAGGCTGTCTTCTACGGTAACGACCGCAGCGCTGTTCGATTGTGTAGTCAGCGGGCGTGTACCTGTTATAAAGCCCTGATAAGGGTTGATGAGTCGCAGCCAGCTGGATGCAGGCCCGCTTATACTGTATTTATACGGCAATGAGCCAGGAATCGGTATACCACCACTTACAGTGCCTGAAACATCAATTGTAGCGATGGTCGTGTTCACAATGCCGGCCGGTACATTATATGCGCTGCTGTGTGTGAAAAATAACGCCGGTGCGGGTGCAATTTTCATTTCGCTGTATGTATCTGCGGACCACGGTGTTTGACTCTTAACATATTGGGTGGCGTTATATAATGGTGCGCTGAACCTTTCGACGGGTCCCGCAATATCATTGATGCCACCGGTACCGTACGACTCCCACCGCAGTATTAACTCCTCTGCCTTTGTCATTACCGGCTGCTTTCCGGGTGACGAGAGTGCAATTGTGTTGTTGGCATAGCCATTACCGCTTCTGAATTTTTCCGAACTGCAATCCACTGTAACTTTTTTGGTTGTATTAATGTTTATCATGCCTGTTGCCGCCCTAATACCATAGGCGGTGGTGCTTCTTGCATAGGCACGGAGTATGTTTCGGGCATCATTTTTTTGCCGTTCCGTCAAACCTTCTTCGCCTAACCGAACAAACGACCAATCAAAATGTTCAATATATTTTTCTATTTCGGCTTCATCATAAAATTTACTAAGTTCGGATTCGGCTTTGATTGAAACCTCTGCATCGTCTTTTATTGTAATGTTTTGATATGCGTTAAGGCCCATAGCATGCCACGGACTCAGCGAATTTGTATAACCCGAATATGCTTCAATATTAACTTTGGCTTTTCCTTCGATGGAAATACTGCCGCCGCTGACAAGTCTATCTCGCCATAAATTGCTATTGCCCTTCTCTGTAAAAGTCCCCGCAACAATCCCATATGCACCGTGGCATCCGCCGTTATAAAACGCAAAACTATTGTTTTTTGCGATGATTTCAAGGGTTGCATCTTGTTCCGCCGTTATTGTTATATTGCCACCGCTTTCGTTCCATATGGGTGCGAGAGGTGCCGCGCCTTGATAGTGCGTTCTTTCCAAACTAAGGATATTTCTATCTCCGATTAACTTGATTGTTAAATCTTTGGGGCCCGGTGTGTTATCTCCGTCATTGCTATTAACTCGAATCACATGCTTCGCTTGTTTGTTAAACATAAAACGCATATTCTTTACTGTAAGAGTGCCCGTGGACGCGTCAAAGTATCCCTGAACCCACATATCATCCCAAGACCCCACTGCCCTTGTGTCTTCCTCACCATACCACCATGGCGTTGCGGCAGTTAGCCTACCACCACCATATATCTGTACACATTGCGTCGGCTCGTTTGCCGCCGCGTGAACGGCGTTTGGTTCATGCGAACCCCCGCCCATCAGCGCGGTCATGCCGCCGGCAAATCCAATTACCGCCAAGCAAAGTATAAGCAATATTCCCGTGAACTTTTTGGTTTTTTTGATTTTCATTTTTCCACCCCCGATGGCAAAAGTATATACAGTAGCGTTTTGAAAGTCAATCTGGAAAAATACGTCATATTTTTGGTCATGGGTGTATTTCAAGAACAGACTCAGGAATCGTTACTAAAACCCTGCAGCTTGTTCTTGGAGGTAAGAAATCAATGTGTCGGCAAATTCCTCTGTGTTATCAAGGTCGACCTTAATATCTGCCAGTTCGGCATTTGCGACATAGAAATCATTAAAGTATCCGTCTTGTGCCTGGAATAAATCTAACCATAATTCTTGCATCCCGTCGATGTATTCCAGCTTTCCTTTATATGGATTACGAAGCGAGTCATTCAAGTTCTCGATCGACCAGTCCTTGAAATCTTCAAGTGATATTGTAACAAAATAACCGCCTATCTGTGCCCAATCCCAGATTCCGTCTTCTAGTTCAACAATTTTTACAGCCGCTTCAACTATTAACCAATGAGCTGGATCCAAAGGCCATTCCAAACCCGATTCTTCACTAAATATTACCTCGGTAATGATATTCATGTACAGTTCTTCATCCCAATAAAAGGAAATGCTTTCAATACCATCCAGGGCACGTATGTCTTGTAATGCATTGGAGCCATACTGGATTCCATTGGCGATTCCATATGAACGATAAAATGCATCATAGGTATCATCATCGTTATCCCAGTAAATATGGACGATTGCGTATTCGTCGTCACCCTCAAAGGTTGATATACGTATTGAATTATCATTATACGTATTAATACATGTGCCTACTTTTAAACCGTCCACAGTGCTAAACTCCATGTACACAGTATTACCATCACCCCATGTGTTCATATAAACAAAGTTATCGCCTTTAAAAGAAGTATATTCCTCGAGGCAATAAGAGCCAACCTTTATATAGTGGTAAATTTCCGTCGTTCCATCACTTGAGATACA
>Ga0123353_10018230_pt1 | contig 10369 bp, 3 predicted proteins | sample TergutLab28metaG_3_FD_92763 | JGI IMG/M metagenome (GOLD analysis project Ga0123353, IMG submission 92763) | Labiotermes labralis P3 segment gut microbial communities from Petit-Saut dam, French Guiana - Lab288 P3 | ecosystem: Host-associated > Arthropoda: Insects > Digestive system > Gut ...
ACAGCCACTTTTTACAGGCGTTTAAGGGAATTCCGGCTGACCAAGGGGAGGGGCGAACTATCAAAACCTACACCTTTTGACAAAGGCCCATCCGTGGCCGAAACGAAGGTGTGAGGGGTTATAAAGGAAGGAAAAGTTCCGATCTTTCCTAGATTCGCAGAAAAGTGCTTGACGCAAACGGGGGTGCTGCGGTTAAATAGCTTCCGATTTGGCGCTATCAAAAGGTGTAGGTTTTGATAGCCACATTTGTGCAATCCGATTGACAGGTTCTCAGGGCCTGGTGGTGGAAGTCGATACCGCTGCCTGACAGGCAACGGTGTGGGCTTCGAGAGTGCCCTGAGGTAGCCCCTGTCAAAGTAACAGGCAGTAAAACAGGGAACCGTTGCGCCATGAATGCGGAGCGGTGTTTAGGAAAAATTCGGGCAAAAGGCCGAGAAAAGGAGAAACCCGTGGTATTTGATATTTTCAATCGTTCTTCCCGTTCGTCCAGTGAGGGTTCCATTTTGACGCGGGCGACCTCCAAGCCTCGCGGCGGGAGTTGGCGAGGGGACGCCTCGGACGGCCAGTACGGACTGGCGACAATCGAGCCAGCGTTTGCCGAGCCGTACTTCGAAGGCATGGAAACCCGGCTGCTGCTGGCTGCCGCCACCATCTCCGATGCCGATTTTGCGCGAATTCAGACGTTGTATCCCGACCTGGGCCTCACGGCACTTCCGACGTATAAAACCTATAACATCACCACGTTGACCCAAGCCAATCTTCAGGCGGACATCGACAATGCTGGTACAACCAAAAGCCTCATTGTTGTCCGAACCGCTACGGGAGCCGCAAGTCAAAACACCATCACGCTTAGCAGTCAGCTTAGCATCGCGGCCAATGCGAATATTACCATCGTCTCACTCAGTCCTGTCGGCTCTACACCTGTACAATTAACGATTGACGCAAAACAGAATTCCAGAGTTCTCTACATTAACGGAAGTTCCAGTAACCGTCCCACCGTTTCTTTGGCTGGATTGACGCTGACGGGTGGCCGTCCAACAACAGGCAGTGGCGGCGGAATATATAACAGCTATGGCACATTAACGATAACAAATTCAACCATCACGGGGAACACAGTCACCGGCTCTAACGACGGCGGTGGAATAGAAAACTACTATGGCACATTAACAATTATAAATTCAACCATTACGAAAAATACCGCCAGTGGTGGTAATGGAGGCGGGATAGAGAATTACTATGGCACATTGAGAATGGTGACGGGTTCAGTTATTGCTGAAAATACGGCACTTCGAGGTGGCGGAATCTATACGAACAGCGGTTCTCCAACCATAACGAATTCGACTATCACGAGGAATACGGCCACGAACACCTCTAATCCTGGCGGTGGAATATATCATTCCGGCGATACGATGACATTATCAAATTCGATTGTCGTCAATAACGGCTCAGCAGATATATATGGCGGAAGCAGCATTCTTGGCTATCATAATTTATCTGGCTCCACTACATGGAGGACCAGTGGCTCGGTAGGCAATCTTGCGTACTACCCAGGCCAACCGTTATTTGTCAATGCAGCGGCAGGCGATTATCACTTGGCTCCCAACTCCCAAGCCATCGACAAAGGAAATAATGGTCGTGCTCAAGACATTGGCCTAAGGCCAGACTCATCTAGGGATATGGATGGGAATCTACGATTTAATAGAACCATCGACATCGGAGCCTACGAATCGGAACATGCGGTTCCGACAATCAGTGTTTCGCCTGCCGAGTTTGATAAAATCAAGGCCATGTATCCCGGTCTGAACCTCGCGGCGTACGCGGACTACAACATCATCGAAGTCACCGCCGCGAACCTCTCCGCAGACATGCTTCGTGCCGCCATTACCTTGGCAAGTACCACCACTCAAAACGATCTCATTGTCGTCCGAACGAATGCAACACAACACACCATCGAACTCAGCAGCCAACTTCTTTTCGATTTTAACGCCTCCGCCTGCGGAACCATCACGCTCGTCTCCTTCGGTGACAAGCCATTAACACTCGACGCGAAGCAGAATTCCAGGGTTGTTAATATCTCCAATACGAATGCCAATGTTTCCTTGGCGGGACTGACGATAACGAATGGTTATCTTATGAGCGGTTCCGGTGCCGGAATATATAACTATGGTACACTAACGGTGGCAAATTCAAGAATCGAATGGAATGTTGTCCACGGTTCCGGTGATGGCGGCGGAATAGAGAACTACTTTGGCACATTAACCGTGATGGATTCAATTATCAGGCATAACACGGCCAACGGCACCGGAGGCGGCATAGATAACTATTACGGCACATTGAGGATGGTGGCAAATACACTCATCGCAGAGAATACGGCCAACCGTGGCGGCGGAATCTACACGAATAGCGGTTCCCCGACAGTTGTAAATTCGACCATCGCGAGAAATACGGCTACGAACACCTCTAACCCTGGTGGCGGAATATACCACTCCGGCAGCGCATTGACGCTGGCAAATACGATTGTTGTTGGAAACGGTTCGCTGGACATATATCGCGGTGGAACAATAAACGGATACAACAACCTAACTCCATATGCCAATACTGATACCACTATATGGAGCGGCACTCGGATCGGCAATATTCAGTATAATGGCAACATCCAGTCATTGTTTGTTGGTGCGGCAGCAGGCGACTATCGTCTACAGCAAAATTCTCAAGCCGTCGATAAGGGAGACTACGATCAGGCCTATGCTGCGGATTTGACTAAAAATTTGCGGCGGGATTTGGAAGGAGTTCCACGAATTCTTGGTGCGGAGATTGACATTGGGGCGTATGAATACTCCGTGATTCCGACGGCTCCGGCGTCGGTGACGGTGACGCATACCGCAGCGCGGAACGTCACGCTGTCGTGGACAAGATCGACAGACGCGGACGGATACCGGGTCGAATGGTATGAAGGAAGCACGCTCAGAGGTAGTAAGGATGTGACGGGGGGTAATACGCTTTCGACAATAGTTAACGATTTGCTCCCAGGGACAGTCTACACATTCCGGGTGTACGCCACCACAAGCATCGTGTCTGGTACTACATCAGGCATCAGAATTTCCGCAAACTACACCAGCGCGAGTACGACAACTCCTGTGGAGGCGACTCCGCCGGCTCCGAATGCGCCAGCGTCCATATCGACGCCGACGAGTGTTACCCAAACGAGTCTCACCCTGTCGTGGACGTCATCGGCGAGTACGAGCAAGTATCTGGTCCAGTGGTACACGGCGAGCAATAACTCGTTCGTTGATAGTATGGAGGTGACGACCACATCGGCTAACATTACCGGCCTGTTGGCGGGAACGACCTATTTGTTCCGCGTGTATTCCATCGGCAACGGGACCGCAACCGCTGGCCAGTCTGTTGGTTACGCCAGCAGGGCTGTGACGACGACGGCGGCTCCGGCGTTGGTGCCGGACCTTGTGGCGTCTAATGGTGGCACGGGACCGACTTCGGTGGTCAAGGGGAACACGATCAGCGTTACGTCGGGGACGATTCAAAATAATGGAACCGCGGCATCGGGAAGTTATACGGTGACGTTTTACGCATCGACCAGCGCCTCCAACATTGCTTCGGGAATTCCCCTCGGCAGCGTCTCCATGACAAGCCTGGCCGCTGGCGCATCGACGACGGCTACGTTGAACAACGCCAGCACCGCGGCGCTTAACGCCGGGACCTCTTATTACATTGGTTGGGTTATCACCGGCGTCAGCGGGGAAACTGTCGTCAGCAACAACACTGCCTACCGCACGACGACCATGTCCGTGACCGCACCAGCGGCAGCCCCGGCGGCTCCGGGGAATTTCCATAGTTCGTCCCAAACATCGAATTCCGTGACGCTCTCGTGGACGGCCCAATCGGGCCTGACCGGGTACACGTTGCAGTACCGTAAATCGACGGATGAGGGCTGGACGACTCATACCGCTCCGGGCACGGGCGATAGCAGTGCAACCGTGCCTGGCCTGTCGGCGAACACGCTGTATTACTTCCGGTTGACGGCGACGAACGCTGGCGGTTCCGCCGTTTCGACCGCAAGCGTGACGACGTTGGCGGCTCCGGTCCTGCCTGCCCCGGCGGCTCCGGGGTCGGTGACGATTTCGAATCCCACTCAAACTGGCTTCAGGGTGTCGTGGGCGGCCTCGACGGGCGCGGGTAGTTATAAGGTGGAGTGGTGGAACGCGAGCACGAACACCCTGGTCAACAGTTGGACGGGGACGGGTACGTCGCATGACGTTACCGGCCTGACGGCGGGCACGACGTATCTGGTCCGTGTTTATGCTATCGGCAACGGAACGACGCACGCCGGGCAGTCCCCTGACCATGCCAGTGTGGTCGCACCGACGTTGGCGGTTCCGGTTTTGCCGGCCCCGGATGCTCCGGCGTCTGTGACGGTGTCGAATGTAACCCAGACGGGGGCCAGTTTGTCGTGGGCAGCGGTGTCGGGGGCGGGTAGTTATAAGGTGGAGTGGTGGAATGCGAGCACAAATACGCTCGTCAACAGTTGGACGGGGTCGGGCACGTCGTATAACGTTCCCAGCCTGACGGCGGACACGACCTATTTGTTCAAGGTTTATGCTGTCGGAAATGGGACGGCGACTACAGGGCAGTCGGTTGGTCACGTCAGTGCGGCGGCGACGACGTTGGCGGTGCCGGTTGTGCCGGCCCCGGAGGCACCGGCGTCCTTGACCGTCTCGAACGTCGCCACGACGAGTGTTCGGTTGACGTGGGCGGCTTCGACGGGTGCGAGTGGGTATGAGATCGAATGGTACGTCGGTGGCACGCTCCGAGGCAGCAGGACGATCACGAGCGGCAGTACGCTTACGGCTGACATCACTGGTCTGGATTCGGAAACGACCTATTTGTTCCGCGTGTACGCGACGGGCAACGGCAAGACCTCCAATGGCCACGCCAGCGCCGCAGTGGCAACGCTGGCGGCGACGGTTCTGCCTGCCCCGGAAGCCCCGGTGTCAGTGACGGTGTCAAATATCGGTACGACGGGCGTCACCTTGACGTGGGCGTCCTCGGGTGGTGCGGACGGTTACCGGGTTGAGTGGTATAACGGCAGCACGCTCGTCAACAGTTGGACGGGGACAGGCACTACGTATACAGTCCCCAGCCTGTCGGCGGACACCACGTACTTGTTCAAGGTTTATGCTACGGGCAACAGCAAAACCTCCGTGACCTACGCCAGCACGGCGGCGACGACGGCGGCGGTGCCGGTGTTGCCAGCCCCGGCGGCTCCGGGTTCGGTGACAGTGTCGAATCTCACCCAAACTGGCTTCAGGGTATCGTGGACGGCCTCGACGGGCGCGGGCAGTTATAAGGTGGAGTGGTGGAACGCGAGTACGAACACCCTGGTCAACAGTTGGACGGGGACGGGCACGTCACACGACGTTACCGGCCTGTCGGAAAACACGGTGTACATGCTCCGGGTCTACGCCATCGGCAACGAAACAACGCACGCTGGCCAGTCTACTGACCATGCCAGTCGGGCCCTGACGACGTTGTCGGCGGCGGTCCTGCCGGCCCCGGAGGCACCGGCGTCGTTGACCGTGTCGAGTGCTGGCACGCAAAGTGTCAATGTGACGTGGGCGGCATCGACGGGTGCGAGCGGGTACTTGGTCCAGTGGTACAGTGGCAGCACGCTCGTTGACAGCAGGACGGTGTCGGGCACTTCGACCGAGATTGCGGGGCTGTCGGCGGAGACCACCTATCTGATTCGGGTGTACGCGACGGGCAATGGCACGACGCACACTGGGCAGTCCGCGACGTACGCCAGCGTGGCCGCGACGACAACGGCGGTGGTGGGTCAGCCTGCCCCGGTGGCCCCGGCCTCTGTGTCGGTGTCGAATATCGGCACAGCGGGCGTCACCTTGACGTGGACGGCTGGGACCAATGCGAGCGAGTATCGTGTCGAGTGGTGGAACGGCAGCACGCTCGTCAACCACAAGACGGTGACGGGCGGCAACACGCTGACGACCGACATCACAGGCCTGTCGGCGGAAACGACATATTTGTTCCGCGTCTACGCCATAGGCAACGCCCAGACTTCCGCATCCTATGCCAGCATCGCGGCGGCGACAGCGGCGGTGCCGGTACAGCCGACCCTGCCAGCCCCGGTGGCACCGACATCGGTGGTGGCCTCGAACGTTGAGTTGAACAAGGCCACGTTGACGTGGACGGCCTCGGCTGGGGCGGGCGGCTATCGGGTCGAGTGGTATGACGCGAGCGGCGGGCTGGTTGACACCAGAACAATCACGGGCGGCAACGTGTTGACGACCGAGATCACCGGCCTGGCGGAGGGAGGCACCTATTTGTTCCGCGTCTACGCCACGGGGAACGGGACGGCGACTGTCGGCCAATCCGTGACGTACGCCAGTGCAGCGGCGACAACGCCTCGCCCGGTTTCCGACGACCCCGATCCGACGGTAATCGACTGGCGGCCTGATGCGGCGGTGAAGGCCCCGACAAAACTGGCGGCGACCGCGACGAATATCGGGGCGCAGAGCGTGACGTTGACCTGGGCGGTTTCGACCGACGCTGCGGCGAACGGGTACATAGTCGAGTGGTACATCAAGGGCCTGCGGGTTGGCAAGGTGGTGCTGACGGGCCGAAACGTGACCTCCGCCACGATTGACGGCCTGGTGCCGGGGACGGCGTATTCGTTCCAGGTCTACACGACGACGAGCGACGAGCGGATTTCGTCGAAACCCGCCGCGAAGGCCGTGACGACCAAGGCCCTGCCCGCCCCGGCGTCGGTGAAGGCCAAGGCCGACGGCATCGCGGCGGTCACGCTTACATGGGCCGCCCCGAAGCAGGCAACCGTGCCGAGCGACATGAAAATCACCGGCTATAAAATCTATGACCTGTCCGGCAACCTGATCGGCAGTGTCGCCGCGAACGCGACGACGTTCCGGGTTGACACGTTGACCAGCGGCGCGACGTTAAAACCGACCACCGCCTACTCCTTCCGCGTCGTCGCCGTGTACGAACCGAAGGCCGGCGGTGTATCGGTGGAGACAGCCAAGCCTGTGACGGTGAAGGCAACAACGGCGAAATTCCTCGCTCCGAAATTGGCGGCGAAATCCGCCACCCTCGCCAGCGACCTGACCTCCACGAGCATCACCCTCCGCTGGTTAGCCAATTCCGATGCCGACGGCTTCTTTGTGACATGCTTGCAGAAAACGACGCCCATCACGCTGAATTTTGGCACTGGCGGCAACGCGACCTACCTCACAGACGGCCTGGGCAAGATCGTCGGCGTAACGATCACGGGCCTCAATCCGGGCATGAAGTACGATTTCAGCATCCAAGCAACGAACTCCACACTGAACGCGACCTCGGCGATCTTGAAGAAATCGGTGACGACACTGAAGTAAACCGAGGGCAGACTCACCGGGGACGGCGGGTTGGAAATTCGTGGCGGGCTGGTAGCCGATCCCGCTGGTAGGTAAGGACGAGGGCGTGGTCGCCGAGTTTTATGGGCACCACGCCCTCGGTTCATGCTTGGATTGCGCAGCCTGCCATCGCCGCTTGGCCGCCAGTCGCTCTATCAAAAAGCCCTCCGAGAATTTCGGTGTGGTGGCAAAGCGTTGGCTGGTGAGTGGCGGTGCCAATGGTTAGCGTTTGGAATGCAAACAGGCCAAAACAGGCCACTTTTCACAGGGGTTTGCGGTAATTCCGGCGGGCAAAGGGCAGGAGCGAACTATCAAAATGTAAACCTTTTGATAGCCCAGCGTTGCGGAAAACTTTACCGAAAAACGTCATTTCATGTCAAGAAATTTTTCGGCAACTCGGAAAAATCGACAACTTTTCCCCTTTTGACACCCCCTCACGCCCTCGTTTCGTTCAGGAAGGGGCTAGTGTCAAAAGGTTTACCTTTTGATAGTTACAACATTTGTGCAATCTGGTTGACAGACCGGTGGTGGAAGCCGGCATCGTGCCGCCTATCAGTAGCGATGCGGGGTTCGAGGATGTTTTGAGGCAGCCCTTGTCGAAACAACAAGGGCATGGCAGGAGTTATCGCTCCGTGAAAAGACTGATAAGCCTATACAATTGGTTCCATTACGTCATCATCCCCAAAATATTTGTGTGCCTAGGGTTGTCGATGTTGTTTTTTTGGGGAAAAGCAAGAAACCCATACAAGCGTTTCCGTCGTACCGTCATCCTCTTGGTCCTTGTTTTATGCATGGGGTTGCCAATATCATTGTTAGTTCTTGACAAGAGTCAGGATGGCGTAAAAGCTCCATCCGTGCTGTTTTGCGTTTCACTCGTTGCGACAACCCTCGTGGTTGCGGTTATAGTCGTCACCGCTGGTCCCCTGATACGGGAAATGAAGGATAAATTAGACGACTTCCCAGTGCGAGGGCGTCTCATCAGGCCTTCCGTCATAAAAAACTATCGCAGCGTGTTTGCCCACGCACACGAGGTTCGTGCATACGACCCCCCGTTGAACTTGTTGGCTGATTCTGCGGACCACAGGGATGTCCTCATTGACCTCCTTTCACGCGGAGTTGAATGCCAATTCCTCTGTGATAGCATCGTTGTGGGTAACCAATTTGAAACACTCAAGAAACATCTCGATGAAAAACTGCCTCAAGCGAAGAGTCGTAATCTGATACGTAGAATCGGCATGGATCGCCTTCACACTGTTGTAAAACCTTGGCCCGAAGATTGTTGTAGCAAAAGGGGATGCCCAAACGAAAATAAATGCAAACCATGGGAAAACCCTGGCGCATGTCACTGTGGACGAGAGGAATGCGGCTCAACAAATTGCCATTTAAGACCGCGTAATCCAAATGCCCCATATGGTGACGTGCGAGGACTTTCATTTTTTCTGATTAGGGAGGAGCTTATAGATACCGTACTGCTCTATCCATATGGGTTATTAGAAGGCAACCTCGCGGCACCAGCTCATGCCATCTTGATACGTGGACAGCGTGAAAAAAATTCACTGTATACAGCTCTTGAGGAGACATTTACGAGACGATGGTCCATCGTCACAAGAGCCGAGAAGGAAAAAGCCGAGGAAAAAAAAGCTGAGGAGGTTATTGGTTCATGAATAAAAAAGCATCAAACGGTGACGGATTGACATTGGAGTCACTAACCCGTGCTGAGTGTACCTGGGCTTTCGGTGCAGTTCTTGCTAGTTTTGCGTTAGCTGCCCCAGCAATCGCGGTGATTCTTGCCAATTGGATGTTGATTGCACCAAAAATCGGTTCGTTTTTTTCAAGTTTGGCTTGGAACGTCCCGACAATCAATACGTTGCTGACCTATATCCTGATTGGATTCAATTTTGTGCTCCTCGCTTTACCTGCAATATATGCGATTTTACGACTGGTGGAGGCAGCGCACACTTTTCGCGCCTTGGATCGACCAATCCAGTACAGTTCGTTTGGCGATATCCCAGGGACCGTCGTTTTATTTAATGCGAGAGATTACAGGGAATTCCGCGAGATATGGAATGGCGCAGTCGACGTACGTGCTTACAACCCCCCACTGGATCGTCTAAAGCGTATAGAATTTCGAAGGGTAATAAACGCATTGCTTGATACAAAAGATTTCGAATATCGGATCATTGTGGGCAAAGAATCAGCAGAACGACTCGAAGGATGCTACGAGATTTGGGAAGATGATGGCCAGAAGAGAGTCGAATCGCTGAATGGTATGAAAGTAAAGTGTCTTTCGCATACCGCAGACCTACACACGCGAGTCTCTCCGTGGAGCCTTGATGGAGGGCGCGGGACTGTCCACGGCCTAAGCATCTTTTTGATTAAAAAAGATGATGGTGGCTGCGAAGTGATTCTCTACCCACTTGGGCAACCTTTCGTCGAAGACTTTAAAGTTCCCATCCAAGGAATACGCGTAACAACTCAAAGTGCGGATGGTCTCTACGCGGAATTCAGAAAACGCTTCGATGGACTATGGGAAAACAGGGAAGCCTTTACAGAGTCTGGTAAGGATGGAGATGGTCTCACCCTGCCGGACTTCATCGTTGCCCTCCGTAATAAAAAAACTGCTGAGATGAAGGCAGACCAAAATGTTTGTGCTCCACGCTCCCCACTCACCGCATCCATCATTGGAGAACAAGGAACGGGAGAAACGGAAGACGTTTCACCACCTGAGTGTAGAAATTGCAAAAACAAACAAAATTTGCCCGATACACCGTCGGGAGATGATGAACAAAAACCGTCTGGTGAATCGCCGGACAATAAGGAGTAAGGCATGAAGGTTTGGCAAATTGTGGTTGCGGTTGTTGTTGTCGGGGTGTTCGCGACCGTGGGGTTGTGGAATACCGGATGTGGGTCGAAGGCGGAGGCGGAGAAGG
>Ga0123353_10018231_pt1 | contig 10369 bp, 4 predicted proteins | sample TergutLab28metaG_3_FD_92763 | JGI IMG/M metagenome (GOLD analysis project Ga0123353, IMG submission 92763) | Labiotermes labralis P3 segment gut microbial communities from Petit-Saut dam, French Guiana - Lab288 P3 | ecosystem: Host-associated > Arthropoda: Insects > Digestive system > Gut ...
ATTCAAAGTCAAATATTCGGCAACATCGTAGTTATCTTCAGTATCTTCGGCGGCGAAACTGGTAAGCGTTACTGTGAGACTGTGTTTTGTGCCCGTAGAATTGTTGTTTTTGATATAGTAATTCGGCGCTGTGATGGCTCCTTTGTCAGATGCGAAAGCTGCCCAAATTATTTTAATGGGAACAGATACGTTGATGTCATACGGCGTGACAGTCGGAGGTTCGGGATCTTTGGGATTGGGGTCTGTAATGACTGCGTCTTCGCCTACATAACCATAAACGGGAATTGTGCTATTAATGTTGTTCTCTATAGCATCGGGGCCGCTGTAAACAAAATCATATGCTATGTCAACTTCTTTAATAGAATTAATTGTTTCCTCTTCCTCTGTTGCCTGAACGGGAATTGCTGTGAGTGTGAAAATAAGCGCTGCTATTGTTAATATTGCTATAAATTTTTTCATTTATAAATACTCCTTATAATTTTAAATAAATTGTTTTTGTTTATATATTTGTTTTTTTGCCGAATATATTCTATATGTGCGCCGTAAACTGCGCGGAATTTAGCTTTGTTTAGTTTTGTACCGTGATTATCAAAGCCGCCTGCGCTTTCCCCTGCCAGATTTTTGAATCGGGGTCGTAGGCATTGAGTACCGCGGTCGCGTTGTATGTGCCCGCGTCGAGCGCGCTGATAAGTTTCGCGTTGTCGATATGCTGATTTGGCAGGATACCGCCGGAATCGTAAATCAATTCGTCCGTTTCGTCAAGATAAATCTGCACAACCATCGGATATATATTATAATGCGGGTTTTCGATTCTGAAGTCCCCGTTTGAACTTCCGTCGGCAAAAACCGGGCGCGAATTTATTTTGAACGAGAACTGCGATTCGTCCGCTATCTTTTGCATTTGTTCCTTGATTTGTTCCGGGGTCATATTCGAAAGGTGTCCGTTTTTGGCGTCGCCTAATTCAGGGAACAGATCCCCCGCAATTATAGGATTGGAATTTTCTTTGGCAGATTCCGTTTCATTGTTCAACGGTTTTTGGGAAAACAGGCAATGTTGTACGAAAATTAATATAAAAACAATCAATGCCGCCAATATAACCCATTTTATGTTTTTTCTATTATTTTTTTCGCTTTTATTTTCGACATTTTTCGTTTTTCTTTCTTTTTTTGAATTAATCATAATTTTGAAACCACATTCTTTCTTTTTTCATTTTTAAATTTTCTTTTTGTTCTTGTATTATTTATATAGTCCCGCAAGGGACGGAAACTGATTTTATTCCGCTTGTACAGCTTCGAATTTAAAAACGATAAAATATTTGGGTTTGGCAATATCGTATGGTCCTATATATTTTCCCTTCAACGTGAAGCTCATGCGGTCGCTGCCGTTCTGCGATTCCCTTTCGTTCAAATGGCCGAAATATGCCGGAAATTTGTCAATTGCGGCTAAATTTACGTCATTGAACTTTGGCAGTGCGCTTTTATTATGCATAATCAAACTGATGTCTTTATTATTGACCGGATTAACTGTTAAGTTCAAACTTTCTGCGTTTTCTATTGTAAAACTTTCAATCGTGACGATTATTTCCGTTTCCCCGTAGTTTTGTATGTAATAATCCGGAGAGACAATTTCGGGGCCGTTGCTTTCAAAAGCGGCGAATATCAGCTTGACCGGAATCGAAACTTCGATTTGCGCTGTTTTTATATGCTTATAGTCTACCCGTTTAAAATCTGATAACCCGACGTCGTTTGTAATCCTGACATATATATAATATTTTCCTTCACTAATTTCTATTATCACGTCGTCAAAACCGTCAGTATCATAATTCGGGATGTTTATGGGAAAATCATTTTCCGGCGTTTCCGAATCCACTCTGTACAAGTAAATTTCCACGCCTGTTATAGACAGGTTGCCGCTTGAAAAAAATGCCGCGCTCACTTTTGCGCTTTCATTGTCATTTTTATTTGCCGTAATTCTTGTAATAAGAGGAGCCGTCCCAAAATCGCTTGATTCGATCATACTGCCTCCGGAATATAATATTACCGCCCTGTAATAATATTTTGTATTCGGATAAAGCTCGACCATGTCGACGGAACCTATGCAAAGTTCGCTGTTGAATGTGCTTCCGGGTATATCCTCCCAATTTTTGCCGTCGGTGAAAATCTGGAATTTACCGGAATCGAAAACGTATGTTCCCATATCAAAAATTACGGTTAAAGTCACCGTTGAATCGGTTGTATTGCTGTGGTTGATTGAAATAATGCTCGGTTCCTTAATTCTTTTAACGGGAAGCACCGCGTCGTTTTTATTGCCGTTGTATTCGTTATAACCAGCAAGCGTATTAATAGAATAAATCTTGGGCGACGAATCTATTTCACGCATAATCATTCCAATATACGCGGAACCGTTATATGCCAGTATATTATGTTCGCGGCTCTCCCAGCCCGTGCTGTAAGCAAAACATTTGTAATTTGCGGGCAGAGTCAAAGTTTCAAGTACAGTATTTTGGTCTTCATCATCGTTCGCATATACTTTCATTGTCACATCTTCAGTTTTTGAAAGCGCTTCGTTAAGGCTGGCTTTGACGAAATAGGCTGTGCCTAAATTAAAATATGTGTTGTTTAATGTGTTGTGTACATCATTGGCAGATATGGCGATAGCCGGCTTCGAACCGCCGGAATACGCTTTTACATTTGCTTCGGCCTCAATGCGTATTTCCGGAGCGCTTCCTTTCTCCTCACATCCTATCCCCGTTCCGGTATTGCTCGATGCGATTATTATTCCTCCCGTAATGGTAACGCGGCCCCCTTGTTCAGTATTACTAGCGTTTCCAATACCCGCTCCGCTTTCACTTTTGGCGATGACCGTGCCGCCTGTGATGGTGACGCTGCTTCCGTAAAATCCAACTTGACCGCTGCCGATGCCTGCTCCGCTTTCACTTTCGGCGATGACCGTGCCGCCTTCGATTTCGATTGTACTGGTGTTACCGTGACCTGCACCGATACCTGCGCCGAGAGTAGCTCTTGCAGTCACTGTACCAGCGGTAATTTTAATATTACTGTTGATGTTGATATTGATACCAAAACCATTTCCAATCCCCGCTCCACCACCATCATGATTGTTTGACGAAGCGTTGACAGTTCCGCCGGTTATAATAATTTTGCCGGCTTTGCCAAATGCGCCGCCGCCGATACCGGCTCCGTTTTCGGAATATTGTTCTGCGATTATATTGCCGCCGGTGATAGTGATATTACCGCCCGAACCGCCGCTTGCGCTTCCGCCGCCGCCGCCGATACACGCTCCTCTATTAGGATTAGGCTTTGTTGCGTCATAATATTGAATTACTTTTATAATCCCGCCGCTGATAGTGATATTATCGCTTGAACCGCCTTGGCTTGGGCCGCCAATAAATCCGCCTCCACCTCCGCCAATACCCGCTCCTGCCGAATTAATATTAACGTCAACCGTTCCGCCTTTTATGTTGATTGTGCCGGAATCAGCGCCTTTGCTTCCGCCGATACCCGCGTATGTTGCGGAATAGTCCGTTGAATTTAGCCTTACTACCATTTGATCGCTGCTATCGTTCCCATTGAAACTTTCGATAGTAAGTTTAGCGGTGGAAGGAACGGATATGCCATTATTGAAATTATTTATACCGTCCAATTTTATAGTAACCTCGGAGTTATTGAACAAAGTGATTCGGGTATCACACTTTATACCGGTTGTTACTAAAGTGATTCCCGTCACCCCGTTTTGAATAAAAATATTATTATAATAAGTAGTATAAGTAGTCGAATTGAGTGAAGTGGGTGAATGTACAATTTTATAGGTTTTGCCCTTAGCGTTTGAATTAAAATACAACGAAATACTGTTGTTTTCCGTTTCTGTCTCAATCCCGGAGAGATCGCCGGTCAAATTTCCATAAAGGTCGATGATTGCGGCGTAGTCTATTGCATCTTCATCCATTGTTTCTTCGGGTGGCAAGCTTTCTTCAATTTCTTCTTCTTCGATTATCTCTTCTTCTTCAACTTCTTCTTCAACTTCTTCGATTTCTTCTTCTTCAATGTTTTCTATTATCTCTTCTTCTTCAACTTCTTCTTCTTCAACTTCTTCCTCAACGTCTTCGATTTCGGTTTTATCATCCTCGTCGTCAACTTTTTCGATTTCTTCAATAATTTCGGTACCGTCGATTTCCTCGCTTTCGGTTGCTTGTATATTGTAGATCAGCGAAAGATGCAATATCATAAAAAAAGCCAGCGTTAAAACTAATATTCTCTGACAAAAACGCTTGCAATTTTGCCGTAATACAAATTGTAATTTTAATATATAACTTTTTTTCATATTATTTCATCCTCATCTTTTTTGTGCAGCTACTTACAACTTTAACATTCGTATTATACTTCATTCGGGATTTTTCCGCTACACACTATAGCGTAAAAAAACGCGGATAAAAAAGAAAAGCGGCGCGCCCCGAAGAAATTTGCTTTCTTCGGGACGCGCTTTTTTATACTTTGTTTTTATCCGATATTATTTTACGATGTAACAAGCCCTTATTTGGTCGTTGCCTTTAGTGTCCACGTAAACCGTATATTCCCCGACGGTATATGTGCCTGCCGCGTTGTTGTTGATTTTGAATGTCTTCGCGAAATCAACCGTTGAACCGTCGTAATAAACTTCTTTAACAATAATTGTCAAATCGTTTTGATTTCCGTTGAGTTTTGTTACATAAGCCGACGGAATTGTTTCCTGCACGGCAATAAAATTATATAATTCCGCTTTAATCTCATCGTCTTTTACAAGAACAATAAAGTTTGCCGCCATATCCATATCGGTTTTTGATTTTGAAACGAGCGCTTTTTCGGCGGCAGCCCATGCGGCGGCGGTCAGCATATCCTCATACTGTCCGTTCTCCATCAGATACAGGTCCGCAACGTTGGGGTATGACTTGATATTGAGTCCGATCCCGTACTCCATGGCGAGCCTTACCGTATCCGATCCGTCGGAGTCGTTTACTAAAATCGTCATTCCTATGCTGTCAAGATTCACCGGTCTGGTTGTCGAGGAGAGCGACGACCACGGAATCGTAAGGTCGTATGTAGTCGTTTTCGCGTCTTCATCGCGTGTAATCAAGAACAGGTTCTGCCAGCCTGCCGGGCTGAATGCCCCGGTGCTTAATCCGGTCGGCGCCGCCCATCTCTGCGTGTAAACGGTGGTCAGATTGTTTCCGAGCGCAAAACCCAATTCGTTCGTATACGTCTGTCCGCCGTCGGACGCCGATTTATTGATATTGACCGCCACCTGGATACCGTCGCCTTTCCAAATATTGGCGGTATCGGCGAGATAGTGTACGTTGTCTTTAATGACAAGATACAAATACAAGTTGGACTCATCCCATTTGACATTGCCGTTCATGCTCAAATCGTCGGGTCCCGTCCACGGGCCTTCGCCCACCTGCGTTATAGAGTCGATAATCGTAAACGGGGTGGTCCCGGATTCAAGGCTGTTCACTCCGTCGTACTTGTCTGCGAAAGTCGCGTCTATTCTCAATGTATACTTAAGAACCCGTCCGCTGTCCAATACAAATTCAAAATTGCACGGGCCGCCGCTCTGGTAATAGGGCAAATCCAATACAAGCGAATCGCCGAACGCAATCGGATCAATCCTTACCGGCGTGAAATCAGCCGCATAAGCATACGGGGCTACTAATTTCAATATCCCGCCGACCGCGTTTTCGTTTACCACATGAGTCAGTTTTAACTGTTTATCCGCTCCGGTCCCTTTAATCAGGTCAAGTTTGAACGGCATTATATCGGAACCGTAAATAGATCCTAAAACTTCCTCCGAATATTTGATGCCGCCGTTATAATAGTTGTTCGAAAGCTCGGCGCCTCTCGCGGCCTGCCTGATATTTGTGTGAGTGGTAGCCTGCTGGAAATAAGACGTGTAAACGTGCGCCTGCCCGCCGTAAACCACTACGCTGGGATTGCCTACGGAGCAGAAGTTTGTCTGCTGCATACGCGCGTTTCCGTTGTAAACCCTCACGGCGTTTGTGGACGTTCCCCATAACGCGCTGTTATACATAACAAGCAAGGCGTCAGGGTGAACTTTGGAATTGGGATTATCGACGCCGGCCTGCTCGCCCATCAATACATACGCCATGTCTGTGCTGTTGATCGTCACCAGTTCGGAGTTGATCATTACGATTTTGGTGTCTGCGTCGGCGTCTTCCACGAACATGCCGTAGGAGCTTCCGTCCGTTCCGTGACCTATAACCGTTATCTTTTTGGGGTTGTTGCCCGTCACCGTGTCTTTTACGTAATGTATGCCGTATCTCGAGCCGAAGACGAAATTGAAGAAAATGGTTTCATTTGTGACGTCCCCCACTTTTATCGCGCTGTAGTACGCCCTTTGGAAATTGTTAAGATTTATAGACACCATTCCGTGATTGCCCGACGGGAGCCTCTGGCAATAGTGCGGGTTGCCCTGCCAGTTCCTGATGAAGCCGCCGTCCGCGCCGCCCCCGACCCATATGCCCGCTCTCGCGCATGAACCGCCGAAATATTCGACGTAGTGGCGGTCGGTTTTATATGAAGCGAGGTCTATGCCTTTGTCCGCGTTCGGGAATGTTATATTTATGATATATACGTCCGCGCCCTGTCCCTGTATCAGGAACGGACACTCTACGAAACCGGCTGCGTTGGCGGCTATTGTACCTGTGCGCTGGCCCAACTGATAAATAGTAAGCCCTTTGATTCCCGCGCCTTCTTTAAGCTGTATAAACGGCTGTGCTCCGGCTACGCTCTGATAACTGCCAGTAATGCCGTTTCTTGTAAACAGCGCGACCCCTCCGCCCTGGGTGTGGTGCTGGACGTCCCAGGAACCCCTGAGCTCGACTCCCGACGGAATTATGAGGGGCGAATTGACTAAATATCTGCCGCCCGGCAAATATACCGTTCCGCCGCCGGCCGCCGCGACTGTGTCAAGCGCCGCCTGCAAGTCAGCCGATACATCGACTGACGGCGCGGTGTTGTTGCTGCCTTTTGCGCGCGGGAGGTCTACTTTTAAAACAATATCCGTCGCCGGTTTCGGATATACTTCGATATCGGTGATAAGATTTCTCGGCATGGGTTCGATTTCATACTCCGCGCCGGTTTCTATTATGACTGTGGCGTCATTACTTACATCGGTTACGGCCAATTCGCGTTCGTAAACGGGTCCCGCCCCGTATCCCGAGTTCAGCGACTTGAATGTATTCACAGTCGTTCCGAGATAAGCGTGACCTGCGGGTTGTTTGAATTCGCATTGGGTGAGCAGCACGTTGCCGCTGTTGACCGACAGCGCGCAGCTGCCGTATTCGTCGAACGTACAGCTTTCAAACGATATGACGCCGCTCGCGCCGTTGCTGACGATAGGTCCTTTGAAATCCACCCCGTTGAACTGTACGGAGGTGCTGAAATCTTTGCTGAAGCTTACAGCTAAGGAACCGTCGCCCTCGGCTCCGAATACCGAATCGGAGATAAGCAGGCCGTAGCCGTTGACCGCGTCAACTTCCAAGGCGATGCCGCAGTTTTCCATATGCATTCTGTAGAACTGCGCGTTGGGTGTGTCGCTGCCGGTAGGTTCCCTTCCAACCCACATACCGGTTTTATAACCGGAAATATACAGGTCGGACAAATATTCCCAGTCTGAGCGGTGCATTTTGAATCCGCTCGCGTTAGCTTTCGTATACGCCGTCAATTCCGAAAGGGCAGGGGATCCGGGAAGCCCTGATTCCGCCCAGTATTTCGGGTCTATCTTGACGTTTTCAACGCGCCCGATATCGGTGCATGTGTGGATTTCGATACCGGTGTTGAGCGCGGTGATGTAGCTGTTGATCACATAATGCAATTCGCTCGGGGCGGAATAGAAGCCGCCCCAGGAATTTACAAACGTCACGTTATCTACGGTCGCGCTGTCTCCGCTCGCCTGATAAACAGACCACGGATATCTTACCGCATTGTTTATATCCTGTTCGGGATACCAGATAGACAGATTTGTTACGCCCGTGCCCTGCGACATTCTTATAAAACTGTGCGTATTGTTTGTTGTGTTTCTGCCGGCATATACTTCAAGAACGGTTCCGAGAACCAATCCGCCGTACTGTTCCGGGTCGGCCCAATCGCCGCGGAGCTGTACGCTTGCCGGGAGATTCAAGGTATAGGCGTTATTGCCTGTTCCGCTCATAGTGCGGAACGCGTAATGCCCCGCCGGGATATACACAACGCCGCCGCCGTCGGCTTCCGCGGCGTTGATAGCGGCTTGGAAAACCGTTCTGTTGTCGAAACCGGGGTCTTCTTCGACTGTTTTTGCGCCGTAATCGGTCACTATGAAGTCGGAGATGACATAATCCTTGGTCGGATATACAGTTTCGACAGCCCTTTGCAAATCTGCTGCCAAATCAATATCGTCGTCGTCCTCGGCGAAAACAATTCCGCCGAACGTTCCCGTCAGACCAAACACAATGACTAACAGAAACGCTGAAAATCTTTTTTCATAAAATAAAACCTCCAAAAATAAATTATTTTTGTTTTGAATATAAATATAGTCGTTCTGTACGTTAATGCTCTGTTTTAAGTATATAGCTAAGTACACCAGTTTACAAGAATTAAAAATAAATTAACAAAAAAGAATACAAACAGAAACCAGAAATGATATAATAATTGTTCACCACAACAAAACATATCAGGAAGGAACTGTTTGTATGGAAACATTATACCAGAAAAGCGCTATAATATCAAGAGTAAAAAAATATTTTATGCCATATATAGAATTGGTGACAAAACCGAGCGGGGAAAAATTATTCCTACTGCTGTTAGCGGTGCTGAGTATGCAGGTGGTGAGTTCAATCCAGCACATATATAAATGGTTTTTGGCGCCGCTGGGGAAGATATCGCAGACAGCGTATTACTATTTGCTGAGTTATACAGAGCTACCGATGGAGAAATTCGCGGGAGTGACGATACGGAAAGCTTTGGGGCTAATAGATGAGCTACATACGAAGCTACCGATATTACTGTTGTTGGACGACACACTACAAGCGAAATTCGGGACAAAATTCGAGTGTTACTCGACGATGTTCGACCACGCGCGACATAACGGGGCGTCATACCTGAAGGGGCATTGCTTCGTGGCGCTGACGATATGTGTGCCGGTGGTGGTAGGCGGGAGCTTACAGTACCTGAACATACCGATACGATTTCGCGTGCGCGGCGAAGACGAAAGCAAATTGGCGATGGCGTCCAAAATGATTACGGAGGCGATGGTTGAGTTGCGCGATCGTCATATGGTCATACTGCTGTGCGACAGCTGGTACCCTAAGGGCGAAGTGATTGCGACCGTCGCCGCGCACAAAAACCTCGAACTGATCGCCAATGTGCGCATAGATACGGCGATGTTTGAAATGCCCGAGCGCACCGGCAACCGCGGTCGCCACGCCAAAAAGGGCAAATCCGTAGGTATTCGCAATGACTTCATCTTCGAGAAAGTCGACAAGTATTTCGTCGCCACTAAGACCGTGCTCACCAATCTGTTCGGCGATACTCCCGTTTTTATGACCGCCACCGCCCCTAACTTCGTCAGCGATAAGTCTTACCGGCTGTTTATCAGTACCGTTTTCCCCCACCAGCTTGACGCTCTCTTTGCCGGTTTCGAGTGCCTCCTCCCCCAAAAATATGATGTCGTTCGTAAATCCTGGCTCCTCCCTCTCGCTATCTACTCTTTCCGCTGGAACATCGAAGTCCTCTTCTACGAACTCAAAACTTTTTGGTCCTTCGGCCTCTACAGGCTCAGATCCAAATCCGGTATCACCAATTTTGTCAATTTACTCTCCATCGCCTACGCCTCCGCTAAATTGCTTCCGCTTTCCGATTCCTTTTTTGCTTCCCTCTCCTCCGCTTCTCCTCAGGAATCCAAATGTGCTATTGGCTCCCTCGTTCGTAATGATTTATTTTTCGCCCACTTCGTTGATTTTCTCGAAACCCTTGATATTTCCTTACTCAATTTGCCTTTCTTTGATTCTTTCAACTTTTTTGATCATCCTGCTTAATTTATTTTTTGTAAACTGGTGGCTAAGTATATAGCATAGGAATAAAAATTTTCATATCCGAATTGTGAAATTTTTGTAATATTTTAAATTTGCTCTTTCCGGCTGCGTTTACGAAGCCGTGTGGTATTTTGCACGACATTATATTTCCAGCGTCCGGAAACCAAAAACCCGGCTATCACAATAAGCGCGCCCATGCTCGCGGCCGGCGCGCCCATACCCACCCCTGTAAGGCCCCAGCCCAAAACATAACCGAATATGTAGCATACCGGCACGCGGAGCAGAACGGC
>Ga0123353_10018234_pt1 | contig 10368 bp, 8 predicted proteins | sample TergutLab28metaG_3_FD_92763 | JGI IMG/M metagenome (GOLD analysis project Ga0123353, IMG submission 92763) | Labiotermes labralis P3 segment gut microbial communities from Petit-Saut dam, French Guiana - Lab288 P3 | ecosystem: Host-associated > Arthropoda: Insects > Digestive system > Gut ...
AAAAGGCAGTAAAATTCTAAAACTACCGCCGGTTCGCAATTGTTTTACATTAGCAATGACAAATAAATTGGTTGTCATCATAAATAGTCTTAAAGTACCAAAAATGAAGAAAATGTTACTATATGAAATGAAATTTCTTGTACCAAATTACAGCTGCCTCCAGAACCCCTGACTAGGGGGCTACCGCCCCCAGATCCCCTTTCTCGCTGTCCTCTGTCCTCAACTGAATTTGTTGAACCCCCCTCGAACAAAATTCCTGGGTACTCCACTGCTCTAAGAGGATCGGCGGTACTAGCAAGACCTTCGATATCGAAGAGAGCAATTTCCGTCGGCGTAAATATCATATGGACCACCCTGCTAAGGAGCAATGGGTGTTTGGTGGTGTTGAGCGCCATTCCGGTAAAACGTTTCTAGTTACCGTTCCAGACAGATCCGCTGGCACTTTGATGGCTGTTGTAGAGGCATGGATCGAACCCGGCATTAGGGTGAACAGTGACTGCTGTTCGGCGTACCGGCATCTCGGCGCGCAAGGTTATACGCACCACTCCGTCAGTCACAGCACTTGCTTCGTTGATCGGCTCGGTGGGGCTCATACCAACACCATCGAGTCCACGTTGGCGCCATGTGAAGGCATTCCTGAGCCCTTAAAACAGGAAGGGAGACTATATATACCACCTAGCTCAGTACATGTTCTTGGCGAGGTGCAGGGCTTAGGGCGTATACGACTTTACGAAGTTCACCACTCAAGTCGCCGCCACAAACCACTGGAACGTCTGCCCCCCCCCAAGCCAACCGGAATCTGGCGCCACCTAACATACAGCTGGTCAACAACCATCGTATACGGCGTCCCAGAACACAGGTAATGCACAAGCTTAGCAGCAACAGCAGCAGCAGCAAGTCATACGGATGACTTTTTTTCGGTCCGACCTCAAAGCGGGTTTGCTGAGGCCTCGTCAATTTGTGACCAGTCTCCGTCTTGTTGATATCTGAATTTTGTTTGGTGTGGTTTTTATCAATTTGTTACGGTTCGGTCAGGAAGCGGTTGCTGGGTTTGTTGGCAGTGCTGGGGGCTTCCTTTTTTTATCTTTGTTTGCTACAGTATTATCAATTAGTTGTTTTCTCTCCATATGTAGAGATGTCTTTCAAGTCAAAGTATTCGTGTAAAGAGTTGAAGTTCTGACATGATGATGTTACTGGTGTCTGTTACTTTCAAAGGCACTATCAAAATGTAAGTACGTACTTGTTCATGTTTTGTTACAACAAATGTGTTAAGTTCCCTTTATTTGTATGTATGAATAGTACGCCATTGTTACGATGTGCGCACCGTATTCTTTCACAGCTTCTACAAGGTACCAATAATAAGATGTGAACCAATGCGGAGTGGTAGTTGGGTAGTTTCTCTGGGTAACTGGGCCCGTGCCTTGACTATGACTAGACTCCTGCATGCAGCAGAAACTTCTTTCAGAAGCCATTAGCTCCTAGTCTAGTCACGACACTTTCGTAACCCGGGCAACCAGAAAGTCCATTGCTATCACCATAACAGTCCGACACTGGTCTCTCTCTCTCTCTCTTGGGCATACATATACAGTGCACTGACTCACACGTAAGCGTATGTGTTCCAAGTGGACTCATTTCTTCAGGTTTCCAACTAAAATGCGAAAAGTGACTATTAGCTTAGTCCTATCTTCCTGTCTGTTCATCCGTCCGTCCGCATGAAATAACTCGGCCCCCACTTGACGGATTTGCATGCAATCTGAAATTTGAAGATTTTTTTCGAAAATCTATCGAGAAAATGCAAGTTTCATTAAGATCTGACAAGAATAACCTGTACTTTACGTGAAGACCTATGTATAAATATGATAGTTTCTCGATGATGTCTTCTTAGAATCAGAAATCTTTCAGGCAAACGTTGTAGATAAAGTCAAAAAACATTTTGTGTGCAACAACTATTTTTCCCGAAAGTCGTGCCGTTTATGATATAATGTAGAAAAACAGTGTAGAACCAGACATGCCACATATCAGTGTAATACGGGGCATGTGCTTGGCATGCTGGATAATTAAGGCTACAGAGTACTAATACTTATTGTTTTGAGGGCAACAATGGTAATGCGAACGCGCCTCAATATTACGTTTATAAGCACTTGGTCTGTCTTCCTCTCTACCATAGCGCCGCATTTCTGGCCCTTTTAATGATCTTTGATTTGATGGTCCAGTAACAAGTAGCAAGGAGCACAGATTATGAGACTTCATAATGCCATTTGTTCCTTCCTCCTTTCACTTTCCTCCTCTGAATTACCAATATTTTCCTCTTCTCCGTATTCAATAGCATCTTCAGAATTTTCTTCCCTCCACGAGAGACCAACCTGTGCAGTCATACAGAGCAGCGGGCAGAGTTATGATTTTTAGACGCTTTCGCAAAATTTGCGAAAAGCGACTATTAACATCGTCATATCTGTCTCTCCGTTTTTCCGCATATAACTCGGCCCCCACTGGAAGGATTTTCCTGAAATTTTATATTTGATTATTATTCGAAAATATGTCCGAAACTTCAAGTTTAATTAAAATCTAACAAGAATAACGGAGAACTTTGCATGAAGGCCAGCCTATAATTTTGATCCTATCTAGCTCAGTTTTCTTAGAATGAGAAATCTTTCAGACAAAATTTGTAGAGAAAATAAAAACAGACATTTCATGTTCAGTAACTTTTTTTTTCGACAAACGTACGCTTTGTGAGAAAATGTGGCGAAATATAATGGAGCCGGAGAGGCCAAAGACAACATGGCGTACGCGCGTTTCACTTTGGGTACCTCAGTCTCGGAATATGTAATAATTATTGAATTTCTACCAGAACAATGGTTGCACGAACGCGCCCTGTGTTTTTTATATTTTAATTTTACACTTTCATGTAGCAGACAGGAACAAAAAAGACTGTGAACCGAATGGTTGTATAGACCCTGCCGTGTGGAGTCCTTGCTTTTTTATTCTCTTGGTGGGTTAAGGGATCTAATTGCTGGAGTTGCTGCCCGAACGAGACCACTGTCAATCTGCCGGATGACAGATGAAAGACTATGGGGCATCGGTGGAATTACTGACAGTGGCACCCCGGATTATAGGTTTCAGCGCCACTTTGTCCACCATACTTCCCACATGGATTGCCCTCTGTCTGAACACAGTCCTCAGCGAACAGCGACTACCAGATCTGAGTCTGAGTCACACGCGTGTGTCCAATTGAGTCAGTCAGAACTCCAGAGTCTTTGAAATCTATTGCTTTTTTAACACCGTTATTGGCCGAATCACTTCAAGGAAAGTATGCACAGCGCCACTCTTGTGGCTCATCCTCTCGGTTTTATTTAATGCTTCAAAGAACTTAATAATTATGACTAGATAAATTGCGTATCGTGATTTTTTATCTTTCTCTGCAACTTTGTTTTAGGCTTCACAATTCGATGAACAGCCTACTTCGCAAGTCAGGCAAGAGACGCCTGCAGAAATGCGCGTACGTGTCCATAGAAGATGTTCATTTTTGTTGTCCGGTTTTAATGAAAACTAGGAAAATTGTAGCCAAGCTTCTGTTAAGTCTTCCAATACCAGAAAGCTACATTACTTAGACCCCTTATCCCTGAAGATGGACACAATACGCTCCTCCGAAACGTCTGTAACTATTTACCAGGCTACACACTGTGTCATCTCAGAAGACTTGAGTCTTTACCAGCTCTTCTGTAAGAACCTGGAATTTTCCATTCCCAATATAAAATTGCATGAAAATCAGTTCGGATATTCTCAAGTTGTTTCCTGTTCACGAAGGGTCAGAATAATTCAATATGCGCTCCGCACTCGAAAATAGACTTACAAGGTCACCTCCCTGGCTGTGGTACTTTTCCATTTTTCTTTTGTTCCAGCTGAATATTATTCACGAAATCTGGTATGTGAAGTTTGATACTTAAAGCCAACCCCTTATTTTATACCCCAGGCTCATGACCCCAAACCCCTAAACTCTTAATTTCCTTGCAATAATTGTGCGCCAGCACAATTATTGTAACTGGGAGTCCAGCAGTGCCTCTTCATACGTGGCCCCTGTATGATGCGTCGTAAGACGTGTATAACCCTAAATATGCAACTTGCAGTGGGGTGATGTTCTATCAGAACATCAATGGGGAGGGGGGATGGAGCCGCGTTAAAATGGCCTATGACTTTCTTGTTCATAGTTATAACTGATGGAACACTGGCGTTAGGAAAGTGCATATATTTTGTATAAGAAATCATTACAAGCTTTCCTGTAGATTGGAGAATCGCAGCTTCTGTGATGTGATAATGAGTCGCTGGGTTAGCAGTTCCCGACATTTCGGAAAATCGTTTTGGCCTCATCTTCTTACGTCGCTTGACTCTGGAGATTTAAGACACTACTGTCTTTCGAAACGGCGGAAAATACTCACCCACTGACACAGCATAACATACCAGAAGACTCTGAGCATTCAGACTTTCATTCGCATAATTATGCACAAGGAAATATTTTTGTATATTATACTTTATTTGATAAAACAAATTGCAAATCAAAAATAAATAGTCATTTGTCACTTACGCTCTTCCTACATATTTCGACCTCTGCAAAGTCATCATCAGGGAGGTATATAGAAGGTTAACAAGTACGGCAAATTCTGTCAAAGATGTGTGAATGTAGAGTCATGTTTAACCAACAATGTTGCATACCTTTGACAGAACTTGCTGTACTTATAAGCCGTTCTATATACCTCCCTGATGTGACCCTGTAGAAGCCGGAAGAAGTAGGACGAACAAAAGTTGCAAATGATTAGTTATTTCTGATTTTGCAGTTTGTTGTATCAAATACTGTGTAATCAGTCCTTTGCACCGAATATGGATTACGTTAAATTTGCTTTGTATGTAATGCTCAAGGTTTCCGTATAGTAAAACACTTACAGGAAACTGATGTATTTCTTATCGACCTTCACCCAAAACTATGGGTTACAGTAAAACGAAGGGGGACCACAAAAAAATTAGCCCATCAACATCCGGTACCATATTTAACCTCAACGAATTTAGGTAGTGTTTGGAATTAGGTGTTTTGACAGACTACCTAACAGAATACACAATGCCGTAACTAGGAAGGGCGCATTACGAAATATTTCTTGGTACAACCGAATAATTTAATATTATCAACTACGTTTGAACACACGAGTTTTTACTGTATTATAATTACCGTTTATCTTGCCCCGTCGCTACTTCACCGCCAGTAGGTGCAATCGGTTTGTTGGGCTACGTTATTACCATATAGTAAATGGCAACTGAAGGTTGTCACATAAAATAATGACTTTATATGCATTAAAGTGTGTACAAAGGCGTTGTTAATTAATACCATAGAACCGCCAAAGAATAACAATAACAAATTTCGTAAGTCATCAATTTTAAAATCTGTAAGCATGTTGATGCTAACTCCGTTACTAACTATAGCCAGTTGAGCTCTTGAGTAACTTCTAGTGGCACAGCAAGTCCACAAATACCCCGCCTACGAAGAATTCCGGAGGCTTATTACAGGTTCCACATGCGCCCTCCATTTGTGCATATCCTGAGCCACGTGAATCCAGTACACAGTCTATTAACCGATTTTTTAAGACCTGTTTTCATATTATCCTCCCATTTACGCCTAGGACCTTTAAGATGTACCTTGCTTTCACGAACAACACTTTTTAAGCATTTCTCATTCATTCATTCATTCATTCGTAGTGCCAACTGTCTCGCTTGTCTGACACTGTGCTTATGTTATCCTAACAATGTCTGGGGTGCAGTACCCATTAGGAAGCTGCTAATAATTCGATCTTCTCCAGCCTCATTTCACTTCATACGTCTTGCTTACAGTATTTCCCTCAACACCCTTTTCTGGTACCATCCCCAATATTTCTACTGACGGTGTCAGACAGCCGAAGCATCACACTCGTACAAAACTAAAGACAAACACATCTGTGCGTGTTTTAACCTTTAATTGTCGGGATTGATATTGGAGGCTACATATTTCTGTGAAATTCCAGTACATATCTATCAGACTACACGGCGTCACATCTCAAATGACCATTACCTGTTAGGTACATTGAAACATACATGAAATCTACACAGCTTGCTGGGTACATTATATTAATGCTATTAAACAATTGTTATATATATATAAAAGGTTTACTCTTTGCACAAAACCATGTTACTGATGTCGTTTCTTGAGCAATGTCTTGACTGCTCTTGTACTGGTGGGAACCTCAATGCACGTCCTGTGTGCCGCGTCGCCGAGCAGCCGCGGTTCCGGGTAGAGCCGTAGAAGAAGCCACACAATCGCTGCGATATTTTATGACGTAGGCTGCAACACAGTACGACATATCATATGTTACAGGAATGAGGAGTCTTCGTAACTTGATGTGTGATATGCTACAAGCGGACTGACTAACAGCCAGGTGTATCTAATAGCTCTGACGACAAATCGTTCTTGAACTTCAAATACACCACATCAAGGAAAATTTCTCTTAATGCTTCTTCTAACAAACGTAGCTAATTTTCAGGTTCAACGCTTTATCTCTGGCTCATTTTGGCTGTGTATTTAACGCTCGTGTCATTACTACGAAAATTCCGTTGTTGTGACTACGGAAGTCGACTCTATATGTGAGTTATGAATTGTGTGTGTGATAGAAAGTGGTCGTGGCATATTTTGTGTCACTAGCCTGACAGAATCTTGTAGCGACAGGTCACAACTGCGTTAGACATTGGTTAGTATGCTTAGTACAGACATACTGCGGAAACGAAAATAAATATTTTGCAAGAGGTTTGTACAAATTGACCTTTTCTAATTGTGGTAGCAGATATGTCGGCTTGACCGACAGGAATGTAGCCGTAAAATTTAAAAAACACATACTCCTAGTTAAAAAAAAGCAATAGTTCAAAATTCACATGACGTCTAGAAAATGGCCACTCCTTTAGGAAAACTGAAAACATGCATTTTCTTCATTTTAACGAAAAAAGACGTTTGTGTGAATACAATAGGGTAATTTCATATTCACCAAATTCCTATCAACGTCATACTATAACTGCTGTGGTTGGTGCCTGGTAGTGGAAGCCACATCGTCAGTTCCCCCCTCACTAACACGATAGACCGCTACTGATCACCTAAAAAACTGGAGTATGGAAGAAACAAGTTCTGTTAGCTTAATCCAGTTTCGGTACCATCAGGTCATGTCAAAGGTTGTAATGTAGTCTAACATTATTCCGTGGGAAAGACTATGGGTAGCCCTTTTTTGGGAAGCGGCAGTAGGTGGGTAATGTCTTGGAAAACTAAGTTCTACAACCTACAGTAACTCTGCCGAAGTCCTTCCATGACCTGACCACCCCACTTCCCCAGTATAAACCTACAAGCGGTTCAGAAACTCAAGTTCCGATAGCATCAGTCCCACACTCAGCAGGTTACAACATAGGTCCTACCGGGCTAACTGCAGACCAACAGTTGATGGTGATGGCTGTAGCCATTTGTTGTCGCTTAGGCTCGAAGACCAAGACCCACCTGCTAAATTCTGGCCGGCAAACCCCCCCCCCCCCCCAAGGGCTTTTCTGACCCCGAATTGCCACTTCCCTTGGTTTTTAAGGGATAATATTTACGCACTCGCATTTCCGTTTCCTAGTTGTAGCAACGCTTGTTAAGATAGCTATGTTAGACGCCTGCTGACATCAGCCTTTCATAGTTGGTCTGAGCTGCTTACAGTCAGGAACTGCATATTGTGCTGAGTGTTGGAATGGCGAGAACTGCTGCAATAATTAGAACTGGTGGGGAAACTGTGGTCAGCGGTCCAGTCTTGTAATGCACGACATTACAGTAACACCGAATGAAAATGTCAACTGTAATAAAAAGTGAGAGCCATAATACGCAGGTCTGAATGCATCACTCCTCCTTTTACTCGAACCATAGCAAACGAATGCAGTAGATAGAAAGAACTGAATTCCAGGTGACGTTATGAACCCTGTAATCCTGCGATATACATTAAGTACATGTGGTGGATGCGCTTCCTTATTCTTAATATACTGAACGATGTTGCATCAAATGCAAATAAATTAATTAATTTTGTCAATTAATTATGAATTGTGAACATTGTGAATTACAGTTGTGCTTTATTTTAAGGAACGATCCTAAGGCTTTCCTGAATTTGATGAAAACATTTCGATTCTTGGGCCGAAATAAAAAGAGTTGAACTTCCTACACAAGGTAAGAATGTTACTCTATGTCTTCTGAATTTTATACAGAGAGCACACAAGGGTATTATGAATTTGCAATGACGTCTGCTTAGTTCTCAGTTCGTCAAAGCTCACATAACTTCAGTAACTGCTTAACAATTCGATACATAATGAGGAGCGCGATAAGACTGCCCCTGAATTTTATTGCGTGATAGTAAAAGCACAACGGGATGGCAATATTCAAAATATCCATCCTTTGGTTTGACGCTCATCCCACCAGGCTTATAGCACGTTGAATTTCTATATACATGTGGCATCTAACACTCAGGTTATAAATGGTAAGAGCATTATAATATGAATATTAAACAGGTTTAGAATTTTTGGTTACCACATAAATGGTGAAATTCACACGTTCGTGATGCCTAAGATAAACTTCATTAAAAAAATTCTAACAAAATATAGTTTACATTATAAATACGAAAGAATCTGAAACCCCGCCTTACTGTACGCAGTAACTTTCTTCATATTAATTTACTTTTAAACAATGATTACTGGATAATAGGAGAGAACAGTTCACGGGCGACATTTCGTAACAAGACAGTCATTATCATCATCATCATCATCGCATGACGGGACTTGTATGTTGGTGTTACAGTATTATCTCATTTACGTGTGCTCTTTCAACAACATATAGTCACAAAATACCCCACATACAGCACACAAACAAAACTTGAAAGCCCAAAACTGTGTAAAGAGTCCTACAATATGAATTGTATACAGATCGAAGGAGATGACATTCTTTACGCTAAACTCATGTCCTTTATTTACACAAAACAGACTGTACTTCACACGTGCTTCCGTCTTTTCGTGCGTGCATTGTTACAAAAGTCACTGGTTTACGTGAGAACTGCGCTGGCTGCATTTTTCTCGAAGATTCCTAGCAGTACGTGTAGCTCCTTCAGGCAAGCAGTTGAGTTTGTGTAACATAGAAGAAAAAGTTTTATTGCGTGAGTGAGGTTGGTGCTATTGCGTCGATGTCGCGGCTTCGGAGTGTTTTTTCGGCTGTTGTTAAGCTCGCAGATACAATACTGCTTCCTGAATCACGCTAATCAGCATGTCGTAGCGGACAAGCAATAAGTAAACATGATGTGCCCTTTGTAAGTCTTCATCATTTGGTACATACTTATCTTGACTGGAACTGGGATTAGTATGGGTAGGATTTCGCTCGGTAGTGTTCTGTGTTGGAGTTGTTTTTGGTCTGGCAAGTCGAAATCATTCTACACAGACAGTATCGTAAAGGAAAATATACGAATCCTAGGATAGTAAATGCACAAAGTACCGTAAGGATAATGATATGCTAATATGCTCTTTGTTCTCATCGAATGAAGCTCGGTTTACGTGGAACATTATGTTTACATCAGTTATTTGGCGAGAAGTTGTAACCTCTGATGTAATTTTATCAAGCTGTGTGACTTCAGGTGGAAATATTTCTTCCAGTGCGCTCAATTCGTGATCCGCAATGACAGCTGTATAATTGTGGTGCATCAGCAATAACCTGTGCACTTCACAGTAAATCCGGTATCATCTGGAATTCATTGATGGTGACGGAACATCTCGAAACGTATAATACACCGGCCCCTGAGAGTTCCTCGGTGCGAGTTATCGACTGTCATTCTTCCATCATGGGGGAGTGACGTGCTGTTATTCCGGAAAGTGATACACCCAAACAGAACCGTGTCGCTGTGGGGTCGGAGATTTGTAGTGTGGGAGCAATATTCTTTGACACAATTTGTAGAAGTCCGTTGTCTGGAAAAACAGGCTGCCTTCGCTCCTTACTATCTGTGTACTATATACTGCTTTATCAGCAGAACACACAGTAATACTGCCTTTAGGCTAGGCGCGCACTGGCAACTAAATAGTTGCGGTGATAAAAAAAGTTGCTGTGATCGTGCGCGCACTGCAACTAAACAGTTGCTTGTAGGGCAACTTTTTTCTTTCAGTACAGAATGGACTTCACAGAGACAGCATGTGTATGTGCTCTTCTGTTTAGAATAATGAAAGTTCGACGCAAAAAGCGACACTGGGTACATCCAGTAGTCAGTAAAAGACTTTTAAATGGGCAGTTTTATAAATTGTATGAGGATTTAAGAAACT
>Ga0123353_10018235_pt1 | contig 10368 bp, 6 predicted proteins | sample TergutLab28metaG_3_FD_92763 | JGI IMG/M metagenome (GOLD analysis project Ga0123353, IMG submission 92763) | Labiotermes labralis P3 segment gut microbial communities from Petit-Saut dam, French Guiana - Lab288 P3 | ecosystem: Host-associated > Arthropoda: Insects > Digestive system > Gut ...
GTTTTAATGTGGCTTTTAATGTGACTTTAGCAAGGCAAAGAAATACAGCTCCCTGATGATGGTCTTAGGACCGAAACATGTCGGAGCAGTTTTAGTGTTTTAATGTGTAAATTGTATATAAGTGCATAGTTGGTATAATAATTGAGTGGATACCTTCTTTTATTCAGTCGGCACTTCAGGCTCTGTAACAGCAGGTAACGCCCGTGGAAAGGTGACTGAACCGCCTAAAGACTTGGCCACCAATTCTTTCTCGAAGGCATTTATTAAGACTCATATATCATAGTTCAGCTTTCCACAGTGAACAATTCCATTTCAAGAGACTGTACATATTCTGTTTTATTTGAAGTCGTTTATTACTTTTTTTTTTGGAAAATTTTTAAAGTCTTACAATTAATTATTCAGTTCTTATGGTCTGTGTTTATTTACCAGGTTTTTTTAATCAGAGAGGAGCGGGAAGATTTAAAGCGAGAGGAAGGGTTTATCAAAATTGCATGTTTTCAGGCTTCCGCCGAGGTGTAAGTGGAAACTGCGTTCTTCTGGGATTTTACGCAGCATAGGTTTGTCGTTTGTTGCCAAAGACCGGTGTACGCTGCTTGAATTCCTAGAAAAACACAGAATTCACCTTACATGAAGCTTCCTTTCTTTCCGTAGAAATTAAGTATCATATATCCCTTTCACCTTTTCCACTGCTTTATATGAAACCTAATAGCCCTTATGCAACAACAACAACAACAAAAATGGAATCTTTTGCTGCCGATTTTTTTCTCTGTATCCAAGCCAGAGTGCTCAAAATCTAACATTATAGAAACTGCACATGCGCAAAGAATAGGATTGTGAACGATCCCTAGTGCAGAAGGGCACTTGAGTCTTCAAGCAAAGTGACGGTTAAAAATTTCCGAAATCGTGCTATGGTTACAGCCGGCTGGATGAGCGGACTCGAATATTTTTTTAACCGAAGCTTACCACTGATCAGAACTAGTCCAAGAGCGTAGTTCACCACGCATTGTCGTAGGTTGTGTTTTAAAAACCTGCTATATAAAGATGCAGTCTAGTGAGGCCGTTAAAGTGCAACGACTGAGGATGTGCTTATTTCTTCACCCGAGCTACTAACAATAAGACCTATTCTCTATTGTGAAGTATGTAACGACCGTAACAAGAACTGTACGTTAATAATTTTTACTATTCTTTGATCCGGTTTCCTACTAAGTACCAGACTACATATTTAATGGGAGCGGGGTTTCACATTTGACATGCAGGTTAGGTTAGGTTAGGTTGGATTAGGTTAGGTTAGGTTACGTACTAGAAGAAGAAGGAAGCGGGGTTCATTCCAAGCAGAGACAAGACACTTTTCTCTCCTAAGGAAGTCCAACCTGGCTCTGAGGGTCACACCGCTTCCGAGCCGATGGGTACGGGCTCAATCGACTGGGGCTTGAAACTGACTCTCCATTTTATTATTATTATTATTATTATTATTATTATTATTACTAACTGCAATTGAGTTGTTACTCGGTGGCAGTAATCCTTACACTAGTACAGACAAAACGAATAAGAATAAATATATTAAACGAAAAATACAAAAACTCAGTACAAACAATACAAAACACAATAAATACAAATACACATATTACCAAAACACCCACACATTACAAAACAAGTTAAAACATCCACGATACTAGTTAAAACAACAACAGTACAAGATACACCAAAATGAAATTGCCACAATATAATCAAGTACCCTCAGTATAAATTCACCCTAATGGACATGGCACTTTTATTCCCAAGAATTTCACCGAAACTCAATTCATTTCAAAATAAAATCACTTCACATAAGTCACGTAATTTCAGTCCACATCACTACACTCCACAACACTTCGCTTATTTACAAGCAATCCCTACTTGAATTAACTTGCTTCTAACTATATTCTTAATCCTCTTTCTAAACGTTTTTAGTTTACAGGAGAAAGACGCTAGTAAGCTTGCAGGTAATTGGTTCCAGCTTTTAATGGCCCGATTTACGAAGGGATATTTATCAACACTTGTTCTTTGATTCCTGGTCCTGATTTTCCGATTATGATTTTGATGACATGGACAAGAATTCTTGGAGCCCAACCTCCACTCTTCGTGTTTGCTCATTTCATAATCTTTAATTACAAGAAATAAAACTTTGTGTCTCTTCATCTAACGCGTGATAAATTTGTCAACCGTAGCTTCACATTTTGCATTTTTTTCCTACTTGAAATTTTCACATTGAACATTAAGTGTATATCGTAAGGACTCTGCACGTATGTTGGTGCTGTATATTCAAAGATTTAAAATCTTGACTGCAATGATAAATTCATTTTTGTGCAATTAAAAAAGCTATCACTCTAAAATATTCTACATTCTACTCTTAAATTCTCTCATAGTTCCAAAGGTTTTCCGCAAATTTCATACTCCTATAGAAAGAGTTTTGTATATTTTCGTATTTAAATTTGTTGACAGAAGGTGAGAGAAATAAAGGACGTGAGCTACAATCTATAAATCACTCCGTGAATGCAGAACACCTTGAATTTGTTCGTTCGTTCTACGTATTGGTTCGTATTTGTGATTTTGTGATTTCGGTTTTGACTGCCTGTCTTTTTGAAATCTGCCACTATTTAAAAAAAACTTACTCAACCATTTCTTCATTTATTTAATCTCCCTACTAATATTGAATAAACAGTAGAAATTACGCAATCTGTCTCCTGTAATTCTTCTACTATTTTGTCACTTTTTTTTGGTTCGGATATTTTCTGAATCTCATTTTTGCCTTGCCTTTGCAATGGGCCAATAATAACTCTAAAATTCGTAGTGAGAATTTTTCACATAAATCCCTTTATTTCAATCACGCTGAACTTTCGAGGAGATCGCAAGTATATTGCTTTTTATTTCCATGGTGATATTAGCTCGTCTTGCATGATCGTACAGATGTCTAGCTTAAAGTGTCGAACCGTCTAGTAGCCTACACTTGTTTCCACAGAAGATACTGCACTAAAATATACAGGAGGAAGGGTCTGTTTTAAAGCGACCTGCCCTATTCATAGGGGGAACCGCGGTAGAACAGTGGTTAAGGTGCTGCGCTACAAACCGGAAGGTCGCTAGTTCGATTCCAGATGGTCATTGAAATTTTTCATTGTCATAATCCTTCCGATCGCACTATGGCGCTGGGGTCGAATCAGCCTCTAACGGAAATGAGTACCAGGAGTATTTCCTGGGAGTAAAAAGCGGCCGGTGCGTAAGGCTGACAACCTTACCACCATCCTGGGTCATTTGTCACGTAATCTGGGAACCTTAACTTCCTGGAACCCTCTGGCAACCTCGGGCCTGTAACGTGACTGATTTACCTTTTATCCTATTCATAGCACGGAAACGGATAAGTGCTTATGAAAACGAATATTCCTGCAAAACAGGCGGGGATGTAGCTGGAGATTACCTGTAATTGTGTTTTAAATTTATGGTGTATCTACGAGAGCCTTCGGAAATTGTTCTAAGGTTAATTTTGTGTAAATAAAGTAGGATTTTCAGCTCAGAAGTAAATTGTTTTACATTACACACACACACACACACACACACACGCCCTGTTTAATATCGCGCAAGGAAATTTGTTGAACATTTTGATGATTTGTGAGAACGCTACCAGATTGTTTTACATTAGATGAAGTGGCAGTCAGATGCGTCTTCTGGAATTTAATATCTGGCTATTACCATGACGGCCTTTTATTCTGCCGCAACGGAAATGAATTCACTCAAAGAAGAAGCTTTTCTCCATAAAGGGGAAACAGATAGTTATTTCAGTTCCAGCCAGTTTCTGTGAAAGCGATCACGTCTTTACGAAGGGTGGGCTGGTGTGTGAGGAGGATCTACGTGCTGGCATAGTTCCTTATCACGAACATTATTTATACATTTATAAGACAGAAAATTACTTAAAATATCGATGCTGGGGTCAGTCCCCCTTCATCTTTACAATAAATGTGTCACTTTACTTCGCCATTCAGGCGGAGTCTAACTGCATGATTATAAGTGGACGATATTCTGCTCGCAAGGTGCCAGTTCGGAAATTTTGAGTACACACAGTTGGAACTTAAGATGAAATTCACGAGGAACAAGGTTTTTAAAGAAAAATTGCTTAGTAACTTCAAAGTACAATTAAAATCATATATTTTTAATAATGAAACATTATGCAAATCACGTCAGTGTTGCACTTCGACATGGACGTGTATTTTAGCATGGTGTTGAAAACTACTTCAATAATTGGCCTCTAGGATTACCTTTAAGTAGGCGCCACACTTGGATTTGACTTAACTAGTGTAGATTGTGTGCACTCGTCTAATACAACGCTATTTATTGGTAGAATAAAAAGTATTTTCTACATAAGATACAACTACATGTTTCGGCGCTTGATAATGGCCATCTTCAGGTCGTACATGGAATATTTATTAAGCAGTTATACAAAACATACATGGGCTGTTTATATGGTGTAAGGAGGGGGTAAAGTGGACACGAGATCTCGTATCTGTCAGAAAGGTTGGGCGGTGTGGGTTACATTATCAAGCGCCGAAATATGTAGTTGTATTTTATGTAGAAAATACTTTATATTCTACCAATAAATATCTAAGTATAGTACACACACTCTACATTAGTTATTTCACAGAACACAACGGGGATGACGAACCTCATGATTGGATTTGATCTTTTGCTCTGAATGACTAATTAGAAAATTTCTTATCTGCGAAGGTAATTTTATAACCAGCTCACTAAATCAAGTATAGTAGAAGCGTGTCAACACCGATAATATCAAAGCCCACCGACGAGAAGGATTTTGAGCCAGTTCCCTCTACTTTCCACTCTCTGTCTTCATTTCCACAAAAGTTTCTCTTCGTGTTGTCATTTTACCATTTTCTGCAAGACCTTCTAAGAGACCGGTGTGGATGGAGTTTCACAACATAAATCCTCTATACATTTCTTTGTTCTAATCGCTGTTATAATTTCGACCCATAAATCCCCTTTTATTTGTGTGCCCTAAAATTCGCTTTTTAAGTGCAGAAGTTTCGATGCAATATCTCTAGTTTCTTTTGAATGTAATACATTATTATTATTATTATTATTATTACTATTTATCTTACTTTATATATTGAATCAAAACATCTTTAACGTAAACTATGGGAATCGTAAAGGCCATGCCCTTTATTGATGATTGAGAACGACATATGTTTATCAAATGCATCTTATGTCTACTTACATTTTTATCATATTTTCTTTGACATGTTTAGAACCTATAGGATCATCGTCAAGGACTTCGTATTTAACAACTGTTAGGCCTTACAATATATAATTATATACCGTGGGACAACTGATATTTTCTTTAGGTAACTCAAACTTTTATGTTAATTTCAAAATATCTTAAATGTGTGTGTACAAGCAAAAAGTAAACTAATCCATGCACAGGTCTGGACAGGCCTTGAGGGTTCCAGGAGTTTGAGTCTCCCAGATTTCAAGACGGACACACATGAATGTGATAAAATTGTCAACCCTAAGCACAGGCCACCTTTAGGCCCCAGAAAATATTCCTGACATTCATTTCTGTTAGAGACTGAGTCGACCTTACGGCCATAGTGCGGCCGGAAGGATTATGTCAATGAAAAATATTAATGACACCACCGGCAATCAAAACCACGACCTTTCGACATGTGGCGCAGTGCCTAAATGTGTGTGCGTGTAAAGAAGAGTTCCCCGTTAAACCTTTGTCAGTTATTGAATATCTTAGAGTATGCATATATATAATTCAGTATAGTGGCATACGATGGTACTAGCTTGGCATGTTGTGATCACTCAGTGCCTTACTTAAGTAAGAACAGACTAATACCACCCTCTCATTAAAATATACTCAAGTAAAATAGTGTAATAACACTGAATATTGTGTTTAGTATTTCAATAAGTGATGGATAGTGTTTGCTTAATATTTTCCAAAATGCATGCATTCAGTTATAACTGTCCAGATGTGTTGTGGAGAAATCTACATTTTTTAGTTAATATTTATAGAAAGTGAAACAGTGGTTTGTTGTACTTTAATGGTCAGTTCAGTAACAAAAGTTCGGGGTATATTTCTTGGTATTATCGCTACATATTAGGCAAGTCTAGCGTTTGGGTTTTATCCGTACGTGCGACTGAGATTTTAATGATTTTATTCATTTCTTTAAATAAAACACTCTTATGAGGAGATGTTTTTAAATCGCTCTTCAGTTCGTAAATCAGGAACATCCCAGGATTGATTGCGTAAAGTGCGCAGCTGAAAACCCATCATTAAATAGTCAAAGATTTACTTTGTCTTCAAGTCCATTGTCGCGAACCAGAGTTGGTACTCTGTGAACACGTTGCATCTCCAAGTACGTTAGCATTATTGCCGAAATGTTGCTTCTGGGACACTTCGCAATTTGTTTAGTAGCGTTGCTAACAAGTTTGGGAGGCTTATAGTTGGGGGCATGATGTTTTTTGAGGGACTTGCTAACGACTGACACCTTTAATGCGGACTATGTTGTACAGTTTCTTCACCCGCTTTATTTTACCGCAAGAATATACCAAAGTGTACGAAAATCTTCATGTTTGCATCGTGCATCAATGATAATTAAACACTTTATTATCCAACTAATGCACAATTTATAATACGTAGATAAAATTAAAATTGTAAAATATTTAAAAGTGCTCCAACATGTTTCGGATCACAGAGGATCCATCATCAGGGAGCCTTGTACAGTGCTTGGCTAAAAATTACAAGAATGGTTCTATCGTATCCGTTGACATGGACAAGGTCGGAGTAACCCAATGTGTGTGTGTGTGCGTGTGTGTAGTTCACTGTATACGAAGGCACTCCATATACAGTGAACTATACACACGCACAACGGGTCAGAATATGCTGCCATAACACCGGCCTTGTCCATGTCAACGGATACGATAGAAACATTCTTGTAATTTTTAGCCAAGCACTGTACAAGGCTCCCTGATGATGGATCCTCTGTGATACGAAACATGTTGGAACACTTTTTAAATATTTTATAATTTTAATTGTATCTACATATTGTATATTGTGCATTTGTTGGATAATAAAGTGTTTAAAGTGTACGAAAATTTTAATAGCGTCTAACGTTATTCCCAAATTAATAATTAAAATTTATCTTATAAGTATAGTTATGTTTTCTGATAATTATTTACGAACACACACTGTCGGGAAAATAATGAATATTAGCAGGCCTAATGATGTGTGCATTCAGACAGACTAATTATTCAGTTTTCTCGAACTTGAGTCATGTTAATATGAATCATTCTGTAGGTCTTGAGGGAGTGTGGATTTAGTGGTTTTGTGGTTCATATCGCGTTGCCATCAGTAACTCAATTACGGAGCGTCGAAAAGTAAGATTAATGAAAGAGGAACCGGAAGAAAGTTGAAGAGCAATATTGAACACTCGCGGTTCTCTACCAGCATATTATTGGAGGGACTGAGGAACCCACTGAAACCTGTCTTGATAGCCGTTGATGTGACCGTTGTCAAAACATGCATTTCCCATGCACAATGCTAGAGTCTGACCGCTAAACAACTCCATTTGTTCAGTGTGCATGATAGCAACAAAGAAATTTTTCAATTTTCTTACGAAACTGAACATTAAGATGTAGTTTTAAATATTTATGTGAATAATCTCTTTCTTTTCTTCACATTATTTTACTTGGACTTCTTCTGTAATTGTGTGTGAAAACCTTAGGATATTTAAAACGTTTGGCGCCATCTGTGAAGGTTAAAACTGCTCCTTCTCCATTAAGCACGTTGTTATTAGCATGTATGGAGGGTGGAATGGAGTGCATAGAAAAACGTGGTTGCGAATTTTCTAAAGAGAAAACCGCTTGGGAAACTTTGTTTATCTAGATAAGAGGAAAATATTACGTTGGATCGTAGAAACGGAAGATTGGAGGAGGGAATTGGATTTAGCTGGTTCAGGATATGGCCTATAGAAACAATTTTCTTGATACAATATGTTCCATAAAAAGGCAATCTTAATTACATAACATTCAAATTCTGACGGAGAATCCTCCTCCGCGTGTTTCTTGAGGCAGTCTAGCAGATTATGAAATTTCCATGTAAGGAATTTGGAGTAATTTGTTTCAAAGAATTCATGCAAAAATATGTTTAAATAAATCGAAATCTGTTTTAAAGTCATAAAAGAGACTTAATATTTTGTGTCGTTTAGTTGTGCACTGTTATAACCGAGGAGTATAATATTGTGTCTGGGAAATGGGAATTAATTGTTACTACAGAATATCTGACGTTATAGACGAGGTGTCGCTGAAACTGATGTCGTTATAACCCGGTTCGAGTGTTTTTAGTTCTTTGGTTGGTGACTGAATTCATCTTACGGGGATTTGGAGTAATGTTAGTAGCACAAAATTGCTGAATTATTTGCCTGAACTCTCGTTTAGTTTGTTCGTTGTCTCTTTAGTTTCAGAATTCATTTTAAATATTTACAGTTTAGAATAACCCCATTCAGTAAATTCTATAAAGTTAACTATTAAGTTACAGATAAGAAGGATGGATCGAAATAAAGCTTTAAGGAGGATCGGGGAGAGGTAAGTTGTAACTGAAACTTTTTGTGCTAAATATTGGGGGCGCGGATCCAGAAGAGGGAGTTGGAGGTTATCGTGACAGATATGCCCATTAGTGAAGTGGAAATCGGTGTGGCCCTGGTCGTCCAACTGGAAATGTCAATTTTCACTTACTAAAACTGCCTGCAATATTGGAGAGAGTTTGGGGAGTTCCCATATTCCATTTCGCAGCGTTTTGCCAAAACGACGTCAAAAATTCGAGACTCGAAATCTTCAACGTAACGCATGTAAGGAGTGCTTCTTTTTCATCCATATATTTCTCGTCGACTACTTTCATTAATAGTCAACAGCTGATGATGAATTAAGCTTTGAACATTTCGGTGCATCATAATAAATGCAGTCACAAATCAACATACAAAAATATGTATTTTCAATGTGTATATATATATATTTTTTAATTTTGTTGACCGTGCATCTCGCTATATCTATGTAATAAAAACTAACTTGATGCAGTATTTATCCTCAGTTGACTGTCTGTTGGCCGGGTTTGTCAACAGACAGTCAACTAAAAAAAAACAACACGTACAAATTGTTGTATATATACAGTACAGTTTTGTTGACCTGCGTCTCGATATATCTATGTATTAAAAACCAAACTGATGCAGTATTTATACTCAGTTGACTGTCTGTTGGCCGGCCGGCCAACAGACAGTCAACTAAAAAGCACACCGCGTACCGGTTGTTGTATGTACACAGTATACCTCCTGATGATGGGCTACGAATATGCCCGAAACATGTAGAAGTTGATTGATGAAATAAACTGAGGATAAACAGTGCATCAAGTTGGTTTTTATTACACAGACAATGTGTATATACTTTTCAAGTGACAAAATATTCCGGTTTATTATGTATTCAAGACTTTGATGACATACAGTCTTGCTCATAATTTAGAGTAGCTAATCGTCGCAGTTGAATGATTCCAGACTTTACGGCTTCGGTGAGTGGCTCGCATGTCGACTATATTCATTAAAGGGCTCCATTTAGGTACTCAATTACTCCAAGCAAACGCCATTGTAGTAGGTCAGTATGTAACAATTCCTTCCTTCAATATCCTAATTCATTTGGCGCTATAGTGCTGTCTTCCCCAGTCTATCTGTACATTGGAAGGTCTTGTTATTGAATCTCATATCAAATACTGACAGTGGGTAAATATTGTTTAAGCACAGTTACTGAATTTTTAATTCAACAAGAATCACACTAAAATTATAAACAGCCTGCTAGATGCAACAACAATAATTTATTAATAAAATCATTATTGTTGCACCCAGTTGGCTGTTTATATTATCATATCAGTGATGCACGGTCACACAGACATCAAATTCACACTGAAATTATCGCTGTGAATGGAATACTATTTATATGTTCTTGGAAGAGACTGGATATATTTCTTAGGCCCTTTCCAAGCGATGCTGCAATTGTCCCGTGGCAGTATATCTCTTTGCATTGAATGCAGCAAATATTTAGTATCTGTTATTGCTTCTGCTTCAGTGTTTACTTCTTAGGTTTTGAAACTTTATTAGTGACAAAATTATTGTCGTCTGCAGATTGTTTAAGGGGCGCTATTGGGCAATAATATATAATCTGGGCCCATGTTAAATGCAATATAAGACTCTGAAAATAACTTCTTCTTCTTCTTCTTCTTCTTCTTCTTCCTCAGCTCTACAACTCTTTGTGAGTTTTGGCTTGCTCAATTATTCCTCTCCA
>Ga0123353_10018236_pt1 | contig 10368 bp, 13 predicted proteins | sample TergutLab28metaG_3_FD_92763 | JGI IMG/M metagenome (GOLD analysis project Ga0123353, IMG submission 92763) | Labiotermes labralis P3 segment gut microbial communities from Petit-Saut dam, French Guiana - Lab288 P3 | ecosystem: Host-associated > Arthropoda: Insects > Digestive system > Gut ...
CCACCAGGTTTTGGTAGTATCGTATTTTATTCCCAAACAAAAAAAGTAAAATATGAATCCGCAAGCACTTACCGAGGAGCAGTTGGGAAAAATCATTGGGCGCACTGCCGAGGAAATCCGCTCGTTTGTCCGGGCGGGAATGACCAAGAACCCAGACGGCACGTTCAGTCTGCTTGACTGCATTGCATGGAAGTTACTTCATGACCGGGAAAAAAACCATTGATTTCAGTTGCATCTCACTAACCGGCGCGGTACGGTTTATCAATTCGACACCGCTTGGAGAAGCCATAACATACGACCAACTCCGGTACATTCGTGAGGCAGCGGGATTTCGTGTTGCCGCCAAAAATGACATCGCACAAATAGACATGCTGAAACTGGCACGGTATATCTTCACTGACCGGAAAAAAAACAAGCCGAAAGTGAACCGGCAGGAAAACAAGCAAATCTATGACCGGAACTACCAACGTGAAAAGACGAAGGATTCGCAAGAGATCGGGCATCCGCCAAAGCGAAGCAACCCGAAGGATTGGGAACGTGCTTGCGGCGATTTCCGGTTCTTTTGCGAAACGTACAAATCCGCTGTCTTTGATATTCCTTGGGCGGACGACCATTTGAAAGTCTTTGAATTGTGCCAAGAGGCAATTGACGATGCCCTGATGTACGCTCTTGCGATGCCCAGAGGGAGCGGCAAGACACGTATTTTTCAAGCACTCGTCGAATGGGTCGTCTTGACTGGAAAAAAGGAATTTGCCGTGCTTGTTGCGGCAACCGGAAAAAGAGCCGACGAATTGATGGTCGACATCAAAAAGACTTTCAGTTTTAACGAAAAACTTCAAGCAGACTTCGCACCGGAGTTGCACGGGATTGTCGCCCTCAAAGGGGAGTCCCGCGCTTGCAGTGGTCAGAAATGCATGGGAAAAACAACGGGAATAAGATGGCTGTCTGACCGCATCGTTATGCCGACCGTTCCTGGCTCTAAATGTTCCGGGTCGGTCATTGTAACAGCGGGAATTGAGGGAGCAATCAACGGCTTGAACCACACGAAACTTGACGGCAAGAACATCCGCCCAGATATTTGTTTTGTGGACGATCCGCAAACACCTGCATCGGCACGGTCTCTTGTCATGTCAAAAAGGCGTGTCGATGCGTTGCATAATAGCATCCGGGGGCTTGCCGGACCAAAACGTGGGATTTCAATCATCATGGCGTGTACCAAGATGTACGAAAACGATTTAGCATGCCAGATTCTCGACCGAAAAAAGTACCCGCAATGGACTGCCCACACTTTCAAGATGATGCACTCGTTCCCGGAGAATATGAAACTCTGGGACGAATACTGGACTATCCGGGTCTTTCCCGGTAAGTCAAGCAAACTGAACGCTCTCCGTTTCTATGAAAAGCACCGCTCCGAAATGGACGCAGGTGCGTCGATGTATTGGAATGACCGATACCGTGAGGACGAAAAAGAGATCAGCGGCATCCAGACCATGATGAACCTCTACTACGAGAATTCGCATGTGTTTTGGTCGGAGTACCAGAATGAGCCGCAAGGCGAGGGGACGAACATTTTCCGCATGGCACCCCGGCACCACGTAGAAGATTTATGCGTCGAGGATATTGAAGGAATGATACCAAACAGTACAATGATTGTCGTCGGACACATTGACATTCACAAGAACATCCACTACGCAACTGCGTCGGCGTTTGCGGACGACTTGTCGATGCGGAAATGCTGGCACGGGACGTTTCCGAATCAAGGGCGGATGCACTTCGAGCAACGTAGCCCGCCGAATCCGATACCGAGTAAGGATATTGATGCACCGATTATCAATGAGTTGGTCAAGGCGATTGAGTTCTTGGCAAGGGCACAATGGACAAAACCGAACGGCGTACAATTAGGAACGACGGTGATTACGATAGATTTCCGATGGGGAATGGAGTATGTTTTGAATGCACTGGCACTTACGGATCACAGAGGGCTTTGCATCCCTTACATGGGCATGCCCATCATGCCGGACAATTTGCCGGTCAAAGAATACACATGCAAGCCCGGTGATACCAAGGGCGATTACTGGTACTTGGACACGAACAACGAGTACCTGTTGCCAATCGTCAAGGTAGATGTGAACGCTATGAAAGAGAGGTTTCACACGATGTTGCTCTTGGAGCCGGGCAGGGTTGGAGCGGTGACGTTCAATGGCGGACCGCCACGAACCGCTGCGTCAGTGCATTGGAACTCCATGCTCATCGACCACTTGCTTTCAAAGGAGCCGGTGGCGAAAGAAGGCAAGAAGTATCTCCGTACAAAGATTTGTTTTGTCGACAAGGATGGCAAGCCGGACGACCATTACTTCGATTGCCTTGTGGCAAATCTGGCGATGGCGGACGTGTATGGCTACCGAGCGACAAGGTTGTAACTATGAAAACATACAAAAGAAATAAGTCTTACGAAAACACAGACATGCCTCTAACCGAAGGGGAATTTTTCAGTTTGCAGGCATACAAGAGAGCATACAGGGAATATCTGGAAGAGGAACCAAGATTTCAAGATGATACTGATGATTACTTGAAACGTGGTGGTTTTCAATTTAGAAAAAACCCCGATGCGAGTTTGGAAAAAATGTAATACCCTAAACTTTGAAAGGATCGAACCATGTCAAAAAAACGTCGTAAAGTTCCGGCGGGGCTACCTGCCGTGAAGATGCCGGAGGACAAGCCTGAAATAGTGCCGGAAGTGCCGGTGCCGGAAACAACGGAAACGCTCCAAGTCGAAGAAGCGGAATACCAGATCGAGCAGGACACTGTGTTTGTTACGGACACGGTTTGCCCTCGTTGCGGTTCGCCGGAACGGACGGCATACAAAGAAATTGTTCCACGCATTTACAATGACCGAGGATGCGTTATCCGCTACCGGACAAAGTGCCTCGGTCGAATCAACCCAGTGGACAAAGGCGGGAATCCCGTTGTCGATGCGGATGGCAATCCCGTCTCCTACGAATGTGGCAACCGATACATTGTCAAGCGACTGGTGCCGAGAGCCATCAAGTCGGCATCGTAATGATCTATGAGCACACACCCCGATAAATACCAAGCGGATGCCGCCTACAAAGACGGCATTGATAACTTCACCAAGATCATGCGAGATTTCACGGATATTGTCGCAAGACTTGATAAGCCCGAAGTGCAGGTACGCTGTGCCGGATGTAAAACCGAAAAGATGGTCAGTAAAGTTGCCATCAAGGAATCTGTTGTCCGGTGCAAGTGCGGCGGGTTTATGATAGCGGTAAAATGATTCTTATGTCAAAATAGGTAAGATAAAAAAATGAAGTGATTTTCACTTCATTTTTATCAAAAAACTCTTGACCGCTCTTTTCTGTACTCCGATAATCACCGTCCGTATCAACCACGCGGACGGTTTTTGTTTCGGAATCATGGCAACGCTCACCATTGAAGAGATTGATAAAGCGATTGCGAAAGCAACGGAGTATCAGTCTATGACCGTCGATGGCGAGTCGGTAACGAATCAAAGCCTCGCCTCGCTTTTGAAATTGCGTGAGCAGTTGCTACAAGAAGAGGCACAAAAGACACGAGTCAGATTTGCGACGTTTGATTTGAGCCAGCAAGACCTATAACGGATGGGTGTTAGGAATTACTTACAAGGTATTGGAAATGCTATCGCCGGGCGGCGCAACAGTCCGTCTGGTACGAAAATGTTCCGCTACCACGCCGGTCAAAATAATAGGAACCGGGACAATGTTATTCCTGACCCTCGCTCGGAAGATGCCTTTTGGGAAGACGGCTACGAAGTTGCCGCAACACGGGCAAGAGAGCAGTTGCGGAACTATTCCGTGCTGTCGTGGATGATCGACAAACACAATGACTTTGTTTCGTCGTTCGACATTCAGTTCATGACCGGAAAGGATTGGCTGGACGATTGGTTGACGGAACTGTTGGCGTGGTGGTCGGAGGCAGAGAATTTCGATGTCGGCGGACGCTACGCATTGCATCAGTACCTTCGGGTCAATGATGCCCAAAAGGTTCTGACCGGCGACATGGGAACATTGAAGTTGGCAGACGGACGAGTGATGGCAGTCGTCGGTGACCAGATCGGCAACGGCTACGGCAGACACAACGAAAACTGGTTCCGGGGCGTGTATGTTCACTCGGTAACAACGAAGCCGCTCCTGTATCGAGTTTTGAAACGAAACATCCAAGATGGCGGTGTGTCGAACGAATTTTTTGACGTAAACGCCGACAATTTTTATTTACATGCGAACCGGAAACATTACCCGAATTTGATACGCGGCATCTCGCCAATAGCGAATGCGATCAATTCGTTGCAAGACTGTTACGAAGGGATCAACTGGCACCTCGTTAAAATGAAGATTGCCGCCATGCTCGGTGTTGTTACCTTTGAATCGGGAAAAAGCAAAATGCCGCCACAGCGACATAATCCCGTTACCGGTGAGGTTGTAAAAGATGATGGAAAATCGAAATACGATAATGTCGCTGTCAAACTCGGCGATGGAGTTGCATCGCTGAGCATGGATGTCGGCGACTCGATACAAGTCATTGAGTCAAAAATACCCAGTACGGAATCGCAGACGTTTTACGAGGCGGTGACGTTGCTTGCATTGAAATCGCTGAACATTCCGTACTCGTTTTACCGTGAAGACTTCACGAACTTTTACGGAAGCCGGGGAGCATTGATGCACTACCTCCGGGCATGCGAGTCGCCGAGGAAGGCGAACATTGATTTTTTGAACCATCACTTGAAGTGGAGGATTGCGAAATGGATTACCGACGGCTATATCAAACTATCGAAGGGCTACGATGTCCGCAAAATACGATGGCAGTGCGTCCCTCGCGGGTTCCCGTGGTGGGACCCGTCGAAAGAAATATCGGGAATCATCAAAGCGATCAATGCCGGTCTGATGACCCCACAGGAAGCATGCCTGCAAACCGGGACGAATTACTACGAAAACATCGAGCAGATAAAGGAAGCCCTTGAATGGGCAAAGAAGCATGAAGTAAATCCCATCTGGGCGCAGGCATTGCAAGAATTTGAAAACAACGATACAGAACCTTCCGACACCGATAACACTGAATCACGGGACGCAAGTCCAGGAAAAGACGATGACAAAGACTAAACCTAAAACATTGGAGCGGAAACTCGCTAAGCCGTTTGACGTGCAATTCTCCAAGCCGGAGATTGTCGAAAAGGAAAACGGATTGAAGTGGTACGAGTTCCCGGTAACGCTCAAGGCTAGAGATGCTGGGCATATCAATCACTGGGCATGGGGCAAAGTCATTCACGATTTGTCGAAAATGTCGAAGCCGTCTAGCGGTCGAATCCCGATTGACCACGTTCACGGCAACGAAGCACTCGGTTACATCGACGAGTTTGACAAGACAGACGGACTGCTCCTCAAAGGAAAATTCATATCGACGGGAGAAGGCGATCTCGCATGGGAACTTGCCACAAAGATTGCGGCGGGAGTACCCTATCAATCGTCTATATTTTTCGACGACCTTGAAGACGGTACGCCGTTCGAGGTCGAAGATGTCAAAGAAGGTAAATCGAAAACGGTGAACGGTCAGGTGTTTGAGGGACCGGGTTGCATCGTTAGGAAGTGGATGTTACGGGGCGTTGCCGTCTGTTTGTACGGTGCCGACCCGAAGACAAACACGCAAGTCCTCAAACATCAACCCCACATGGAACCAATGGACACGAAAGAACTATTGAAAGAATTCACCACGAAATTCGGTGCGGAACTTGCCAACCAGTATGTCATCGAAGGACTCGACATGGAGGCGGCGGTTTCCAAGTTCAGCGACGTGCTGCGCGAGCGGCTCGGTGCTGCCGAAAAACTGTCCGCCGAGAAGGATGGCAAGATTGCCGAACTCGAAACGAAACTCGCGGAAGCACTCGGCAAAGGAAAAGAACTTGCCGTCAGCACCGAGAAGATCACCGAACTCGAAAAGAAACTCGGTGAGACGCAGACGAAACTCGAAGTCTGGGAAAGGCAATACGGTGGCGTTCCGTACAACGCCCTCGAAAAGCAAGACGGCAACTCGACCGTAAGCGGGTCGAACCCGGAAAACGAGTACGCCGCCGAATTGAAAAATGCAAATGTGGCACCCGGCGACGAGAATTAATCCCGTTGCCGTGCTGTAACCTAACAACCCACCACCATTAACATAGGAGAAATATCCATGCCAAAGCCAAAGTATGAACGAAAACCACTGCTGTCATTTTCGCAACAGCAAGCAGACCGAAAGCGAGCCCAAGAATTTAAGGTCGGCTCCTACAATCCTGTCCACACGATGGACTTGCTCCAGTTTCAGGGGAGCAACCTGATCGGCGGAATGCTCAATGAGGTGTTCCGTCTCGTGCCGGAGTATTCCGGCGAGAACCCGACATTCGGAAATCGAATTTCCGTCCCTGCGCGAAACGTCCCTGACAAGCGTTTTGAAATGCTCGTCCGTACCGAAGTGCCGCGAGACGACCACTTCCGACTCTTGAACGAACCAGTCGGCACCAAGAAGGGCAAGCGGGAAAAACGGGAGTTTGAAATGTTCCCGTTCATGGGCTATTGGGAAGCCGATGCCCAGATGATGGAGATGGCACCCGATGGCGGAACCGCTCTCATGCGGGACGATGCACAGGCAATTCTTGAAGGGCTTGTCATGGACTTGGGCAAGTATTTTTATTACGGTCAGACCGAATCCGACAAGAAGATGTTCCCCGGTATCATCCAACAGATGAACGACAGGGTAAACAAAGACAATTCAGAGAGATGGTCTTTCGATGCGGGTGGCACCAGTAATAGACTCTCGTCTATTTTCTTCATGTGGCTCGATCCGGGCTTGCGTGGTGTAAGTTGGCTTCACGGAAACAACGGAGTCATCAAAACAACTTCACCTATCCGCCGAACGAAAGATGGCGGAGGACCGGACGGTAACGGCAAGCGACCGATTCTCGAACAGTCTATTGAAGGCTGGCTCGGCTTACAAGTCTTGCACAGCAAGTCCGTCCTTCGGGTTGCGAACATCGATACGTCTTCTGCGTATGGAAAGAATCCAGACATGACGGTCGTAACGGACAGCATGTTGAACTTCGCAAAGATGCGTTTTGAAGTTCACCAGATTCCGAACCTCTACGCATTTATGCGCCCCGAAGTGTTCCGGCTATGGCGAGAGTCAAAGGAGCCGCTCATGCAGACAGGCTTTGCGCCGCCTGTCGGCGAGTTTGCAAACTACGAAGGGATTAAAATCGTCGTTACGGAGTCCATCAAAGCACACGAAGGACGACAAGCAGACTTGGCACCGATAAGTTAGTTTCCTTTCCGGCGGTTGCCGCATCGGTAGCCGCCTCCCCCATTCACCACTTACCCTTTCACAATCATGTCCACACGAAAAGATATTTTGCTCATGAAAGAGTTTGCCCTTCCCGCCGCGGCGGGGACGGTGCAATCGGAAGCTTTCGATATGTTCGAGGCAAAGACCCCCAACGATGTCCACAACATTCACGCCGAGTTTGAGGTAAGCCTTGCGAACATCACGTTGGCGGCTGGCACTTCCTTGACCGTTTCCGTCGAGAGTAGCGATGTTGCCGACTTTGCGACTGGCAGACAGTCCTTTGTTCTCGGCACACTCGCGCCGGGAACACACCGAGACCAGAAATGGACGGCGAAACCTGCGGAAAAACCGAGGCGGTACTGGAGAGCCGTGATTACCACGACAGGTGCGACCGGAAACCTTTCGACCACGAGAGCCGTGCTTTCGATTGTATTTTAACAGCAGGAATCTACCACTACCGTTCCCACGCACGGTATCCTGCGGTAGGCGGGGATCGCGACCCCGCATTACTTTTCAATCACTTTACAAGGAACAACTGCCATGTTGCAAACTTTATCCACAATCATGACTGCCATTCGTTTCTTGCCGGTGATTCTAGAGATCATCCGCAAGGCAAATGTAGCATTTGCTTCCGAGGGCGTTCAAGAGTTATTTGCGGCGATTGGAAGGATTATCGATCGGACAGCACCTCCGGCACCGCAGCAAGACTGTACCGGCATTTTCATCGGGGATACCGAAAAATACACACAGCGTCGGCGGCTTTTCCAGTTTCGCAATCGGGTAGGTGCCGCTTGCATCCTCACGGACGAAGAAGTGCAGGAAATCTGCGATCAACGTAACACTCAACCACAGCAACCATCATGAGCAACCACGACATTGAAAAACGGTTTTCCGACATCGAAGCCATTCTCCGTAAACTGGTGGAACCAAAGCCATCCATGTTTCGGCAATTTTGGGACTGGGCTAAACCGTACATTGTGCCGTTCATTTTCGGCGTGATTGTCGGCGGACTGACCTTCGGCGGACAATGGCAACTGCCGAACGTTGTCCCACCGCGAACCACCATCGAACATCAAGCGGCTCAGGGAGGAGCCGCGATCCCTTTTCCGAACGGCAATCTCTCGCCAGTGCCTTTGACATTGCCGCTGGGCGATTGGAGCGAGGAGATTGCCGATTCACCGTCGATGAGTTTATTCGAGGAGCCATCGCCGTCCAACCCACAAGCGGACGCTGGGCAAACGAGATCGACAAGATTTTACAGACCGCTATTTCGCCGGACGTGGTGATTTATGCGAGGAACCTGCGATTGATTGCGAAAGGATTAACACAACAGAAATAAGAAAAGTTGCCCCTGCGTTGTTAGACGCAACGCAGGAGCAGCGTCAAGTAATACCTGACATCACTTGCCGCAAAGAGCGATTGTATCGCTCCCTCTGAAAAAGGCAAGTGCAACTCTTAATCAAGGAGGCACAATGCCGTTTTTAGAGAAACTGAAAAAGATCGTCGAAGTTACCAAGAACACACTCACCATGACCATCGTATTATTTGGCAAACATGAACCGCACCAGCACGATTATCACGCTCCCGTGTATCAGATCGTCCTGCCAAACCCGGAAACAGCGGCGGCATTTGCGGATGCAATGGCAAAAAACCGCACCGCAACAAAACAGGATGCGCCCGACAAATCGCCCCAAACAGAAACAAACGAAGAACAGAATCAACAATGACACAATCACATAACATCCAATACCAACACTGCTCTGGCGAAAACTACGGCTACATCCCTGACGAATTCGTGCCGGAAGACGTTGCCCAGTTCAATTCGATTGCCGAATCCGGGCGGTACGATCCAACCGGTCAACCCGCCATCGTCACATGGGAAACACTCGAACCGCACGCGCGAGAGCAAGCCGACAAAATGGACGGCATCCGAGCGGCAGGCTGGATCGTCCTCTGGTGGGTCATTGCCCGATTCAACAGGATTCCAGTCTGGGATTCCAATCAAGGCAACCTCGGCTCCTGTGCAGGCTGGGCAGCGGCGAACGGGCACATGCAAATGGTGCTCTATCAAATGATGCTCGGAGCATTCCGGTTCGTGCTCATCAACCCGCTCGCCATGTGGGCGCGCACCAAAAACTGGTCGATGCGTGGCGGACAATCCATGACCGCGGTCATGACCGGCGGCAATCGGTTCGGCAATTATCCGGTCGAACTCGTCGGAGAGTATCGAACGCAACTGTCCAGAGAAAAGCAGAATCGCATCATCGCCGCAAATGACGCAGCGACACTCCACCAATTCGGTGCTTGCCGGTTACAGACGGCAGACGGCAGACGGCAGACCGCAGCAGAATTGGCAGCGAGAATCATTCTCTGCCTTCGGGCGGGGATGTCGGTCGCTATCGGCAACAACATCCGGGTATCAGGAAGCCGCATTGACGAAAACGGGATGCGGGTCGCGATCCTCGGCGGGACCTGGATGCACGCCACCACCCTCGACGGCTATATCATCGTCAACGGCACAATCTACCTCCACTGGACAAACTCCCACGGCAACCGCTACCGCGGGCAAGACCGGTTCGACTCACCGGAAAGCGGCTGCTGGATGACCGTCGAAACACTGGTGCAATTCCTCGGCGGTCGCTACGTCGATGCGTTTTGCATCTTCCAGTCAGAAGCACCGACAGATGAAGCACGAACAAATTTTGCACCAAGAACGTTTAATCAGTAGTCAGGAGTCAGGAGTCAGGAGTCAGGAGAAGGATGTCGGGCGTAGCCCGGCGACAACTTACCCCCTCTCCCTCTGGGAGAGGGCTGGGGTGAGGGGTGATCGCACTCCAAACAGCCCTCACCCTAACCCGTGTATGCACGTACCTCCCAGGGGGAGAGGGGACAAGTTGCCGGGCGCAGCCCGTCGATTCCTCCTGACTCCTTCTGACTCCTGACTCCTGACTCTGACTCCTGACTCCTTATGTACACCATAGAACCTGACCCCACCGAAGCCGC
>Ga0123353_10018239_pt1 | contig 10367 bp, 14 predicted proteins | sample TergutLab28metaG_3_FD_92763 | JGI IMG/M metagenome (GOLD analysis project Ga0123353, IMG submission 92763) | Labiotermes labralis P3 segment gut microbial communities from Petit-Saut dam, French Guiana - Lab288 P3 | ecosystem: Host-associated > Arthropoda: Insects > Digestive system > Gut ...
GGCGGCGGTGGTGGCAGTGGCGGTTCAACAACGGACACACTGACAACCCCAACAGCAACAATCACCACAGGCACAGCAACATGGACGGTGACGAACATTCCACGCACAGCTCTGACGGCTCTAAGTCTTAGCACGGAAATTCCAGTCAGACAGCTTAAAGTGCCTACAGGCGCGACAGGAAACACAAGCGTAAGTGTCGGCGCGGCTTTCGCGGGTCAAAACGCTGTACTTGTGAAATTCAACGCGGCAAGCGGCGCGCTTGAATTCGTTTCTGCTTCCACGGTCGGCGCAAACGGAAGCGCAAACATGAACATTACACAGACGGGTGATTTCTTAGTTCTGACGTTCAAGACTGGCGATATAACAGGCACTGGCGAGGTGCAGACACAAGACGCGCTTGCTCTGCTACGGCACGTTGCGGGAATCTCGGAGCTTAATTCGATTCAGCAGTACGTTGCGAACGGCAAGAGCGGCGATGTTGGTACGAATGATGCACTGAATATATTGAGGTTAGTAGCGGGAATCATTGAGAAAATATAAATTTTTGACCCTTATTTTTACCCTTTACAGATTTAAAAAACCCTTAAATTTACCCTTTACACGATTATCTTAAATTATATTCAAAAACACAAAACCGCTTGTAAAGCGTGAGGATTACAGCGGATTTATAAAATGAATTTAATTAGATTTTATTTAATTGAATCACCGACCTCTTTCTCATAACCCGAAGGTCGGTGGTTCAAATCCGCCTCCCGCAATGGTTCATGTTTACGCCTCCTGTGATGATTATCTCATCACTGTGGGCGTAAATTTTTGTTAAATACGATTTTATCAGACGTGCAATATCTCCGTCACGGAGAAGTTGCGCGTCTTTTTTCAATTTTTTTGCAATTATTTGTGGCGTGAGAATAATTTCGGGGGACATAGCGAGAATTTCTTCCAATTCCGCCTTGCGAACTCTCAACCGTGCCATTTTCTCGTTCAATTCGGGAAAATCTGCACCTTGAAGAATAGCGTTCATGCAATTATCAAGCTGGCGAGTGATTTCAGACAATTCTTTCTTTTCGGAACCGTTAGAGCTTTTTCCATCGGTGTATGTTTGGAAGATTTCTTCCGCCATTGTGTCAAAATCGCCATTTGAAAAATATTCTTTAAGCTGAATAACAACAGCCGCTTCAAGCTCATCGGCATTGACATTCCGTGCATCGCAGGTTTTTGTGCGGTATTTATTACAACAAGCGTAAAAGCGGCTTGTGTAACCTTTGGTGTTGGTGCTTGTTTTGGCGGCAATGCCGAACGCAATCTATGTCAGCTTTCGGGATTGCCGCCAGATTGTTAAAAGGCTTGACTTTCCTTTTATGCCTATGGTATAATTAAAATATGACTAAGGTTATATTTTACAAAAAGGAGGCGTTACCTTATGAGTAATGAAGTGAAAAACACCCCTATCATCTTCTCTTTCTTCTCTGGTAGCGGCTTTTTAGATTTAGGATTTGAGCGTAACGGCTACGAAATAGCCTTTGTAAATGAGATTTCTTCGACTTTTATGGAGGCTTACAAACATTCGCGCATAAAAATGGCGTTGCCTACCCCGAAGTATGGTTATTATAATTTAGATATTAACGATTTTCTAAACGGACGCAAGGAAGAGTTGCGACAATTAGTATGTGAGGCAAGGAGCAATGAACAACTTATCGGGTTTATAGGAGGACCGCCCTGCCCCGACTTCTCCATTGCAGGTAAAAATAAAGGCTCGGACGGGTTGAACGGGAAATTATCACTTGCTTACATTAACCTCATAATTGAAATCGCGCCGGACTTTTTCCTTTTTGAAAATGTCAAAGGGCTTTGGAGCACAGCAAAACATAAGGAGTTTTTCTTAACACTAAAGAGAAATGTTAGAAATGCGGGATATGCCACGAGTGAGCGTTTATGTAACGCGCTTGAATTTGGTGTACCACAGGACAGGGAGCGGATTATTTTCTTTGGGATAAAAAAACATTTATTAAAAGAAAATGTCGTAAAAAAAGGAGAAATAAAGGCTTTCCCGTGGGAGCGATTCACATTGCATAATGCTGATGAAGTAAAAAAAATGTCGTGGTCTTCCACAGATGCTTTCGGAAACAATTCTAAACCTGTGTTAAGTGAAAAAATGGAGCGTTTAACCGTTCAATACTGGTTCAATAAAAACGAGGTTGACCGACACCCGAATTCAAAGGCGCATTTCAAACCTCGCAACGGCTTAATCAAAATGCAAACTGTGCCGGAGGGAGATGTAAGCCGTAAATCATATAAAAGACTTCACAGGCATCGCTACTCTCCTACGGCGGCTTATGGCAACAACGAGGTGCATTTACACCCATACAAGGAACGGCGCATTTCTGCGGCAGAAGCCATGGCTATACAATCTTTGCCAAAGGAATTTGAATTGCCACAAGGCATGAGCTTATCGGATATGTTCAAAACTATAGGCAATGGAGTGCCTTTTCTTCTATCCGGCGGTATAGCTAAAACAATTCAATCTTTCTTGGAGGATAATATATGCAGAGATTAACGGCATCAAATTTAGTAACTGCGATACAACAATTACCTAAAAAGCAAGATTATAACTACATAAGCCCGAAAACAAGAATGCTTATTCGTATAATTGATGTTAAGTTGCCTGAGGGCGGTATTACTTTTAAGCGGTGGAACCCCTCAAAAGGTGAAACGGCAGAGACTGCGAAGATTGAAAGCATTTCCAGTCAATTGATTTGGCGCGTTGCCAACGCTTTTTCTGAAAACCACCCTGTCAACCTTGACCGCGTTCTTGGTGCAAGTTATAACTCTCGCTCAGTTCTCGAATCTTTGATAGCACACACACCGCAATTTTATTTTTGCTACCCCGGACGAATAGAGGATATTGCCGGAAACGCAGAAATTAAACACGGTCACAAGCATTTAATGTGGATTCCGTCAGAACCGCATAGAAATGGTATGTTAGTTGAAAAGAAAACAAATGTTGCGATAAGCGAGATACCTGTGCAGTCAGTTTCTTACGATTTGGTGCTACCTACCTCCTTAGAGAGTGCAGAAATTGATGTAAATATTACGAGAAGGCACACACAGATTCAAATAGCCTTGTATTTGATAGGGTTACACTTGGGTTTTCGCACATGGATAGCACAGAACGATAAGGGTATTATATACAACGACAAACCGCTGATTGAGCAGAATGGTATAGTAAAGACCCTGCAAGATGAACCTATGATTTATCCTCATGAGGGTGCAGTTCAAGCAGGTTTGTTTATTGATTGTATATGGTTTCAAAATCATAAACTAATGCCAGCAATCATGGAGGTAGAGCATAGTACAGGGGTTACAAGCGGATTGACACGTATGTTAAAATTTTACACAACTTTACCGCGATTTCAAACACGTTATGTAATAGTTGCCGCCGATGATGACCGACATCACGTTATAAAAGAAGCAAGCAATAGCATTTTCAAACCTCTAAATGTGCAGTATTTTTCATATTCTGCTGTTGAAGAGTTATATTATCTCTGTGAAAAGCGTAGTTTGAACAGAGAGAGCGTAAACGAAAAGTTTCTCGATTGCTTTATGGAAAGCGTCTTAAATGTGTAGCACTCTTTGTTGCCATGAAACAAGCTAAGTATTATTGGCGAGTACAAGTTGTTTTGCTTTTAGCGGAAACGGAATCCGTATTGTAACCACCGCGCGTTCCTCGCTCCCGCAAGTCGAGAGCCTCGACGCGCAATATTTCTGCGATTTTAAAAGCCCGCAGAAATTCACCTGTTGTGGTTCGTATTCAGAACATCTTACCCAATTCGCACAGCGTGTTAAAAAACCCTGCAAACATCAGTGTTTTCGGGGTTTAATTTTTCGTAAAAACTTTCGATTTGCTCCTTGTCCGGCGCCTGCCTGATATTTTATCCTTAAACTTTTTTTGCAATGCGTAAAAATACATAATTGTCAATAAATGTAAAATGGGAGGGGAGTAGCCCTCCCGTTTTTCATTCTTCCCTGAATAAATAGCCGAACGAAACATCAAGCTCCTTTATTGATAACCCGTGCTCTGCCCTCTTTTTTCGCACTTGACTCCCCATAAGAATAAGCAGTTCGCTGCCTTGCTCATGCATGTTCATAGTATATACCTCCATAAATGATGTCAAAATAGAATGTATTAATAATATCATGTTTATGTTATATTGCAATATAGTAGGAGGTAGAAAATGTTTAATATTGAAAAAAAGTACAAAAGAACAAACATTCCAAAACAAATTAGATTTAATGAAGAATTGCTCGAAAGAATGATGAAATTCAATGAAAAATATGATGTTTCTTTCAACTCGCTCGTTTTACAATGCTGTGAGTATGCGCTTGATAATTTCAAAGAAAAAAGCGGGGAAGCTTGAACATGCTATATTGTCAATATAGCAGGAGGTGAAAAATGTTTATTATCAAAAAAAGATTTAAAGAGCCAAACATCTTAAAACCTATTAGATTTAATGAAGAATTGCTTGAAAGAATGATGAAACTTAAAGAGAAGTACGGTGTTTCCTTTAACTCGATTGTTCTGCAATGCTGTGAGTATGCGCTTGATAATTTCAAAGAAAAAAGCGGGGAAACTTGATTTCCCCGCTTTTTATTTATATATCACGGTATAACGATATTGTTGTCAAACTCAATCATAGTTTCCGCCGTAAGCCCCACTTTTTCCGCTGACCAGGCGTTGAAAGGGATTTCGCAGTATCTGGTTATCCGCTCCCGCGTTGAGAAGCTGCTCGTGCGGCAAAGGTCGTTGAACCCGTTTAAATCGTCCTCATACCTGTTCATCGCCGCCTCAAAATCGCTGTAAGGAGCCTTGTCGTCCTCAAACTTTTTCATGTACAGATAATGCCCGATTTCAAAGCGCAGAACGAACCTGAACTTGTTGCGCAGCTTTATGGACAGACCCTCGTTACATTTTATGTACGCCTCGATTTTCTCCGTCATTACCGCGAGCTCGGCTTTCTCTATTTTTGCCGCGCCGTTTTCGTCAACGATTTTAACCCGCAGGTCAAAAACGTCATAAGGCAGGTCTTTGTTATAATAAACGCGGTATTTAATATTGTCCATGAAAAGCAAACTCAGCCCGGTAATGTTAAAATCCCGGGTTATATTAGCAAATTCTATATTGATTCCCTCGATAATGCGGGCGTATGCCGCTTCCATTTGATTAATGTCCATAACTAATATAATACAGCAAATAATCCGCATTGTCAATATGTTTGTGAAAATTTTGTGAAATTTTAAAAGCGAGGGGGATTAGTTCCCTCTCGCTTTTTGGTTTTGCGTTTGTGTATTCTGCTTCTCGTTGTTGTTTGCGTTGTTTTGATTCTGCGCGCTTCGGTTTTCGGCGTTGTTGTTATTATTGTTTTTGTTGCTGCCGCCCTTGTTTTTCTTACCCATGATTTTTCTCCTTGTTTAAACAAAAAAATAATTTCAGACAGGTTATAATCAATTAACTTGAAAATGCGCCGGTATTTTCAAGGTGCGGCGGTCGCCGCACAGCCGCGCAGCGGCTTAATTTGATTATACAGTTGATTACGAGCTTAAAGCGCGAACGACAAGCTTTGCCTGTCGGAAAAACCGCTTTGCGATTTTTCAAGTTAATCAACTATAAAACGTGCCTGAAATTATTATTGACAGAAACTGCATAAATATTCAGAATAAAAAAACATAAGCAATCGCCAGCACAAGCGGCAGCTCCGCGCCCTCATACAGCAGCACTATAATCAGCAGCGCCATCAGCATAAGGTCTTTGTCGCTGAGAATGGCGTCTATGCTTAGTTTTTTTTGAAGTCTTTCCATGAGAATCCGCCGGGTACGCCGCCATGCCCCCCGGTAGAGAAGCCTCTGCCGTCATCTCTGGAGGTATTGCAGTTAGGGCGCTGGTTGTTGCAGCTGCGCCTGTTGTGCTCGTTTATAAAATTATTGAAGTTCGGCGGGTTCTGTCTGCTGCGTGAGTTGTCGCAGCGGCGGCGGTGCGGCTTTTCGCACACGTTTTCGCAGCTCTCGAAGCCCTCAAAGGGATACTCGGTTTCCTCCTCTTCCTCCTCATAAATGCCCTCAATAATCTCCTCGCTGGGGAAGCTGAACTCCTCGGGTTCGATTTGCGGCTCGATAAATTCCTCCGCCGCTCCGAGAACCTCCGGCTTGCCGAGCAGTTCCTTGCCCTTAGCAATAATTGCGGCGGCATTTATGTTCACATCGACATCTGCATTGATTTCGATTTTCTTGCTCTGGTTGAGGGTCTGATTGATGTGGACTTCGGGCGCGGGCGCAGGCACCTCCACGATTTTCTCGACTACTACCGGCTTCTCGACGATTTTCTCGACGACAACCGGCTTCTCCACGACGACAGGAACGGGAACTTTTTTTTCCACTACTTTCTTGACGACGACGGGCTTCTCCACTACCTTCTCAACAATTTTCTCAACCGGCTTCTCGACGATTTTCTCGACTACTACCGGCTTCTCGACGATTTTTTCAATTGCTTTCTTAACCGGCTTTTCCGCAATTTTCTCGACGACAACCGGCTCAGGTTTGGGTTTTTCGACCGTCATGTGCTTCTTACCGGCTGTCCCCTGCCCGCGCTTCGCCATATCCATAGCCATCTTCATATAATCCGACTGCTTTTTCTCAAGCTCGGCTTTATTAATGTTTTCCTGTCTCCATTCCATTTGGATAACCTCCGAATATGTAATTTATTTATACTAAAACATCTTGTCAAAAAGTCCGCTCTCCCGCAGAAACGGCAGCAGCGCCGTGATTTTCACGATTTTTATGGCGGTGTCTATTTTTTCTTTGTTCTCCTCGCGCAGGTGCGGCTTCAGTGCGCGGAGCAGCTCGGTGTTTTTGTCGGGATTGTTGTAGCGGGAAAAGAGCTCGCCCGCCTTCATCAGCATGTCAAAATCGATATTCTCGAAGAAGCTTCCGAAGTCAAAGCCGCCGCCCGGACCGCCTCCTGTACCGCTGCGGGCACTGCCCGAATCGCTGCCGGTTGAAAAATGCCCGCCCTCGGTGTATTCGGCATCGCCGTCCGCAAACGGCGCGCCGCGGGCATCGCGCCCGTCACCGTTCTCGTTGTTCAGCGCTGACAGAAGCGACTGCAGCATTTCCGACATATTGTTCTGTGCCATAATGTTGCACCGCCTTTCGCGGAAGGGCAGACCCCTTTATGTTTTCTTCATCTGCTTCATCATTGCGGCGGCCCCCGGGTTGCTCATAATCATATCTAAAGCCGTGCCGTTTTCTAAGATGGATTTCATTTTCTGCTTGTCTTCCGGCTTCATGTTAGCAAGGACGCTGTTCATGTCCCCTTTTTCGAGGGCCTTCATGAGATTCTCCGGGCTCATGCCGAGCTTTACGCTTGCTGTTTTAAGTAGTTTTTCAATACCGTTCATACCGTTTCCTCCTTTATAGTTTATTAAATATAGAACTAAAATAGACTTATTTAAAATGCCGCGCATTTTAATTTAACCCGAAATATAAACTTTTAATATAAAATAGATTGACTTTTCGGAATATTTTGGTTATAATATAATTTACAGATAGAATTATTTTCGGGGAAAGGGATGATTTTAAAAAATGAAAATTACGGTAGTAGCGGATTCGCATAAAAGTTTTGAAGCCCTCAAGAATGTGGCTCAGGCGAACACTGACTCGGATTTATTCATCCACCTCGGCGACGGGCAGTACGAATTAATCGACGTTGCAAACCTCTACCCGGGAATGAAGTTCGTTTTTGTCAAGGGCGACGTGGACTTCGGCACGATTAAGGAAGAACGCGTACTGACTTTCGAGGGGCAGAAAATATTCTGCGCCCACGGTCACACGTTAGACGTTCATGACGGGATAGAAAAGCTTTTGGACAAAGCGATTTACCATGAGTGTAAAATCGCGCTCTACGCCCATACACATATTTATAAGACGGATTTTATCGACGGAGTTTATGTAATGAACCCGGGCAGCATATCCGAACCGCGGGGCAAGAACCCGCCTACATACGGCATTATCGAAACCGACGGCGACGCAACGATAAAAATGAAGATTGTTGAGATTTAAAAACATCGTACGGCGGCTCAGCAGTTGTCAACTGTTCATTATATGCGAAGGAGATAAAACTCGTGAAAGATGTAATGATAAACGATATTCTTGATGAAGCGCGGGAACTCGGCTGCTCCGACCTGCACTTTACTGCGGGCTTGCCGCCGATGGTGCGTCTGCACGGCAGAATCCAGAAGCTCTCCGGATATCCGGACTGCACGGAACCAATCATAGTCAACGTAATCAACCAGATTACAACGCTTAAACATAAACAAATCATTCAGCGCGGCGACGACGCTGACTTTTCCTATGTGAGCTCGGCGGGGCACAGGCACAGGGTGAACGTCTACCGCCAGCGCGGCTATCACGCGATTGCTTTCAGGCTGCTGAGAAACGACATTCCTACCCTTAACGACTTAATGCTGCCGCCGCTGCTTGCGGAGTTTTCATTGCGTCCGAGAGGGCTCATACTTGTAACAGGGCCCACAGGCTCGGGCAAATCCACCACGCTCGCGGCGATGATTGACCACATCAACCGGCACAAGAACTGCCATATTATCACGATAGAAGACCCGATTGAATACTTACATACACATAAGCAGTCGATGATAAACCAGCGCGAAGTCAACGTCGACGTGAATAACTTTGCGCTTGCGCTCCGCGCCGCACTCCGCGAAGACCCGGACGTCATACTCGTGGGGGAAATGCGTGACTTTGAAACGATTGCCGCCGCGGTTACAGCCGCAGAAACCGGACACCTTGTCTTGTCCACGCTGCACACCACGGGCGCCGCGGAAACGCTCGACCGTATAATTGATACATACCCGCCCCACGCGCAGGGGCAGTGCCGCGCACAGCTTGCGAATAACGTTGTAGGCATTGTTTCGCAGACGCTCGTGCCCACCGCAGACGGCAAGGGGCGCGTTGCGGCGATGGAGCTGCTCAACTCCACGGACGCAATCTCCGCGCTTATCCGCGAGGGGAAGACCTATCAGATTCCGAGCTCGATAGCGACAGGGCGCGCCAAGGGAATGTTCACGCTTGACCAGGACCTCGCGCGGCTCACCGCCCAGGGGCGAATCGCCAGGGAGGAAGCGCTCACGCGCTGCCAGGAGCCGAACGAGTTTATAAGGTATCTTGACGCGGCGTATATCAACCTCAAGACGAGCCAACCGATGCAGGTCAGCGCCAAGGCGGGCATGAGAAGAGCCATCGAAGACCCGCTGATAAACTAAGGGGTTGACAAGTGAAAATGTTTATGATATAATTAGGATGTAAAAAGTGATATTAAATACATGGATTCACGTAAAAGCGAATACACGGGAGAGCTACCTCCCGTGTATTCTTATGTTTTTGCTTGCCGTTGGGCTACTTGCGGCGGTGCCCGCGTAACCGGTCAGTGACTAAGTTAGCTACAACCGCCACTATAAGTGATATTAAATGCGACATGAATTCACCTCCTCCCTGCCGGGGGAGCCAACGACACTAAAAGTATAGCATAAATGTAGAATTTTGTCAAATTATACAAACAGCCCCCCGCGGAAAGCGGGGGGCTGTTTACAATACTTGACAATATTTGCGTATGCGTTATAAATAGATATTTATGCTATGCAAGTTGTAATAAAACTTTATAGAGCAGTTCGGGTAATCATTGCGGTTATTAGTCGCCGCCACCGCCTCCTCCTCCGCCGCCAGCAGTTTCCGCCTGCGGCGATGTTCCGATTATTACACCGGTAGCGCCTCTTCCTGTCGCTGCTCCCGCCGGAAGCGTAGGGACGGCGGTATTACCGACAATCGGTAAAGTAACACCGTCATAATCGACAGCTCCTCCTGCTGTTCCTGCAGGATTATAAATACAACCGAGGGCACTATGGCGTGCAATCACAAGTTCATACGCCGCATCCGCAAGAGTATCGGGCATAGTATCATTTAAATAACCTTCTAAAGTAGGGTAAGCATAATTTGTCGGGATAACCAAAGCCGTCGGTAAAGTGATTGGGGCGTGTGCACCTCTTGCTGTAGCTGTAATAGTAATGGTTTCAGGGGCACCGCCGTAGCCGCCGTTATTTTGATTGAGTTCAGCCAGCCAGAATGTTACTTGATTTCTCATGCTGGACGCAGCAGCGTTCGCGCTGGAAATCCTTGCGTTAGTAATAAAATTCGCCATAAGCGGAATAAGTATAGCCGCGAGAACGCCGATAATCGCGATGACGACCATCAGCTCAACGAGGGTAAAGCCTTTTTTAGCCTTTAAAGCCTGTAATTTACGAATCATA
>Ga0123353_10018240_pt1 | contig 10367 bp, 11 predicted proteins | sample TergutLab28metaG_3_FD_92763 | JGI IMG/M metagenome (GOLD analysis project Ga0123353, IMG submission 92763) | Labiotermes labralis P3 segment gut microbial communities from Petit-Saut dam, French Guiana - Lab288 P3 | ecosystem: Host-associated > Arthropoda: Insects > Digestive system > Gut ...
CTTCATCGCGATGCGCTTGCCCGGCGGGTAGAGGCTGAAAATGCCGTTGCCCACGTTTTTGATGTAGCCGCCGCGCAGCGTGAGGATGTGGCTGGCGATCTGGCAGTCCGAGGGGGTCTCCTTGAACCGGAAACCCAGCATCTCGCCCAGCTTCATAAGGATACCTCATTTCAAAAAATAAACTTATCTGTTATTCTAACACATATGCATATGCATTGCAAGCGGCACAGACGCTATTTTTTATTTTTTCACCCCCTCTGCCGCGCCCCGCAGGGGCTGATTGCGGCAGAGGGGGTGAAAAAAGATGTAAAAGCAAAAAAGAGCAGGTGCACAAAACCACAAAAAGCTTGCATTTGCCCGGGCTCTATGGTAAATTAAGTGTAGGATTCGATATAGGGGGAGGTCCCGCCGTGGAATGGTACCAAACCGCGCTGCTAGTCGCGGCGTGCGTCATCGCCTTTGTGCTCGTTGCGGCTTTCGTCGCCGCCGTCGTGATAACGCTCATCATCACCCGGCTGCGGCACCCGAAGGTCCGCCCCAGCCATGCGGACATGCGCCAGGCCAACATCAACATGGGCGGCGTGGACTTCGACGCCTACGACCAATACGAGAAAGAATTTTTCACGATTCACGCCAGCGGCCCAAAAGGCCATAGGGGCCGCGGCGCTGATATCGCCTGCGAATTCCTGCCCGTACAAAACCCAGGCCCCGGCCCCGCGAAATGCCTGATCCGGGCCCACGGCTTCGGGGTGAACAAAATCACCTCTGTTCGCTACGTCCAAATTCTGCGCGAGCTGGGCTACTCGGCGGTGATCTACGACCAGCGCAGCTTCGGCGGCAGCACGGGCATCTGCTCCCTGGGCTACTATGAGCGGCAGGACCTCGCGGCCATCGTGGCCTGGGTGCGGGCGCGCCTGGGGGAGGACACCATCATCGGCCTGCACGGGGAATCCCTCGGCGCCATCACCATCCTGGAGGCCCTCGAGCTCGTGCCGGGCATCGCCTTCGCCATCCCGGACAGCTGCTCCACCACGGTCTTCAGCACATTCAAGGCCGTGACGCGCCTGCCGGCCTTCCCCTTCCTCAGCGGCATCAACCTGTGGGCGCGGCTGCGCCACGGCGCCGACCTGCGCGATGTCCGCCCCATCGACCGCGTGGCGAATTCAGATGTCCCCATCCTATTCATCCACGGCACAAAGGACTGGCCCATGCCCTATACGGAGAGCGAAAAACTCTACGCCGCCGCCAAGAACCCCCTGTCCCGCCTGGAGCTCTTCGAGGGGGTCTGGCACACCGGCGCGCACATGATGGAGCCCGAACGCTACGTCAACGCCGTGCATGACTTCGTCAAAAGCGCCGAAGCGCGTGCGGCGGAGGAGGAATGGAGGTCAACGCGATGCTCTGCAAATACAAAGTAACCCCCCTGGACCCGCGCACCTGGGTGATCGAGGAGAAAACCCCCGCCTCGCAGGCCCTGTGCTACCTGCTGTGCGGAGAGGCCGCCGCGCTGCTCATCGACACGGGCATGCCCTTCGGTAACATCAAAAAAATCGTCGATGGCCTGACCTCCCTCCCGGTCACGGTCGTCAACACCCATGCCCACGTGGACCACATCGGCTCCAACCATCGCTTTGACGAAATCTACTATCATGAAGCCGATCAATCCGTCTTTGCGCTTCACACAGACCCGCAGTACATCGCCGAGCTCATGACATACGCCCTGCCCCGTGCGGCAAGGCTGGCCGCGCCCATTATAAAGCGCCTGATGAAGGTCAACACAGCCGGGCACTACAAATATGTACAGGACGGCCACATATTTCACCTGGGCGGCAGGGACGTCGAGGTCATCCACACGCCGGGCCACTCGCCCGGCTGCGTCTGCCTGCTGGACCGCGCGGCCCGCATGCTGTTCACCGGCGACACCCTGTGCGAATGGGGCATCCTGCTGGACCTTGCGGGCTGCTGTTCGCCGGAGACCTATCTGGCCTCCGTGCGCCGCATCAAGGCGCTCTCCCCGGCCTTCGACCGCAACCTGCCGGGGCACCACGGCTGGCCGGTGGACAAGGGCTGCATCGACGAATACGAGGCCTGCGCCGCCGGCATCCTGGACGGCAGCGCGGAAATCGTGAACGGCAGCAACAATAGGCAGGCGAAGTACGGCCGGATCCTGATTATGCTGCCGCCGGAAAGGAGCGCTTGACATGGCATGGTATTTGATTCTCCTGCTCGCCATCGCGGGCATCGCGGCGTTCATCGTCCTCGTAAGCCTGATTATCGCCTGGGTGGCCTCGCATATCATCACTAGCCCCAAGGGCATCAACCGCCTGACCTTCGAGCGCGCGCGTGAGATCCAGTCCGGCCTGGGCGGCGTGGACTTCGATGCCTACGACAAGATGGACAAGGAGCCCTTCGCGATCACGCGCAACGGCCCAAAAGGCCATAGGGGCCGCGAAGATGGCGTGCGCCTCGCCTGTGAGTTCATCCCGGCCCCCGCTCCTGTTGGAAAACCCGCGAAATGCCTCATCCGGGTGCACGGCTTCAGCCAAAATAGAATGATCTCCGTGCGGTTCCTGCCTGTTTTTCAGGCGATGGGCTACTCGACGGTGATCTACGACCAGCGCGGCTTCGGCGAGAGCGGCGGCTTCTGCTCCCTGGGCTACTACGAGAAGCACGACCTGGCCGCGATCGTCGCCTGGGTCCGGCAGCGCCTGGGGCCCGATACGGTCATCGGCCTGCATGGGGAATCCCTCGGCGCCATCACAATTTTAGAGTCCCTCGACGTCCTGGACGATATCGCCTTCGCCGTCCCGGACAGCAGCTGCGCCTCGGCCTACAGCGCCGTTACGGCCCTGACGCGCCTGCCCGCCTTCCCCGTGCTCAGCATCGTAAATCTGTGGTTCAGGCTGCGCTGCGGCTTTGGCCTGAAGGAGATCCGGCCGATCGACAAGGTGGCCGCCTCGGACGTGCCCCTGCTCTTTTTGCACGGGACGAAGGACCGGCAGCTCGTATGCACAGAGAGCGAAAAACTCTTCGCGGCGGCGAAAAACCCCCTGTCCCGCATGGAGCTCTTCGAGGGCTCGGGGCACTGCATGATGCACGCGGAGCACACCGAGCGCTACGAGCGGCTCGTCCGGGAATTCGTCCAAAGCGCCGAAGCGCGTGCGGCCGAAAAGCTGACTGCGGAGGAGGCGAGGACCCATGAAGCTGTTTAAGAATTTCAAAAACCCCATCAAATATCTCTTTGACCCCGACCCCAAACAAGAGGGCGGCATCCCCAACCGGGAGCTCTCGCTCTATTCGCTGGGTGTGGCGGGGCACATGCACATCGTCTACATGGTCAACTGGCTGACCTATTTCTGCGACACCGTGCTCGCCATCCCGGCCAACCTGGTCGGCTGGATCACGGGGGTCAGCCGCCTGTGGGACGGCGTGAACGACCCCCTCGTCGGCGCGCTCATGGACCGCCGCCGGTTCAAAAGCGGGGAGAAGCTGCGCCCCTATTTCATATACACCGCGCCGATCGTCGGCATCTTCAGCACGCTGATGTTCGTGGACTTCCATTTTCGGTCCAAGACCACCGCCATGGTGGTGATCCTGCTCTTCTACCTGATCTACGACACCTTCATGTCCTTCCAGGAGACTGCCATCTGGGGCCTGACCGCCATGATGAGCGTGCACTCGGAGGAGCGCGGCCGGGCCGTGCAGTGGGGCAAGGTGGGCGTGGCCATCGGCGGCACCATCCAGAGCCTGATCATGCCCATCCTCGGCTTCCGCGACAGGCTCCCCTTCGGCATGAACACGCTGTTCCTGGCCTTCGCGCTGGTGCTGTGCCTGGCCAGCGCCATGGCGGTGCTGCTGTCCGGCGCGGCCAAAGAGCGCGTCCCCAACCCGCCGGAGAACAAAGATGAACCCATCTTCAGCAACCTCCGGGTCGTCAAGGATAACTACATTCTCCTGTTGCTGGGCCTGTCCTCCATCCTGGGCGCCTTCGCCCCGCACATGCCCGACATCTACGTCTACCAGGATGTCACTTATCGCGTGCTCGGCCAGAACATCCCCGGCGAGACCGCCAAGATGATGATCGACGCCGTCATCTCCATCCCGGGGACCTTCGGCCTGCTGCTGGCCAACAAATTCGCGAAGAAGATCGGCGGCATGAAGAACGTGATGGTCGTGTCCAGCGTGGCGGCGGTCGTCACCCGCGCGGTCAACTACTTTATCGGCTACCAGACCTTCCCGCGCTTTGTCCTGATCCACGCCGTCGGCATGGCCGCCGGGGTGACCGGCATCATGTCCACCATCGCCGTCACCGCGCTGTGGGGGGATTCCATCGACTACCTGGAGTGGAAATCCGGCAAGCGCACGGAGGGCATCTCGTTCTCCCTGCAAAATTTCCTGGGCAAGGCCGCGGGGGGCATACAGCAGGTCATCCGCGGGCAGCTGCTCACCTGGCTGATGTACGACGGCGTGCAGGCGCAGCGAAAAATACCGCAGAACGCAAAGTTCCTGCGGTGGGTCTGGCCGCTCAACCAGCTCGGGCCCGCCCTGGGCGCGCTGGTGGCCCTGGTCCCCATTCTCTGCATCCGCTACCCGGATTCCATGAAGCGCCGAGTGGAGGCCGAGCTGGCCGAGCGGCGGGAGGCCACAGCCCAGCTAGTAGGGGCGGCAATCTTGCCGCCCGAAGAATAAAATCAGATTTGCCTATGTTGCGGGCGGCCTGCTGACCGCCCCTACAGGCTACTCCTCCCGCAGCTGTTGCACAATCTTGACCCCGCCCACGACCAGCGCGGCCGCCGCGTAGCCCAGCGCCACGGTATGCGCCACTTGGAATACCTTCGCGGCCTTCGTCGCCATGCGGTACCCCTTGACCGCGTGCCCTATGCTTTTTTGTATCACAAATATCCCTCCAAATTGTTTATTGTTCATTGTCAACTGTTCACAAGCTCCACCCCGTGCGCAATCGCCGGTATGCTCTCCCCCTGCAGCGGGGAAATCGCCGACAGCAGCGCGCCCGTGCCTAAAAACAGCACCCTCCGCAGCTCGCCCGCTTGCAGCCTGGGGAGAATCTCCCCGCACAGCACCGCCGCCGAGCACCCCACGCCCGAGCCGCCCGCGCCCGCGTCCTGCTCGTTGATGTCGTAGAGCAGCAGCCCGCAATCCTGATGCACGGAGTCGATCTCCAGCCCGGCCTCGGTTCGCGCCAGCTCGCACAGCAGTTTGGAGCCGATCTCCCCCAAGTCCCCCGTGAGGATCATGTCGAAATCCCCGGGCCGTGCGCCCGTGTGCTGCAAAAATCGCCTGAGCGTATCCCACGCCGCGGGGGCCATGGCCGCGCCCATCTCGTTGGCGTCCTTCACGCCCAGGTCCGTCACCTTGCCGAAAATCACCCGCGAAATCCTTGGCCCGCCGCCTGTTCCCAGAATCGCCGCCCCGGCTGCCGTAGCGGTCCGCTGTGCCGTTGGCGGCGCCTGCCCGCCGAATTCCAGCGGGAACCGGAACTGCTTCTCCGCCGCGCAGAAGTGCGAGCTCGCGCACGCGCTCACCCGCCCAAAGGCCCCGCTCTCGACAGCCAAAGCCCCCAAGGCCAGTGCCTGCGCGAAGGACGCGCACGCGCCGTACAGCCCCGCCAGGGGAATCCCCAGCTCCCGCAGGGCGAAGTTCGTTGCCGAGCACTGGTTGAGCAAATCCCCGCCCAGGTGCAGGTCGATGCCCTCCGGCGCGCAGCCCGCGCGTTCCAGGGCATAGCGCATGGACGCCTGCTGCAGGCGGCTTTCGGCCATCTCCCAGCACTTCTCGCCCAGGTGCGCCTCGGTGAAAACCTCCGCGAAGACGCCCCCCAGCGGGCCCTCCTGCTCCGTCTGGCCGCCCACAGCCGCCTGTCCCAGGATGGCCGGTCGGCTGGTCAGTTCGGCCACGCCCCGGCCGATTCGTATGGCCATGCGCTATTTCCTCCCAAAGAAGTAATAAATGATCCCGTAGATTGTGCTCACCGCGCTGCCGTAGGCCAGCACGGGCCCGGCCAGCTTGAACAAATTGGCCCCCACGCCCAGCACGAGGCCCTCGCAGCGGGTCTCCATCGCCGGTGCGACGATCGCGTTGGCGAAGCCCGTGATGGGCACGCCGGTGCCCGCGCCCGCGTGCTTGCCCAGCTTGTCGAACACGCCGAAGGCCGTCGCGAGGGCGGTGAGGAAGATCAGCGCGCAGGGCACCATGATCTTCACCTGCTCCTCGGCGAAGCCCAGCTTCTCGAACCAGATGTGCAGCCCCTGTCCCAGCGCGCAGATGGCCCCGCCCACGAGGAACGCCAATGAAAAGTTCTTTGCGTGCGTACTATTCGGCGAGGCCTTGTGTACCATTTTTTCGTATTGCTGGTTGTCTGTCTTCAAAAAAAATCACTCCCCGGGGTAGTTTACCCGGGGAGTGTTCGGTTATGCGGGGATTTGCGGGGTCATTTGCCGTTCGAACAAGAAAAAGGGTGTAAAGACAGAGGTTGCGGAAGAGAGTCTCAATCCCCCGAAGGGGTCACATAAATCCCACCCTGATTTTATCGCCATCGCTTTAACTTGTCAAACAGTTTTTAGCCGTTTGCGTCCTAATCCCCCAAGCTCCCTCCCGTGGAGGGAGCTGTCGGCCTCGGGCCGACTGAGGAAGACATCGCGGAGCGACGTTCTCCCCCCATTCCCCTCCGTGGAGGGGTGACGCCGCAGCGTCGGGGTGGTCGTGCGGAGCACCATCCCCTAGGCTCCCTCCCGTGGAGGGAGCTCCCGCCTCAGGAGGGTGAGGAAGGCATCGCGGAGCGACGCCCCTACCCCCCGTAAGGCGTCTTCATCCGCGGCTCGTCCAGCACATACACCGTCACGTCGCGCTTGCCCCACTGCTCGCACATCGCCATGCTGGGCATATACAGGTCCACCATGCAGCCGTTGGTGGCCACAAAGCCGCCGGTGTCCGCCGCGATGGAGTAGCCGTAGACGAACTGGCCGTCGTTGGAGACGATCCACAGCTTGGTGCCGTAGGGGAACTGCTTCGGGTTCACGGCCACATAGCCCGGGATGGGTTTTCCGAGGCCGCTGGCCACGCCCGGGTCGCCGAAGTAGCACTTCGATACGCCGGTGTACGCTTTGAGGTAGTGCGTGGGCCGGCCGTCCACGATGACCAGGCTGTCCGGCGGCTCGATGATAGAGATGGGCTTGGCCCCCGCCGCGAGCTTCTGCACCTTCGTGCCGACGATCTTGATCTCCTTCACGGGCTGCCGGAGGATGGTCTCCCGCAGCACGAGGGAGTCCACCCGCGCGCCGTTGATATATTTGTCCGAAAAGACGGTCTCTTTTTCGCCCTTTTCGCCCTTCTGCTCGATCTTCTCTGTCCCGAGGTTCAGCTGGTCGGACTTCGTGATCTCCTTCTCGTAGTCGATGGCCAGTGTGGCGTGGCGTTCCTTCCACTCCACGCGGCTGACCTTGATGGTCATGCCGGGGGTGAGCTCCTCCGTGAGCAGCGGCTCCACGAAGTCCTCGCCCTGCAGCGTCAGGCCGCACAGCTCCAGGGCCCCGGCCACCGTGCCCTCGGTGAGGGTGAGGCTGTATTCGTTCCCGAAGTCGCGCACCTCCACGTCGAACGCGCGTTTGACCACGAGCCGCATGCCCTCCTCGAGGCGCTCGTTGGGGTCGTGGCTGAGTTTGTCCCGCTCGCCCAGGGTCACGCCCTGCTCCTCCAGCAGGCGGCCCACCCAGCCCGCGCCGAGGACCTGCCGCGGGCCGTTCTCGTCCTCAAGCCACAGGTGCTTGGCGCGGTAGACGCGGATCACGCAGTCGCCGTCGGTGGAGAAATTGGTCAGGTCGACATAGTCGTCGTTGCCGATAGAAACGTTCGCGGCGCGGAAAATATCATAGACATCCGATTTTGTCGTCGTCAGGGAGGTCTGCGTGTCGTCGTCGAGGATGAGCACCGTGCGTGCGCTGACCGCGTAGGCGGTGAGGGTGGCAGAGAAAATCAGCACGGCGGCCAGGGCCGCGGCGGCGGCGTAGACCTGTTTTCGGTGCGGCTTTGACTTCTTTTTAGGGCGAAGCGCTAGCATACAGATACACCTCCCGAAAATCAACTCATACATTATATTGTCCAAAAATTGCTTTGTCAAGTTTTTGGGCTTTCCCGATTTGGTCATTATGAACTACAACAACCCTCCTTTTATTCCAAACTAGAAATAAACTCCATGGAAACTGTCGTATTCTGGCAATTTCCGGTGTGTTCTTTGTAGGATACGTAGAAAAGCCGCCCCCCGCCGCACAAATTGCCCCGAATTGGTTGAAACCGGGCCATTAATATGTTAAAATGAATGCATTATAATTCATATGTATATGCGAAAGTTGGCCGCTTCATGAAACAAATCCACCTGTTCTGCGACGGCGCGTGCTCCGGCAACCCTGGCCCCGGGGGCTGGGGCACGGTGCTGCGCTACGGCGAGCGCGAGCGCGAGCTCTCCGGCGGCGCGGCGGAGACCACCAATAACCGCATGGAGCTCACCGCCCTGCTCGAGGGTTTACGCGCCCTGAAGGAGCCGTGCGATGTGACGGTGACCACCGATTCGGAGTACGTCGCCAACGGCCTGAACAAGGGCTGGGCCGAGAAATGGCGGCGCAACAACTGGATCAAAAGCGACAAAAAGCCCGCCCTCAACACGGATCTCTGGGCCGTCCTGCTGGAGGAGACCGCCCGCCACCGGGTGACCGTCCATTGGGTGCGCGGCCACAATGGCCACCCCGAAAACGAGCGCTGCGACCGCCTGGCCGTCGCCGAGGCGCAGAAATATAAGGGATAAAATAAAGAAAATCCCCACAAAATTTTACATATCGCTGTTTTGGCGCGTGAAATCCATACGATTTTGCGCGCTGACGTGTTGACTTACCCCCCGCGCGCACGATATGATAGTTTTACAAACAAAAACGGAGGGAAGTTTCAGCGATGGCCGTGAAAGAACTGGAAGTAATGGAACGGATGCACAATGTATATTTTCTCGACTGCGGCGGGGGCCTGATCGGCCAGCCCGTGCGCGTGCCCCACGGCCAGGGTGTGCGGCCCCCGGCCTACACCCCGGACACCTCCCGGGAGTTTCTCGGCTGGAGCCGCTCCACCGCCCGCGTGACGCAGGACGTCTATTGCGTGGCCGTCACCCGCGAGAGGATCCAGCCGGCCGAGGAGGAGGCGGGCTGCCGCGTGCTCGTGCTGGAGTTGCGTGGGGGCAGGCGCGCCAGCCTGTTCCCGCTGGGCAACTGGTCCAAGGGCGAGACCCTCACCCGGGAGGACCTCGATTGCCTGCATCTGCGCCGCGTGGAACGCCTGCGCCCCTTCCGCTGCCCCGTCGTGGGCGACACCCTGCTGGCCGTCACCGACTTCGGCGTGCGCGCCTTCGACGCCGCCCTGCGCCCTCTGGAAGGCCTTTTGGAATTGATGCCCGCTGCCCAGCGCGCCTCCATGCTGTCATTCGCGCGTGACGAGGGCCTGCTGGCAAAGGAGGCGTAAACCGTTGATGACCTACCGCGTGGAATTTTTCGACGCCGACGGCGCCTTCCTGGGCGAGCGCCGCGTGCCCCCCGGCCAGACCGCCCTGCCCCTGGCGCCGCAGCCCCGGTCCCCCAAGGGCTGGCGCTTCGACCACTGGGAGCCCCAGGTGTCCTACGTCTACTCCAACGTGCGCGCCGTGGCGGTCTACACCCCCAAGGAGTACCTTGTCACCTTCCTGAGCGAGACCGGCGCGGTGCTCAAGCGCGAATACGTCCCCCACGGCCACGATGCCGTCCCGCCGCGCTACAGCCCCGGCGGCAGCCCCGCGCGATGGAGCGGCCGCACGCAGAACATCCAGCGCCCCCAGGCCTTCAGCGCCGTGGTTGAGGAGCATCTGGCGTAATTTTCTGGACAAACAGCATAACCTGTCCCCCTCCCGCATAGACATGCACTAGACGGGAGGGGGACAGGTTATGCAATTATCTATAACCAAGCCTTTCGACCAGGCCGCCGTCCGCCTGCCGGACTTCCTGCTCCCCCACCTCGCTGCCCTGCCGGAGGATTTACGCGCCCGGGCGACAGAGATACGCATGCGTGCGGGTGGCCCCGTCACCCTCACCCTGCCGGAGGGCCCGCGGCCCCTCCCCCTGCGGCTGACCGGGGCGCAGCTGGCGCAGATCCTGCGCGCCCTGTGCGAGTACTCCGTCCACAGCTATACCGAGGACATCGCCCGCGGGTACGTCACCCTGCCGGGCGGGCACCGGGCGGGCGTGTGCGGCACCGCCGTCACCGAGCGCGGCCTTGTCACCGCCGTGCGCGACATCTCTTCCATCAACCTGCGCATCGCCCGCGAAATCCCCGGTGCGGCA
>Ga0123353_10018243_pt1 | contig 10366 bp, 10 predicted proteins | sample TergutLab28metaG_3_FD_92763 | JGI IMG/M metagenome (GOLD analysis project Ga0123353, IMG submission 92763) | Labiotermes labralis P3 segment gut microbial communities from Petit-Saut dam, French Guiana - Lab288 P3 | ecosystem: Host-associated > Arthropoda: Insects > Digestive system > Gut ...
CAATGTCGTACCCGAAGTTTTAAAATACAATATGAGCGACCTTGACGGCAAGCCCCGCGCCGATATTGAAACGGTTTTCTATAATACAAGCGTGGCCCGTTGCTCCGATAAGGATAAGCAGTACATATATAATACGATTCCGCTCCAGTCCTACGCGGGCGTCGTGGGTGAGGATCATATGTATTTCTTCGCTTTTAACAGCTTCGGCAATAACCTTGACCTCGCCGCCCAGCTTGCGGATTATATTCAGCAGGTCAAAGACGAAACCGGGCATGATAAGGTGAACATTATACCCATAAGCCTCGGCGGGAGCATCGTGAATTCCCTTTATGAATTCCATATGGATGAAATAAAAGACAGCATCGACAGGATTGTCAACGTGATCTCCGCCTCCAACGGCTCCAGGATCGTAGCCGACCTTTATATCGACGCTTTCAATAAGGAAGAGATGTACAGCGAGCTTTGGCCGTCGCTCATGGACGGATATACCGGCTACCTGCTCAACATTGTCCTCCGTATGCTGGGTAAAAACTTTGTCAACTCTTTTGTTGATTCGGTCATGGACGCCGCCCGCAACCATCTTCTGCTCAACTGCCTCAATATGTGGGGGCTTTCAGCGGCTGAGGAATACCCGCAGATTCGCGCACAGTATTTAATGGACGAGAAATACGACAATATAAGGGTTCAGGCCGATAAAGTCTATTTGGCTAAAATAAAACGCTTTGAGAACCTATCTTTCCTTATAGACAATTACGGCGTAAAAGTATACAACATGGTGGATTATTCCGTGCCGCTTTACAGGATCACAAAAAGCTTCTTCTACTACAATACCGACGCTGTCGTTGATATTTATTCCACTTCGTTCGGATGCACCAGCGTCCCCAAGGGGCAAAAGCTCGCCCCGGGTTATGTGCAGCCCGCCGTACCGACGGCAAACGCCGAATACCTTGACAGGCTGAACAACGGCGAATATATACTTGATTTTGAAACGGATACGGCATATGATTGGGCTTATACCCCTTACTGCACCTGCGCCGACCTGTCCAAACATCTCTCCCCCGACGGTGAAGTGGACGCCTCTACAGGGCTTCTCCCCGACCATACATGGTATTTCTACGAAATGAACCATGAGAGGACAGGCAGCTCGGATACAGTGCTGAAAAACGCTCTTTTCCTGCTGTTTATGTACGACGGTATGTTCCCCGGCTTCCTTGCCGATGACTATGACGTATTTTATGAGCTGCCCGATGTACCGGAAAGATATGTTGAATACAACCACCTCCCGCTTTTCGGGACCAAGCTTGTTGCCAAGTATGACAGCGCGTTTTATGCTCCTCAATATAACCATTTCGTAGACGGCAGAAGCGGCGACCTCACCTATAGGGTAAATGACGCAATCGACTGGCTCAACGCAAATGAAGCCACAGCCGCCGCTGATATCGTCGCAAAAATTCAGGCGGCAACTGACGATGCGATATACGCGCTTAAAACCCCGACGATGCCGATAAGCAAATTCAACCAGACGAAAGCCGACCTTGAAGCAGCTTTATACGGACCTCCCGGAGAACCTGTGGTTGATAAGATGGAACTGTTCCTTACTAAATTCTTCAAAGGCATAAGCGATTTTCTGAACAGGGCATACGGCTGATATACAAAGATTAAAAAAAGGGCGGTTTTTATACCGCCTTTTTTTAATTGATCATCCTATAATTTATTTTCACAGCCTAAAACATCGGTTATTTTATGCTTTACCATGTTTTTTATGGCGTCGCGGGCGGGGGCCAGATACGCACGCGGGTCGAAATCGCCGGGGTTTTCCGCGAAATGCTTTCTGACGGCCGCAGTCATTGCAAGGCGCAGGTCGGAATCTATATTTATTTTGCAAACCGCCATGTTCGCCGCTTTGCGGAGCATCTCCTCAGGGATGCCCACCGCGTCGGGCATTTTGCCGCCGTATTTGTTTATTGTTTCAACAAATTCCGGCGCTACTGAGCTTGCGCCGTGCAAAACTATGGGGAATTCGGGAAGCCTTCTCTCCACTTCCTCTAAAATATCAAAACGCAGCTCCGCTTTATGGCCGGGTTTGAATTTATACGCCCCGTGGCTTGTCCCTATTGCGATAGCAAGGGAATCGACGCCGGTTCTCGTGACGAAATCCTCTACTTGCTCGGGTTTTGTATATGAAGCGTCCTCAGCCGAAACGTTTACGTCGTCCTCAATGCCCGCAAGCTGGCCTAATTCGCCCTCAACCGTTGCGCCGTGGGCATGGGCGTATTCAACCACTTTTTTTGTAAGCGCGATATTATCATCATATGAATGATGGGAGCCGTCTATCATCACGGAGGTGAAACCGCCGTCGATGCAGCTTTTGCATATCTCAAAATCTGCCCCGTGGTCGAGGTGAAGCGCTATTTGAAGCCCCGTTTCGGCGACAGCAGCCTCCACAAGCTTCATCAGGTACGTATGGTTGGCGTATTTCCTCGCCCCGGCGGAAACCTGTAAAATCAGCGGGGAATTAAGCTCTTTCGCGGCTTCCGTTATACCCTGGACAATCTCCATGTTGTTTACGTTGAACGCGCCGACCGCGTACCGGCCTTCATAGGCCTTTTTGAACATTTCCTTTGTAGTTACAAGCGGCATATTATTTCTCCTCTTTTATGTTTTTAATATTTCCGGTTTCATTATACATTATAAAATTTATTATGTCAAATTTTTATTAAAAACGGCCGCATATAATTATGCGGCCTGTATCCGATATCCCGATTCTTATAGCTTCGCCGTCAGCCAAGTCAGCCTTCTGTTTCCACAGCCGCCATTACTGCTTCTCCATCGGCGGTTTTTTCAGCCTTCTCAGCAGCTTCAGCTTCTTGTTTCGCAACGTCCCTTTCCGCATAAGGAAGAAGGAACTGCGAAACGTCGGTATATTTTACCGGGGTGTCTTTGCATATAAAGTTTATTACCACGCACAGCAGGAACATCGCCGCCACGACAATGTAGCCGAACCCCGCTTTTCCGCTGAACGCATCGGGAACAAGGCCGTTGAAGAAATTGCAGGCCAGCCTGAAGAATATGCCGGAGCCTATCGCAAGGAAAAACCCCGAAAAATTAAAAATAAGGTTCCTGACAAAGCCTTTCGGGCTGCATGAAAGCATAAGGAATATCAATTCAAATAATATAACCACTATGCTGAGAGCGTAGCAGACGAGCGCAAGCGCCATAAAAAGAACGCCCTTGCCTACAAAGCTGTTAGAGATGAGGCCGAAAATAAGGCCGAAATCCAAATCCATAGCCTTCATTACCACCGATACAGCGTAAACCGTCGTTTTTTCGGCATAAAACGGAAGCGTAACGCTTAAAACGCCGGTTGGGATCAATAAGGCAAGCAAAGGAAGCACATATACCCCGATACGAACCTTAGTATAAATCGTACCGATAAAAGAAGCTTTCAGCCTATCGACCTTTGGCTGGAACATCGCGTGTTCGTATTCGGCTTTATCGGCTTCAGCCCTTAACCGTTCTTCCATGCCGTAATAAACCAAATTAACGCCGCATTTGGGGCATTCGGGCCGCCAGTCGGTCAGTTTCAGATGATAATCGCATTTTGGACAGTTTGCCATAATAAATTACTCCCACTCTCATTAATTTTATGTAATATAAAACGTAGTTTAATTGATTCTATCATATCGCGCGAAAAATTTCAATAGTTATTTTAAATTTATATATAATAAAAGTTAAATTTATGTATGTTTGTTATTATAGCAGAAATTTTTTGTTAATATTTATAGAAAAAGGTTCTTCAAGGGACAGAAATTGCTCTTTTGTGATCTTCTGTTTTTTCCAATCCGCAATTTTATGGTTTTCGCTTGTTCCGCAGGAAATTACCTTTATCAATATTTCGGCCGCTTTTTCGACGGTTTCCATCAGCCCGAACGTGCTGTCAAAATCTTCCCCCAAGGCTATAAGCCCGTGATGTGCCCAGACCACGGCGTCATATTTTTTTATAAGCTCCCCCGTGGCTTCGGCGATGGCCGTGCCGCCCGGGACCTCCCAACCCGCCACTCCCACGCCGTCGGGGAAAATAATCGAGCATTCCGTCATCATTTCCCAAAGCTCCCGCGAAAAAACGGCGGCGTCAAGCGGCAGGATATATGTCAAAGCGATGATATTCGCCGGGTGGGCGTGGAAATCCACCCTGTACCGGCCGTTTGTGGTCTCTTTTTTGACGTTGTGGTTCAAAAGATGCGTAGGCGTCTCGCTTGTTGGCGTCCCGCCGCCCGGCAAGCCCCAGACGATTTGATATTTCGCGCCTGTCCCGTCGATTTTGATTACGCACAGGTTGTTTTCCGGGTCGGCCTTGATATTTTTGAAATATTTGCCGCTTCCCGTAAACAAAAAATGCTCACCCGCGATATTCGGCAATTCAAAACCTATATTCTGATATGGCTTTTCGTATGCAAAACAGGCCGAAACCGCTTCAACCTCTTCTTCGCTCATGCGGTATGACGCGTTCCCCCCGTTGCGCTCGTGCCAGCCCTTCCGGTTCGCGTCGTCGCACATATTGATGAAGCCCTGCATAAAATTTTCTTTTAAAATGTTCATTTTTTTACTCCTTATAACAAGCCTTGCGTTTCGTTTTGCGGCCTCAAAAGCCCCGTCATCGCCTCTATCGGTATTAAATTACGCATAAGTTTTATAACGTCATGCTTACCCCAGCTTGTTCCGTTTGCAGGGTATTCTGTAGGCAAAAGATTTATTTTAAAATCTTTTAACAAATAAATATTACATTTTGGAATAAACCTTAACCCAAAAGAACGGTAATACTGTTCATCCTGTTTTTTCTTTGCCATTAATTTATTGCTGTACACATTTATGCCTTCCGGGAAAATAAAATCAGGCAAATCAATAGTTTTATATTCATTTTCGTTTAAAACCAGTTTTTCCTGAGCGAGGGGAATATTATATCTGCCATTGCTTTTATAATCTTTATAGAGCCAAATAGCAGGTTCGTATAATTCAATCTTTTTGATTTCGCTGTCTGTAAACAAAAAACTGATTTGAATCCCTTTTGATATGCCGCCGTAATTTTGTGCGGACAAAACAAACGGTTCATCAGGGTTGCACGATAACGGTCCCCCCGATTTTAAAACAGTTGCCCCCGTTGCCAAGAAAGGCGGCTCGTCAAACGCGTTAGCGGTCTTGCTGAAATAAAACTGATGCTCGAAATTTCCCGGAGGCTCGTCCAAAACGTCCGCAATTGCCTCGCTTTTAAAGCATTCCGCAATTATTTCGGCTATTTCCCGCAATTTATCAAACGAGATTCTTTGAAATTCATTCGATATAAAAACCATCCATTTCGTTTGGTCTTCATACCATATGCAGGAGGCATCGGCTTGCTTTGGGTTTAATACTAAACGATACCCGAAAGATGCCGCGGCTTTGTCAAAATACCGCTCCATATAATCCGTATAGTAATTAAACCCTTTCCGTTTTACTTTTATACATTGTATTTCCATTGATATCACCAAACAATTTAACGCTTGCCCAATTCAATTTTCTCATAATTTTCAATTTCCGCGAGCCATTCCTCTCTGACAGGAGTGCCAGACCGCTCGCAAAAACGATCCCACACCGCCCCGAAAGGATAAGTTTTAAATTCTTCGTTCAAGGCAAGCAGTTTTGTAAAATTCCCCTCGTCCTGCAATTTTTTCATCCCGTCATGTGGCAGAAGCAAAGCGTACAACAGGGCTTTCTGCATATTCCTCATCCCTATGACCCACGCGGCCACGCGGTTTATGCTTGCGTCAAAGTAATCGAGGCCTATCATAACCCGCGACAGCGCGTTGCAGCGCACAATTTCCTTCGCGATGTCCCTTATCCCGTCGTCAAAGGTGACAACATGGTCGCTGTCCCAGCGGACGCCCCTTGTCACGTGCAAAGCTATTTTTTCGTTGAAAAGCAGCATGGACGGTATTTTGTCGGCAACCGATTCCAGCGGGTGGAAATGCCCGTTGTCCAAAAGGCACATTTTGCCGTTTTTCGCGGCGTAATTCATATAAAATTCGTGCGAGCCGACCGTATAGGACTCAAGCCCTATGCCGAAAAGCTTCGACTCTATGCTGTCAACCAAATATTTTTCGTCATATTTATCCTCAAATATCTCATCAAGGGATTCCTTCAGCCTTATCCTCGGCCCCATCCTGTCGCCGGGTACGTCCTTCAGCCCGTCGGGAATCCAAATATTGTTAAGGCAGGTTATCCCGGTTTCCTTCCCGAAATATTCCCCGACCTTCCGCATGGCTTTGCAATGCCTTACCCAATATTTCCTTATTTTTTCATCCGGGTGAGAGAGCGTAAGCCCGTCCGCCGCGTATGGGTGCGAAAACAGCGTAGGGTTGACGTCAAGCCCCAAACCCCGCTCTTTCGCGAATTCAACCCATTTTTCAAAATGGCGCGGCTCCAAAGCGTCACGCTCCGGCCTGCTGTCCGTAATGGCATAAATAGCATGAAGGTTTATCTTGTGCTTGCCCGGGATAAGCTCGAAAGCCTTGTCCATGTCGCGCATAAGCTGTTCGGGCGTGACCGCTTTGCCGGGGTAGTTCCCCGTGGCCGTAATGCCCCCGGACAGGGCACCCGTATTTTCGTAGCCGCCAACGTCGTCCCCCTGCCAGCAGTGCATTGATATACGGAGCTTCGCAAGCTCGTCCAGAGCCTTTTCCGTATCGACGCCCGCTGCGGCATATATTTCCTTCGTGTAATCATAAAATTGTTCCGACATATGTATACCTTTCTTTCAAATCATATATTCAAACAATGCCACGTCAATATTTCCTAGTTTTTGCGTATTGATATTTTTTATCTCTTTCAAAGCAAACCCGCAGGAATAATAAAAATTCATCAAGCCCTCCCTGTGAGGGTCGCAATCCAGCCGCAAGCTTTTTATGCCAATCCCGGCGCAGTATTCTTTCGCGTATTCCACCATCTTTGAAGCGTACCCTTTGCCCGCAAAATCCCTGCGGACAGCTAACTTATGGATAAAACCGGACGTACCCGCTTCTATATCAGGCCAAATAAATTTATCTTCAAAGCATATTATCATGGCGGCGATACTTTTTTCAACGGCATTTATGCCGTTTTCCCACATCACATGGAATTCGTCCTCGCCATTTTTTAAGTTTTCAGCGGTGATTTCATCCAGACCCCACATCGGCCTGCCGGTATCAATAAGCCACTCCGCCGCCTCGCGCATGATATCAACCGCTTCAATTTTATTTCCCTGTGTAAAATTCATATTTCTTTTAAGATTTTATTTTTAATCTCGTCCATTGAATATATTTTTTTTCCCATATCGTTATCCTTTAATCTTTATTCCTTCTTTAACCTTCTCAACAATATTCGCCGCGTTCAGCCCGTAAATGTCAAGCAGCTCCAAAGCCGGCCCTGATTTTCCGAATACATCGTTCACGCCCACGCGCAACACGGGCACGGGCGCGCTTTCGCACACGACCTCCGCTACCGCGCTGCCCAAGCCGCCGATTATATTGTGTTCCTCAACCGTGATTATCAGGCTCGTTTTCTTCGCCGCTTCGACTATGGTGTCCCTGTCTATAGGCTTTAGCGTAGGCATATTTATTACTGCCGCCGAAACCCCTTCATTTTGAAGCGTTTCCGCCGCCTCAAGGGCCGCGCCGACCATTAGGCCCGTGGCGATTATCGTAACGTCGCCGCCCTTTTTAAGCGTAACGCCCTTGCCTATCTCGAATTTATAGCTTCCATCGAATATCCTCGGCACGGGCAGCCTCCCGAACCGCAGATAGACAGGCCCCTCGTATTCCGCCGCCGCGAAAACAGCCTGCCTGCTCTCGATATCGTCGGCGGGGTTGATTATCACCATGCCCGGTATTGAGCGCATCAAAGCGAAATCCTCGCAGCACTGATGGCTGGCCCCGTCCTCGCCCACGGAAATCCCCCCGTGGGTAGCGGCTATTTTTACGTTTAATTTGGGATACGCCACGGTGTTCCGTATCTGCTCAAAAGCGCGGCCCGCCGCGAACATTGCGAATGAGCTTGCAAACACGGTGAATCCTGTCGTCGAAAGCCCCGCCGCCACGCCGATAAGGTTGCATTCGGCAATCCCGCAGTCAAAAAACCTGTCAGGGAACGCCTTTTTGAACATGATTGTCTTGGTCGCCTCCGCCAAATCGGCGTCAAGCACGACGACATTCTTATTTATCCCCCCAAGCTCGACAAGAGCCTTGCCATAAGCCTCTCTTGTAGCTGTTTTTACTATATCTGACATAACAATCGCTCCTTATTTCTGCATTCTGCATTATTATTTCTGCATTAACTCTGTCATAGCCTGCTCATATTGCTCCGCGTTCGGCGCGGCTCCGTGCCATGACACCTTGTTTTCCATAAAAGAAACGCCTTTGCCCTTGACGGTTTTTGCGATAATGGCCGTCGGGCCGTTTTTATGCGTTTTCGCCGCGTTTACGGCGTTTTCTATTTCGTCAAAATCGTGGCCGTCTATTTCTAATGTGTTAAAACCGAACGCCTGCCATTTTTCGGCGATGGGATAAGGCGAGTTTACCTCGTCAACGGCTCCGTCTATCTGAAGGTTGTTATTATCCACGAAAACAGTCAGGTTGTCAAGCTTTTTCGCGGAAGCGAACATCGCGGCCTCCCAGACCTGCCCTTCCTCTATTTCCCCATCTCCTAAAATGGCATAAACTCGGAAAGGCGCGTTTTTGATTTTCCCGCCGAGCGCCATGCCCACGGCCGCCGAAATGCCCTGCCCCAGCGAGCCGGTGCTCATATCCACCCCTTGAACATAGTTCATATTGGGATGCCCCTGAAGATACGACGTGCTTTTTCGGAGTGTCTTCAAATCCTCCGCAGGGAAAAAGCCTCTTTCCGCCAAAACGGAGTAAAGCGCGGGCGCGGCGTGGCCTTTTGACAGCACTAAACGGTCGCGGCCTGGTTTTGACGGATCAGCCGGGTCGATATCCATCTCTTTAAAGTACAGATAAGCTAAAATATCCGCACAGGAAAGCGACCCGCCCGGATGCCCCGATTTCGCGCTATACGTCGCTTCTATAATACCTTTGCGGACGTTTGCCGCTTTTTCAGACAATTTGTTTTTTATATCAGCATCCATATTAATAAAATCCTTTCCATTTTTTATTTTATCATTATAATATATATTAAATGTTTTGTAAAGGGGTTATTATCAAATGGGACGGCCAAAATGGACGGCAATGCGAAAAATATTAGAACAGGAATACATCTGCGATTCGCTTAAAGGCCGGATCCAATATTTTGCGACCAATTATCGGAAATCCCATGACCAAATAGGCCGCGTGGCCATACGTCTTGACGGAAAAGAGATTTTTAAATCAAACTGGTTCGACTGGGTTATAAAAAGAGACGAAGCTAAGAAAGAGCTATCCGCAAGTTTGGGCAAAAGTATAAGCTACGCGGAATTTGGGGAGCAAATGGAACTCGGCGCTTTGATAAAAGGCGGATTTGACGAATTTGGTTTTTATGAAGCTTTTCAGGAATATTACAACCAAAGCATTGAAAACAGTTTAACTTCACCCGACCCTGTCGTAAGGCTTTTCGCCGTTCTTGATAAACGCACCGGGAAAAGGCGTTTAAAAAAATTAGTTGCTGGAATAAACGAACAGCCGGAATGGCTGCAACCGTTTTATAAATTACGGTTCCAAGCGGAGGAAATAAAAGAATTTGATTGAAAATTCAAAGCTTTTCTTTTTATTAATGACTATAAAACAATTCTTTTTTAGGGGAAAACCATTATGAAATGGAATAAAATTGAGGACCAGCGCGATATTGATATATTGCTGCGTGAGTATTAAAATTTTCACGATTCCTGTATCTGTTCAATGAATTATATTAGCGGCGCAAAGGTTGACGGGACAGGCGGTATGCACGGAATTGATGAAGATTGTGCCTTAATAATAAGACTTGTCAGTCAAATGCCGAAGTTCTTCAATCAGCCGGAAAAAAAGTCGCTTGAGCTGAAATTTATAGGGCTATACCAATTAAATTTTTTTGGGTATCAAAAAAATCATTTTTGCGATATTTTTTCTTGTTATCTTTCTTTTTATAAAGACCTCATAGTCTGGGCGAACGACGAAATTTTTGACCCGGAGAATATTTGCGAAGCAACGCCATTCAACGAAAATGTCCCCGCGTTTGTCTTCGCGCAACACTTGGAGTGGCGGTTTTTATAAAACATCTTTTATGAATCAAAAGAAAAAAGAAGGCGGCCAAGAAGCCGCCCTTTTTATTGCGAACACCGAATAAGCCTTGCCAAACTGCAGGGGCGCATAATATGCGCCCGCAGGTG
>Ga0123353_10018244_pt1 | contig 10365 bp, 8 predicted proteins | sample TergutLab28metaG_3_FD_92763 | JGI IMG/M metagenome (GOLD analysis project Ga0123353, IMG submission 92763) | Labiotermes labralis P3 segment gut microbial communities from Petit-Saut dam, French Guiana - Lab288 P3 | ecosystem: Host-associated > Arthropoda: Insects > Digestive system > Gut ...
AAGACACACATCCCTCCGATTGGCCTTCTGCTCAGTCGTGAGGTTCTTTGGAACCATCTTGGCCCACACTTTTTCATGTCCAAATCCTGTTTTAAAATTTGATGGACAGTAAAAAGGTTCAAATTTAACTCACTACTGATCATTCTCAACATCAATCGACAATCTGACCTCACAAGAGACCTCACTCTTTCCACATTGTCGTCCGTTTTTGAGGTTGAAGGTCTTCCCGCACGAGGTTTGTCTTCCACTTGTTCTCAGCCTTCTAAAAAGGACTTGTGCCATCTGAACACTTGTACCCTGGGTAGGGAATATTCTCCATAAGCCCTTTGTAACTTTTCATAAGTCACAGTAGCGGATTTGCCAAGCTTTACACAAAATTTGATGGCACAACGTTGCTCAGACTTTTGCCAGTCCATTTTCATAACGCACCTCACAAACACAACTTCACTTCAGACGCTCTCAACAATCGCGTAGCAACTGTAGCAAGTTCAAACTTCTACTGAGTCTACAGCAGGGGTTAACCTAACTGCCATGTGAAGAGGGAGGCAGCAGTGTTGTCGGTCCATGCACAGCATTGCCAGTCTCATTACTTTTCTACCACACCACGTACAGTATTAATACCATATGAGATTGTGTAATTGCAAGCAATGCCTCATTCCAGCACTTGGTAAGCCAACTCAGCACCAAAATTAAGATGTGCTCAATCCTTAGCTGCAACACTTGTGAATGAGCTTTTCATTGTTATATTTTAGTTTTATATTTTTTATCAAATTTGCACCTCACTTGGTTTGGAACCCCATAGAGCTGCCTAGTTCACGTATGTGGATGGACAACCTCTAATCCTATGCTATTCTATTCTATTCTATTCTAAGAAAATCTATTCCAAGAAAATATAATTTAAAAAATAGAGACATTTGTACTCATAATATTCAAATTATTCTGTCTGCTTCAAATATTTTTTTTAAACAAGGAAGTTCATAAACTTTAATTTTCAGTGATTACTTAAGCCATTATTAAATGTAACGATGAGAAGATATGAACTCAGCTGAAGGTTTCAACAAATGCACTGTTGATGGTCTTGGCAATTCACCCTTGGCAGCTGAGGTGCACTGGCAATTTAAATCTTGGTCCTTGAAAGAGTAAATAATTCAGGGCCAGTCATTCTCGGCAGACACTCCCTTTGCATGTAATTAGACATGTATACTCAACAAATAAACACTTCCATTTTCATGAAACTTCTTCTGGCTAGCAGTTGTGGCTGTTAGAACATGAAAGTTTGTCACCATGAAAGTTTTAGATTATATACTAGATTGATATTCTTCTGACATACCTCTTTCCTGATTTCATGACACACACCACCATAGTAGGTGAGACGGAATACTTCTTCCTTGTTAGTAACTACACCACCAACATTCATGTTTTCCCACTTCTCACGTGTGAGTCCTTCAGAGGCATCACAAGGGTCATCCTGAGCCACAATGCACTGATTCACTAATCCTGACAGGTGTGTCTGTACTGTTGATAAGTGACGGCAATATGCTAACCACCCATAGAATGCTCGTGAGATTATCTGACGCTTCATGGTGTCACATACCAGTTGTATTGAATCACTGGAAACATACAAAAGTAAATGCACAATTGAATACTTTTATTCTGTGACATTTTTCAATACCTTACCTGAATAAATACTATAAACAGAATTTAAATTAATATATAAACAAATTAACTTAGACCAAAACCATCACCAGAACAGCTGTATTTTCAATCAGTACTTCATATTCTTGATTGTGTTTCCAGCAACCTTTTAAAAATTACTTTTTTTTCTATGTTCAGTCCTTCACACATGCCCCAAACATTATCATCTGTTAGGAGAGAGAGAGCACTTAACTAATTCCACCAAACAGATTCCTTCTTGAGAAGCTACAGTTACTTAGCTGGTCAAGAAATTAATCTCCTACAATGGAACCTGAGGTTTCACTAGCATGTTTGCAACAGCCCACCATGGGACCCAGTCTTGAGGCAGGTGAATACAATTCACACTCTCCTTCATTTTCCTTAACCCCTTATGTGAGCATTTAATGGGTGTTACAAGTGTAGTAGCCACTTACATTTGGACCTTACTCTTTTGACTCAATATTTACCTGAAAATAGCAGAATGGAATCATAAAGAAACAATATATTGATATCAAAGAGCTATTCGAAATAGTTGCGTGATACAGAAAGGCTTCTTCCTCCCTGACACCTGTTAATGACAAGAAAAACAAGGTGCCATAGGTACTTGAAAACTTATGAGAATAAGGCACTTTATTACCAAGTACAGAACACATTACCAGTCATCAACCTCCCATCTGTGCTCAGAGTAATTCTTGCCTGCAAGTCCATATAATCAATGCATTAACATAAGTTATGCAAGCACAAAATTGCAGCCCCTCTTTGTCAGTTTTTGCCTGTATCAGTTGTTCATAACATGTGAAGTTACTAATGAAGGATAGAATGTGGAATGGAATTTAGATATGTAACTAGACTGATACCAGAGAGTTTAGATGGAAAAATGAACTGTCTGCAAACCACTGTGTATGCTAGCTTATTCTAATACTTAGTCAGAATTTTCATGTTTTAGAATTTCTTTTCATAGTCTTTGTCACATGGCTTTCAGGATACGCTGTAAACACAGCAAACAGGCACTGTGTAAAAAATCTCACTCAAGTGTCAAAATTTCAAGTTATGCTGGAAAATATAGTTCCAAAATATTGCCCCTTTGGTGTGGTGGTACTCTGATGAATTTTCAGCTTGATCTGAAAGTTCCAAAAATATAAACCACCAACTTTAATGGATTTCTCTAAAATTAAATCTTGCCCCACACCAAACAATGCAAGTTTCACTGCTGGATATTAAAGTTGATCACACATTTAAATCGAGTTGGCATCTTCTTGTCTTTACATCTTTCATGTGATGACATATGGTGATATAAACCCTCAAAAACTGCCAAAATATAGCATTACTACTTCATGTAGAATCCAACACAACACAAGACTGTGTCTGAAATTAAATATTACATCTCAATAGTGATGTTCAATTTTCAGTGTAGAAGATCTATATGAGGCTGCTGAAACCAAACTACAAAGTAATTTTGAGGATTCATATTACATTCTGACACTCACTCTTGCATTAACCCTTTCACGAACAGCACGAAAATGCACTCTGTCACTTGTCAGGTGAAGTCAGGTAATATCAGTTTTGTGCCTAGTAATACACAGTGTGTATCTAAAACACTTGGCCAGACATCAGGAGAAAGTTTCCCACAATACAACAAGGAAAAACGTTCACATCAATATATTTCTGCAAAAACACAAGTTTTAAGGTGCAACTCCCAAGATACTCTGACCTCAATCCTTCAGATTTGTATTTCTGGGGAAATTTAACACCCCTCATATATTCAGCTCCAATTGAAAATGAAGAGACATTTTACCATTGTTTTGATGCCTATCAAACCATCTGCAACTGCCCTAGGATATATGAAAGGGTGTGACATTCCATGATTAGACTTCTCCATGAGTGCACTGATTCTGGTGGAGGACATTTTGAGCACCTGTTGTGCATTGTAACATGATTAACAATAAGAGCTCAGCATTTAGTAAATTGGAAATGTGTATTGGAAATGTATTATGTCAGTTATAGGTAAAATATTGCATACTTAATGTATTTGTTTTTGAATGTAAACTTTCAATTAAACTCTAATACCACTCACCCCCAGAAATATGTTTATATGAAAGTTTTTCTTTGTTTATATTTGAAGAACTCATCTTGAAATCTCTCCAGGCATTTTAGATACAACCCCATACTGAAAAAAACAACAATGTGACATATTTTGCACGTATGTTGCTTTTTACAATATTAAATACATTAAAATAATAAAAATGACAACTATGTAGAGAATGTGTACTGCTATACAAGTACAGACTTATACATTTATTTAAGATATTCACCATGAATAACATGCTAGTCTGGCCTCTGGCCTGCAAGTTTGAAAATCACAGAATGCTGGTATGGGAATCAGAGGTATACATGTGGTAAAAGTAGTTACATATATGACATGCAACACAGTAAAGTGTCAAAACATTTTAACAAGAACTGCAGTCAGCCAGACTGGTTGCAACAGAAAATGAACTAGAACAACACCCAACCATGAACAGAACCTAACGTGAAACAGGAGTAACACTCCTACAAAGGGGAACTGCTCTTGCTACTTTTGGTATACATTTTCTAAATATGATAAACAATTTAGTATTCACAGCCTCATACTACATCTTTACCAGTGTAATTTCCTAATCCATGTTCAGTGGGATACAAGTTGTTGTAGCATGGCATATCCTTAGGTAGCATGAAGTATGGAGGACAACTGGAATTATACTGAATAAGATGCCATGAACAGTCCACAAGGGCCTCCCCCTCTCCACATGGAGGCTGAGTGAGAGGTGAACATCTCACCACAAAGAACCAACATCTATATTGTACATAAAGCTCCAGACTAGTGGATTCCTGTGACAACAGTAATATTTTTTCTAACTTCAGAAGAAGCAAGAAATGTATTGGGTAGTCGCACCCCTACCATCTTGTGCAGAAGAAATCTGTCCCATGGCAATTGCTGGTTATTAACTCTTTCATACAGATGTATCTCAAAATAAATTAGAAGTTCTTTGTTAAGAATTTGTTTAAGCATCACAACACAAGCCACATACAGTATGTTCATGTTTTTATTATATTTTTGTAGATAAATTTTATATGTGTCCACAGAAGCAGAATAGACAACATGCAAACTTAGATTTCTTTGCCATCCCTACACAAGAATTGAGTGAAATGTATAAAACATAATTCCTTTTTAACTATGAATATTATTACAGAGATCAGAATTTTACTTCAGTGCTGACTACAGCAATTGTAGATTACTGTGTCTCTTCTATGCTTACCCAGTGGTTAGTTTTGGAGTTGGACAACTTGATATTACACCCAGCCTTGGGCTGTCTGGCATTTCTGCACCACTGCCTGGGTCCAGGCTCAGAGACTTGGATGATGATGTAGAGCTTCCCGTTGAAGTCGAGATAAGCTGGGCTCTGACTCGAGATTGGAGCTGTTGAATGCTGCCAGTCCATGGACTAGGATCCATCAAATCTTGGCCTGTCATTGTAGAGAATGTTAATATGAAACAGAATCGAGTAAACAGAAAATTATGTTACTGGTACAGAATCTTAGCAACTCAGAATGTCTATAAAAAAAGCACACCTAAAAAAAGGCAAGTGTCACTAAAGGATACATGTGCAGAGTAAAGTCGATCTCTTCTCAATGTAAGTAATTCTCATTCTGTATTCTGTGGATAAATAATTGCTGATGTTATAGAACTTTGTACGGAATCATAGACAGTCTATAAAAGTGTCACAGACATTTAAGCCAAATTGGATTATATTTACTGGACAATAAAAAAAAAAAAGTTGCAGACTTTAAAGGCATATAGTACTCATTTCACTGTGCACAAATATCCCGGTCAACACATGTGAAAAAAAACCAATGACTGCTCAGATATGGGTAATTTTTATATCATTACCACAGATGCTGTGTATGGTTCCCATGCATGTCAACGTAACTTTCAACTGTTGTTTTCGTAAGTGTGTACTCAAAAAATTCCTGATTTTATGCAAATCTGCCAACAAGCATGCTCTACTCATTGTTGTAACACCTCTAAGTCACTGATCAGGTCTGAGTACACCAAAAGTTTCTGGTGTCCCCACATAGTCGGACAGCACCTGAACCAGGCTTTTGGTGAACAGTGGACAGGATGTGGAGGGCCAGTCAAGTGGCCTGCAAAATCCCCTGACCATAATCTACTGGATTTTTGGCTGTACACAAAGTGAAATGATATGACTGTAAATGTTGAATCCACATGTACAAGGTACTGTTTGAGGATTTGTTTTATGAAATGAAGAAAACACGGAAACCTTCAGTCAGCATAGACAGTCGTTAAACAGATAAGAATTGAGTACCTCTGCACATACATAATTCATGCAAATGTTGTGCCAATCCACTTAGCATGTTCTATGAAACCCCAAGATTTCTGTAAAAATATCACAGACTTCCACAAATGAAAATGTTAATGGAACTCCGTGAATTCAGATTATTACTGCTGGTAAAGGGCACATCTTATGACTATGTTCATGTATAGATATTTGATACCTGATAAAACACATTGTTCTGTTTCACAAGTTAAAATACATCTGACCACAATAATGTTAAATTGTGATGACCATCAGTTCCTGTAAGGAAGCCAAGTGAGATATAATAAAGTGCAAGAAAATGTTATACAAATTTCAAATTGTGAGAAAATCACAAATTTTAAATTCTTGTGGATAGAAGGCCTATCCATTCAATATGAATTACTGTCAGTCATTTAGATGTCTACAGCAGTGGAAGTGAAATGTCTAGGGTGTTTGTTTGGTTGAGTTGCTGCTTTTATGAACATCAGGGCACTGAATAAGGAATATGTTAAAGGAATACAGATCACAGATATACGAGCAGCTATCCATAGTTATGTGAGTGGGCCAGGTCTGAGTGAATATGTGAAGTGATAAATTAGCATTCAGCATCAGGAAGGAATTGCATGTAGCATATGGCAAGTGTTTGTATCTACACAAGCAGGAAGTTGAGACAATGCTACTTACAAAAGTCCTCATGGTGTGCTTTACTGACAATTCGGAAAACATAATCTGTGGATTCATCCTCTGCCTCTTCTCCATTATGCAATGATGGAAGAGTGCGCCCTTTCCTTCGAAGCTTTGGAAATACCTTTCCTGCATAAATAAAATTTGTAACTAGTCCGTTCTATGCAGTAGAATAGTTCTTGATGGGTTCATACCACTTGAAAGGTTCATTATTATGTCCAACAGTGCACAGGTGCATAAATCCCAGGCACCTGGTTCACAAAGTGGCTAAAATGCTTTACAGTTGTACCTAACATATTTATTATTATTAGTGTAGTTTTTTTTCTGCCTTACATATGAAAATATGTATCAGTTCACAAGAACAGAGCAGAAAAGCACCAGACAGCTATTATGATCACAAGCTACTCTAGAATTTTGGGTCATCAGTATGAAAGTTGCTTGATGTCACCCTTGTGGTGAACTGAATTTGGAGACAGCTACTAGATTTTTTGGAAAATTTGTGGACCCCCTGCATCAAAGTCCACACTTTCACACCCCTTTCTTTAAGATTCATGTTTATGTTGTCCTCAAATTTGTGCCCTGATCTCCTATACCGTCTATTCCCTTTAAGCTTTCTTACTAAAATTTTCTACATTTCCTCTCTTCCTCATCTGTAATATTAGTCAAACCTCAAGTTCCTTGATTTAATCACATTAAAAATATTTTATGAAACTGTTCTGCTCTTAGTTTTTTACAACTAAGCGATGTAAGTGCTGTTTGTTGATATGCATTCTTAGGCAGTGCTTATAGTGTATGCTGACAACATAGTAATAATGGCAAACAGTAAGGCAAAACTACAGCAAGCAGTGATAACATGGGCCAGTGCTTGTAGGGAGAGAGGAATGGGAATCATCGCAAGTAAGAGTAAAACAGTGCATATTGCAGAAGGAATACAGAGATGATTAAACATCCAATGGGAGGGTGAAAGAATGGAAAAAGTGGCAAAGATGGAATGTTTAGGCACAATAATGAATGTGAATGGTAAAATTGATATAGAAATTAATAATAGAGTGCAAAAAGCCAACCAATTTTACTACCAAATAAATCAAACAATTGCAGACAAGAAGAAAATCAACAATCACAATAAAATGAGAATTTATAAAATAGTTTATCTCCAATCTCTACACTATGGCTCAGAAAGCTGAACGATATTAACAAGACATGCAAGTAAGATTACAGGTGCAGAGGTGAGCTACTGAAGAAAATGCACGTGGAAAACAAGAAGAGGTAGAATTATAAATAGAAAGTTTAGAGGAATATTAAATCAAGAGCCAGTTACTAAAATGGTTGACAAGAGAAAACTAAGATGGTTCGGAAACCTAATTAGGCTGGACAGAAACAGGAAGCCTATGCATGTAAGGGAAACAAGAGTTGAGGTGCCAAGGGGAAGAGGAAGCCCAAGGATAAAATGGGAAGAGTATATGCAGTAGCTGGTGAGGAAAAAGGGGAAGGCCTTGTAAAAGGAAAAGTACAGGAGGGTGTACCAGATCTGGCTGATATAACATGATGCCTGAAAGAGCACAATGGATAGAAGAAGAAGAAGAAGAAGAGGAAGAAGAAGAAGAAGAAGAAGAAGAATGAGAAGAAGAAGGAGGAGGAGGAGAAGAAGGAGGAGGAGAAGAAGAAGGAGGAGGAGAAAAAGAAGGAGGAGGAAGAGAAGAAGAAGAAGAAGAAGACGAAGTGCTTTAAACTCTACACAAAAGATGGCACAGTCTAGCATAATAATTATTTCTCTGAGTGTGAAAAAGACATACAAGTTCAAATTTTTAATACATGTAATAAAACCTAACCCACACACACATATATAAATCTACTCATGCTCATGAAATATGTAATCCCATAAGCTTTGAAACCACAAAAACATGTCTTTAAATATAAAATACATTATTCAGCACTGATGTAAATCTTCTTGTCTTTCCTCAATCCTTCAGGTATTTTAAATGACCCTTTAACAAATAAATCAAATGTTACTACTTCAAAAATCACTTCACTCATTCCAAGACAACCTACCAAGACAGGCTGGCAGTTTACACATATCACTCACTAAGCAATCATCATTTTTGTGCTTGGATAATCTGCACAGTAAACAGTATGCCCAAATATCATTCAAGTGTGTTGTACTGTAAATATCTTATATACCTTTCCCTCTCTGAGACCATAGCGGTGGGTCCAACTGTCCATGAGGGAGCAGGCCATTCTCAAGACATGATAAAAATGCAAGCAAATGTCCACCCTTTGGAAAGTGAATTGGTGGTCGTTGAACTCCATCCTGTCCCACCAGCACTATGGTACCACCACTATCAGCTGTCACACAATTGCAATTATTAGTAATTATTCATGAACCTGGATTTAAAGATAGTCATCAGTATTACTGAATTGCTGTGCTGTATAAGTAAAGAGTGTCAGAATGTGGCCTGAGGCTGTACTGCACAATCTGTACATGTTTCTCCTTTGTCCCCGTAACTCATCTCAGACAAATTTGCCACAATATGCAACAGAAATATGAAGGGAAAATGCAGGAGGCAGAAAAATGAAAAACGTTACTGGAAATTGCAGAAACAAATAGCAAACATGTTTGCCAATATGACCAAAAGCTAGGAATACAATGCTTACATAAAAGTCTGTTTCTGAGAAGGGATGGACATAGCCACCATGTTTGCCACACAGCATGTCACTAGTCTCCAAAACATGTACTTGTGTGCAACCCACCTTGCTCTTAATTTTCATAGATTTTACAACCATGCCCTGTAGGCAGTGAAGGACACAGTGCAGCCTCTCAGATCAGTGCTGTCATGTTAGCATGGCACACAGTGTAATCTCCAGGTGTTTGCACTTCTAAGTAATGTTAATATGTTAATGACATCAAGACTTAACAGTAGATAATGTAGCAACTATGGAGCAGGTGCAGTGAGAGAGATGGTTCAGTGAAAACAAAAATTTGCATGTCCTGCATCCCAGCAGATATACTTAGTGCAAGTTAATACTCATTTCTGAATTACTATTAACCAACAAACCCAATCCAAACCAAGCCAAACAATGCAGCCAACTCAATGGCACAGTCTTTCTCCAGCAGTTTGTAGTCAAAGACAACTCTGGACTAGAAAGTCATTAGTGTTACAAAGACAGTCCACTATATGTTTTGGCCAATCACATTCAAAACAAAATAAAGGACAGACAGAATTTCCTCTAATTCTGTAACAACATAATAGTGGTCAGAAACACAGCAGTTCTGATTGAAAGCTCACACCAAAGTCATACTTGAGTGTCTTCCTTTTATCAGTTATATAAACAGTTAAAAGCTTTTAACCGTTTATATTTATTACCCAAAGAATTTTCAAAACTATAAACTTCTTAGATAATTCATACCTTAGAATTTTGTAAATATGTTAACGTACCACCACCCAATACTATCAGAAGTTAACAAGCAACACACAATTGTTAGTTTATACCAGTTAATGAATGAATGAATGTAAAGATTAATGGAATGTAAAAGAAATGAATGAATGAATATCAATGTCAATGATTAAGGTTCTTAAATAATTTTTAGTTACTTTTGCTTTTTTTCTTTTCTTATATCCTTTTACTATAAGTTAAATTATAAACTATAAGTTATTAT
>Ga0123353_10018245_pt1 | contig 10365 bp, 3 predicted proteins | sample TergutLab28metaG_3_FD_92763 | JGI IMG/M metagenome (GOLD analysis project Ga0123353, IMG submission 92763) | Labiotermes labralis P3 segment gut microbial communities from Petit-Saut dam, French Guiana - Lab288 P3 | ecosystem: Host-associated > Arthropoda: Insects > Digestive system > Gut ...
ATTTCTTCGTCTAATGTCGCATTTACAGACTGTCGGTGGGACATGGACAGATAGCCAGCAAGTGTGCAATTTTATCGTTCCCAAGGGGTGGAAAATATTCAAAAGCGACAAGATTTTGTCAGGTAAACGAAGTGCAGTGTGCCTCTCCCTTGGAAGTAAACCATCGAATATGTGGTGCATTTTCTTCTCCTGTATGTCTGCACGCCTTCTATAGGAACAGGAGCGTCTTCACAGTCTTTACTCTTACCTAAAATTCAGTTATAATTTGAAGAATATTGTCCCAGGTCTGATCCCTATTAAATGATCTACGGTAATTTAATCGACTATAGCCTAATGATTTAGAATCCCAACAGAAGAAACACCGGGCAGATTACGGCTGACTGGATTGTATTTTATTCAGAGAAGCTTGAGCAGAAGTCAAATAATGTCTCGGGAATTAAGAAGTGCTCACAAAGTCACAGGAAAAGATCACTTGTGGGACACTGCTATAGGTGGGAAGGTGCTATTAAATTGTTTATACAGATTAGGGTGTGAACAAGGTTGAACTGATGTAGGTTAGGGTGAACTGGCAGAGTTTGTTGGCAGTACAGAGCTTGGTTCGATGCCAACAAGGACTTCATAGATTTAGGTTCTTGTGACCGTGCATCGTGAACATAAGGTGAAGAGAGAGAACCAACAAGATGCAAATAATTCGATGTTTATTATCCAACTTTCTATCTCAACATGTTTCGGGCATCATTATGCCCATCATCAGGAGAATAAGACCGTGTCCTACTGCAAGCGGTGTTCCGCCTGGGTGTGTAGGCTGTGGTTGGCTGTGGTCTTGTGGAGCTGCGTCGTGAGCTGTGTGCACTGTGTGTAAGTTACTAACCCCGCAGCATTTAGCGGGTGTGGGAGGAGAGGAGAGGTTTATATAGGGTTTCGGTGGGGAAACCTGAGGGAACGAGACCGCTTGGAAGACCCACGCGTGGATGGGAGCATAATATTTAGGTGGATCTTCAGAAAGTGCGATGGGGGGTGGACTGGATTGATCTGACTGTGGTAACGAACATGCGGGTTCCATAAAATGCAGGGAATTTCTTGACTAACTGAGAAGTGGTTAGCTTCTCAACAAGGTCTCTGCTTCATGGAGTTAGTAAGTCAGTAAGTAAGCAAGCAAGTAGGTATTTGAGTAAGTAAAGAAGTAAGAACAAAAATTTGCCTTGAATAGCCTATAAAATATTGGGTCGAACCTGAACGGAAATATTTTGCACATTTGTTCTGCAGCTGATATTATTAATGATGCTGAGAACACTTGTTGCCCTACATGCCATATTTCAGACTTCCTGTGCACGGTGTATTTGAGGTCTTCGCTCTTCTGAGAGGTAACGTATCGTAAGTTTGAGTTTGCTTACCGACGTTTCTGAACAGCTTATCGGCCACATATTCAAGTCAATCATCTGAAGAACAATTCCTTTATTGTGTCGCGTAACATCTTAAGCGAGCGAAGGAGTTAATAATAATTTTATGGTAATAATATCTTCTTCATTGTTTCTAGAAAAATGTCCCATTGAGGCAGAACACCGCAAACTTCTGGTCCAAATGACATCTTGCCCATACGGCTCTTTTATCAAACCCTCTACAAATAAATACTACACGCTAGGTCAGTTCAGAGCGAGATATAACCCATTTTACTTTTATTTCGTCTGGTATGCCAGTCAAGATATCTTGAAGATTGAAATACCCGGTCATGCAAATATTTCTGGTAGAAAAGGAGTGACGTACAGCACCATTTGTACGGAAAAGAGAAATTGCAAAACACTGAAGATTGATTGTCTCTGAACTGTGACCCCGGATCTGATAGGTCTTCCTACGTCTCTACTGTATCATACGAACCTTTTCTTACAACTCTTGCTATTACTGTAGGTCAGGAAGAGGGCCTCAGAACACCAACATAGATGAGCGTTCCGGTCTGTAATTTTGCTGCCAGACTTAAGAATTTGATGAGGGGTGTTGGATAGTTATTAGAAACATAAGAATATGCTATGACAACAGGATTCTAGTCATTACTCTGTAAAGGACGACAATCATATACGAAGGAACTTCGTAATTCAAAATCTTCGAGTTTCATTAAGAAGGCGATAGAGTTTGTAAGGTTAATGTGAGCAAGATATTATTTGTGTGAGGGAAATTCCCAGCTTTCGTCTAATACGAATGTTTATTACTGTTTTTACAAAAGCCCGCCATCGCACCGCCTCTTGAATCACTAACATATCAGATATTACTCACTGTTCTATGGTTTTGAGTTTGACTTTAGTAATATACCTCAGACGCGACTACGTCGTGTTTTCTCTCTCTACGTGGTGCTTTTCAGTAAAAATGAAACACATTATCACTGCCGTTGAGTTAGAATGGTTTGCAGAATATGTGACACAGTTACAACAATTGGTCTGGCTTCGTATTGTACTTCCTTGACGCTGACTGTTAGGTGACAGAGGCAAAGATGGGCACATATTGTTTTAATACCATATACATTTTTCAGTCATATAAGCTGTCATTATATTCTAACTTAAAGCTTGTATTTAATACAATGCGTGCAGCCAGGGAATCTTCTCTGTTTTAGAAATGTTTACCAAAATAAATGTTTATATCACTCCAAGAAGCCATAATATAACCAGCACACGCGTAATTCTGACTTATGGTCGATACTGTACACCGGCTACATAAATAAGCGAGAATTTATTGATACTCTTGCTAAAATTATTATTTCGTACTTCACATTCCACAGATTATATAAAGGGAGATACTTCGGCTGTGAATTTGTGATATCCTATTGTGTGCAAAACTACTGCTTTAGGTTTTGCGACTACTTTGCATCAGAAGTGATGGTACACATTCTCAAAATACAGATCAATATTTGTCTCCATTCATAAATTATTTACATTGGGATAGTGGGTTACAATACTTTGGCATGTGCTACAAACGCGGAATTGTGATAAAATAGACCACATCAAGAATATGACTTTAGAGGAAAATTCAACTCTATTTGTTCAGTTTGTTCCATATTTTTTATTGATTGAGTACAGGGTGTAAAAATTCCGAAATTAATATATTTTACCACTACATGAAATACCAAGGAAGTCAACTAAACGTGCACTTCCTTTATTTTTTGTAGCTCTGAAGCACAAGTGTTAAGACTCGGAAATTTTGGCTATCAGAACAATAGAAATTAGCCTTTCAAGTGATAGAAATTTCCGTTGTGGTTCTCAGACTGACTGCTTTATACTCGTAGTCATGTGGGCAAATCGTGACCTTGAAACCGACCCCCTCCCCCTCCCGCCCGAACCTTTTCTTTCGTTTCTTGTGTCTGCATATGAAAAACCAGTGTAGTGTCATATCTATAATGAATTTTTCTCTTGTGGTACTGTGTCTGGGTCGCCAAAAACAAAACGATAGACACTCAATGAGAAAGAAATAACCCAAACCTCTTCGACAGCTTGAATAGTAAGCGGTCTAATGATGGACGTCTGATAACCGCATTTCATTAAGTCGTTCTCATATTGGTTGTTTCATGGATGACAGGCAAGCTATTTCGAGCTATGAGTTATTATTTTTAAAAACTGATTGCCATATTATTGCAACTTTTTTCAACTAAATCCCCTTAAATGTGGCATCAACAAAACGATTACGTCACTGGCTTAGAACGCTCAGATAGTGTGTCGCGTACTGCAAATCTTTCACTTCGGCAGGTTGCAACACCAAGAGTTAGTGGGGGCAATTGCAGAGTTCCAAATAGAAAACTTACTAAATAACTAACTTGTATCAGATTGCTTTATGCACAAAACTTAATTTGTGTTGACGTCGCCATCTGAGATGAGATTTTAATCATTTTGCTGTTCTGTTTAAGGGAGTAGGTCACATACAAATATTAATAAAATTATCACGTTACATTTTAGGAATACAAATCCATAAACAAACTGTTCTTTCACTGTTCTTGTATGAAATTCATTGATATCCTCTTTCTGCCGGGATCACAATTCTATGTGAACAGAGAGAGTTGTCTCTTCAACTTTAATCAATAACGATCCTGACGCAACTCACCCAAGTATTTATGTATTCAGAAATATATGTTCTATATGCAGCATTTTGCATTACTTGCCGCAGGTTCAGTGTTCAGTGCAAGGCTAAGACTCTGAATTTTTTAAAATTTTTTTTTCAGGTTAAGGAAGTCTCAGTGCACTAATTGTCGTCGCCTGACAAAACCGCTCATTTCTAACGTTCTTCTAATCGTTTCTTTCTTGTTCCCCGCCTTCTTTCAATCTTTTTCTCTTCTATCTCCCCACGCGTAAAAAGCACGACAACAGCACCAGATGACACGACTCCTGAGAGTAAGCGAGTTGGCGAAGTCTGATTAATGTGTTATTATTATTATTATTATTATTATGAGTAGTAGTAGTAGTAGTAGTAGACGTCTTTCTATGAATTTTATTGTACTCTAACATTGCTTATCGTTTTGTCTTTTTACGTTTTTGAGTTATTAGGCCCCCAACGAATCTCCAAGGCGGAAAATCGCTTTTGTCAGATATAAACCACTGATCATTCAACACATAGAGTGACCTAAAAATGTGTACTCCTTAAAGTCCATGTACATATTTATTTGTATATATATATATATATATATATATATATACTCATATAATTGTTATATTCCTTATAACGTGAAACCTAATTACACACATCGTTTGTCAATTTGACTTCCAGTTTATAACCGCATCATCTTCTGACACTGCTACTGCTGTTACTTCTCGATCCGTAGTTAAGGTGCTGTCTTGAAAGTGAGTGGGAAGCGGAGTGGGAAGATGGCGATGAGCAGATTTCGCTCTCACAGTAAAGGTGGGTAATGGAGTGGTGTAGTTTCGAGTAGAACGGGAAGAAAGAGTTGGAGAACAAGTGGTGAAGTGAGGTTGTACTTGTTTGAGTCTTTTTTCTCAGGATTTTGAATATTTTTATTAGGGCACATCAAAAAAATTAGTCAAATACTAATGGTTATATAGTAACAGATTACCATAGCTTCTTGCAAAAAAAAAAAATAAAAAATTGGTGCCCTTTAACATTCAAAGATATTCTTATTGTTTTAACATTGTTAAATCCGAATATCACAATCACATTTCCCTACCACTAACCAAAATTAAGGGATAGAGAGGACTATATTAAAAAGCTACAATTGTAATAAAAAGTAATATTGTGGTTTCCAGTTGCTATATACATTGTCATATAATGAACACTGTCTCTATATATGGTATCCCAACTACAATAAAATTCATTAATCTCTCATTTCGTCCCCTTTCGACTCTTATTTTCGCCAGCTTGTGTCTCTCTTTTAAGACTCCAGCAGTAGTCAGCCAACATATTTCGACCCTACATTCCACTGTAATTATTTTCAAATTGGGAAATATCATGACGGAATATTTTCAGTTAGGACCAGCGCAGTTTTCTGATCTCAACACTGATTAATGCAAATCCTGTCAAGAGTGTACGTGTGTTTTAAAATAATTTCATTTCTCTCCAAGATTCAAAGTCTCAGATTTCTAGATCCTAAGTTGTTTCCACACTCAGATTCTGTTTTTGATTCTTGGTTCTCACCATGATTAATCCGTATCGCATTTAATTTAACGAATCTAAAACTAATATTTACACCAGAAAATAAATGATGACTGCCACCATTTATTTTCTCCATTTGGCACGCAATTTTGTGATTAAATTGAGGGTAACTGTACAGGCTACGATCCGGACAGTAAAAGTTCAATCCCACTAAATGCGATGGGAATCCTCTGTACTTCGACTACTGAATTTAAATTACAGCCAGCGTCTAGGATCTTCAGATTTCCAAGAGTTATGGTAGACACAGCGGCAACCTATCTTTTTTTTACTTGTTCTAATCCATCACTGTGTGGACAAAGTTTTTCTGCAGTAATTTCCTGTTATTGTATATTCTTGAATTAAGTTATACAACAACTGAAGAAAAAATATTTCTGTTTACACCAACAGTAAATCCAGAACCATTAAAGTTGATAATATTTAATCTAACATTACTTTAACTATCGTATATTCAGAAGTTATTGAACCCTTCGCCGACGAAAATTAACCTAAATGTTATTTAAATATTCAATTCGTACCGCGCAGGCAACACACCCCGCCTTCATTATAAAAGCCAGTCAGTTTATACTGTAGAGGGAAATAAGCGCTATTCATTCTGAAATCTATATAAAACACATATATAGAGCACGGCTTAACTTTTCTGAACGCGCCTAAGTGTGGAAGGAACTTAGTGTCATTTAAGTTGAGGGTGGAGTCAGCAGGTTACTGAAAACCTTGGTAACTATGGCACAAACACCGCAATATCGCATCCTAAATCTTTTAGTATTCAAGTGGTCAAAATGTTTTAAAGACAAAATCATAACTCTATAAAAACTTGATCAGTGTTTTGAAAATTCCTCACAACTTAAGTCCCGTTCTGCCATGTCTAACAAAGTAGGACCTCCATTTCTCCTCCTCCCATGAAGAAGGAAAAAGACCTGTCTGTGGAAGGGTTTGTTTTTAATAAACCCAAAAAGAAGGGCAGTATTTAAATCTTTAGTCATTTCTGTTACAGTGTACAATGTATAGAAACTTTTACAGGGCCAATAAGACCTGTGAACATAATTCGCCTGTATGTTGCACAGACACCTGTGTCTTACCCGATTACACCAAACAGTGAATCTGCTGAACACGCTGGAGGCGCTCTATCGAATCGCCATGAATTCCAGTTCATCTGTATGCCTTTCTCGTAGCTACGTCGTCAAGTTCTTCGCAGATGGGAGTGATGGATCACATCGTGGTAGACTCCTCCAGAGCATCAAGACCGCAGGCATGGTGTTCGGCTGCAGACTGTTACTTTGACGGACGTTTATGTCGAAGAACTGACACAACCTTGTCTCGTACCTCTCGTAAGACCAACCGCAAGAATGCGTAACTTGTTAGAATAGTTTAATATCAAAACGTATGTTTTATCCTTTTTGTGTATGACACAATACACTGAAGGAAGACAGAAGTTGTACAGGATATAAATTTCATGAAAAACGTTGATTCTAAAAAGAAAACTACCTTAACAACGTATTAAGAAAATTATACAAGGAATTCCGTCTTCCATATCACTTTTCTGTTATCTTCCAGATATATAGAACACAGACCAAATTTCCACTTTCTCACGGAGTTAAGTGCTCAAAACGGTGACCAGAGATCCTGTAACATGATCTTTCTCACGATTATCCTCGGCCAATCCGGGCATAGTACCTTAAAATACGTACAAATAGTTTCCTTCACAATTCATAGAGGAGATGATTCCTCCAGTTCAACGCTCTAAAGTCTGCAAAGATGAAAAGCTAGAGTTAAAATTAAATTTCAAAAAAGCAAATTTAGGTAAGTGACTGTAATCCGAGAAATCAGAACTCGTATATAATTCATGTAATCAAATGTGATTGAATTTGATTATATAAATAAGAGATTAATTGTGTATTTTTATTGGGCATAAGCTGTTAGGTTGTGAAGGAGATTGAACTGATTTAAAACGGTTGCCAGTTTCAGATTACGTTATAAAGGTTTTGAGACTTATTATAGTAGTCAATAGCGGGCTCTTTTGAATACGATATTCATTTTCGTGTTAAGAAAAAGAAGGGTAAATTCCTGAGAAGTTCAGAGGCCACGGCCTTCTCAAGAAGACAGAAGCTTCATGGCGCACTTAGTCTGTCGGTGTACAACATTCAGTATTTCAGCACGATGTTACCGACATTAGGAAGGTTTACAAATGTAGTAGGTATGAGTAAGTTTTCAAGTCGGGAAAAGGCTTCATATTTTTCGACGCAGTTGGTCTACCCCAGAACTTGAGGGAGAAGTGTCTTAATGACACCGTAAATTGCTAAGATTACATAGTGTCTTTGCTACATTATGTAGATATAAATATGTAACATTAGTGGAAGAATTCTGAAAAGGGAAGAGCAAAGTGCCTGGTAAGAAACTTGTTTCTGTGCCACCTTGTGCACCACAAACCCCATATAGAGCGACTTTGGATCGAACTTGTCTCTCCAAGGTGGCAGGCCGACGAATAAACTCTTAGCTCTAACACAGCCACAACTGAGATATAAAGTAGTAAAAGAATAGAATATAGGTTTAAAATACCAATTTCGTCATCGCTTAAACCTAGAGGATTAGTACTGTAGAAAGGCTTCGAAATGAATATCTATGGGCTAGATTATCTGTGTTCGGTTCCCGGTAAAGGGGAATTGTTATGGCCAATGTTTCAATGCAGATTCCGAGACTAGCCTGTCTTTATATCGGCTGATTAAATTCAAACGAAGGTATACTGAAGTGTGAAAGACTGATATTCTTCAATACCTCAATACAGAACCAAAATATGTAATTCAGTGACACAACACTTAGTAGCACTATTACGGCATCTGTCTATATCAGCTTTAAAAGTGATTCCCATAAGGTACTTGTGCAGACTTTTTCTGATGTTTTTTCACCTCGTCTGCACCGCAAAGGGCAAAGCTCGCTGTAGCCAGTATTAACACCTGTTACAAAGGATAGGCAGGAAGTTGCAAAACATGGTGTATCACGATTTCTCCAACTTACAGACTCATTTCTTACGACAGGTTGGCAGTGGCGAATCCAAGGTGTATTTGAGAGTAACAACGGACGAAGTCCGTAATCTATAACAGATCTCCCTAACTACAAAACATTTCATAAGTAACCCACAATTGTAGGTAGGTTTAGTTATCTTCATCACCTTTGCGAATATTTTGGAATGTTTTTTTTTTGTTTTTTTTACGGTGCCCAGGTTGTACAGAGTGGAATGGGAGAAGAATGACAAACGATGACTTGGAGGTGATTTGAAAAAAAATCTGTCTTGACCTAACCCAAGTGATATTTTCGATGCATAAGTTTATCAACAAACCAGCAAATTCACTTTAATTTTACTGATATACTTTTACTATATCATCGTTACCAACATGTTTCGGCCACTCAGTCGGCCATCTTCAGGGTGATTTCTTAGATAACAAAAATACGATTTTAATGAGATATATCTGAATCAATCCACAGTATTAAACACCATATAATATCTAGTTAAAATTCACCCACACTACACATCGTACACACTCTGGATTATGATTCACCACATGTATATGCTGAATACATCACTCCACACACAATGCACAGAATGTTAACTTCCGTGTATTTTTATAATCACCCATATTTTATTTAATTTTTCCAGAATGAATTTTTACTAGAATTTATTTGGTCTTCAACACCGTGGAGTGATTCAGACACATTTCTTCATAATTGTATTCTTGTTATCAAAGAAATCATCCTGAAGATGACCGGATAACTAGCCGAAACATGTAGGTGACCATAATACAATAAAAGTATATCAATTAAATTAAAGTGTATTTGTTGGTTCGTTAATACATTTATGCATTTAATTAACGCACGGAAAACTGAGCAAACAAAACTAATATCCTGGTTTTTGCCTAGAGGGAATGAGGAAAAGTTCAGAAATTCTTATTCAGGATAAGTGGTGTCACCACCGTTATTAGAACTGGGTGCCTTCCGAATGCAAATCTAGAGAGTTACCGCAAATCCAACCTGCGCTTTTAATCTTCAGGGAAAAGCAATTCCGTGCCTTATTAAAAACGTTTAACCACTGATGTAAAAAAAATGCCTGGTCAAACGGAAAGACAAAATACAGTCAGAGTTAACGGAAATTTTGCACCGAGTTTCATCTTCTGTAAGCAGTTCACGATTTTTTACCGTCCATCAAATCAGGGTACAGTGCGTTGGAGTATTTATTTTGAGAAACTGCACCATTCAATTACCCGTGAAATATTAAATTATAAAAAACATAACTCACTACAGTAAGTTCCAATTAGTCAGTGGCGTGTAATGTTATAGGTCTATCACGGGGCCTACTACGAACTTCACAAGTTCCAAACAGATATAAATACGCTTGATTCGGCAAACCCCGTCTCGATAACAATTTTTAGAACCTTCTTTTCAAGTTTTCTAGATTAAGTTGTCTCTTGTATTTCATAATTGGTGTTACGTATGTATGTATGTATTTATTTATATAAATATTAGACTTAAATAATGTTCTGTTCCCTTTAAGACACACTACAATTTTCAAATGAACTTGCTAAATAAATATCTGTCCCTCATTTTCCATCTGCACATAAAAATAGACCTCGTCTTGGAAACATCGTGGCACAGAAAACTCATTACGATCCAATATGTTACAAACACTAGTCAAGGCTTGTGTACAAAGTTTATTTTCACGCCGCACACTGATGTTCA
>Ga0123353_10018246_pt1 | contig 10365 bp, 11 predicted proteins | sample TergutLab28metaG_3_FD_92763 | JGI IMG/M metagenome (GOLD analysis project Ga0123353, IMG submission 92763) | Labiotermes labralis P3 segment gut microbial communities from Petit-Saut dam, French Guiana - Lab288 P3 | ecosystem: Host-associated > Arthropoda: Insects > Digestive system > Gut ...
CCATGAACTGCGCACGCCGGTGACCTTGATACAGGGCTATAGTGAATCCATTCTGAATGATATGGTAAGTCCAAAAGAGTACCGTTCCTATATCGAGATCATCCATTCCAAAATCATTACGCTAAATACACTGCTTGAAGACTTGGTGCAAGTCTCTAACTTTACTTCACAAAGCATTGAATATAAGTTTTATGAGCGCCCCGCTTCTTCCTTTTTCAACAAGATTCTTGCGGAATACAAAATCTTCACTGAAAAGTATATTTGTCGGTGCCACAATTACATTGACGAAAACTGCGTCATCATTGTAGACGAATACCGGATTGGACAAGTCTTTTCAAACCTTGTCAATAACGCACTGAAATATATGGAATCAGTCAAGTGTATTGAAATCAGCTGCAGCCTCATTTCAGCAAAATCCCCGGAAGGTGTATGCAACGAGGACAATCCCGAAGAGCAGGATTTTTTAGGCCCGCCAACTGGAAAAGTTCGCATTCAGATTAAAGATTTCGGCCAAGGGATCGCGCCTGAAGATTTTCCACATCTATTTAAAAGAAAATTCAGAGGAAAAGAGGGGCCTAATGGCAATCGAGGTTTCGGGCTGGGGTTATATATCTCGCGAGAAATAATCAAACAGCATGGGGGAGAAATTTGGGCAGAAAATAATGAAGACAAAGGGGCTTCTTTCTTTTTCACGTTGCCTTGCTATTTAACCGACAGCATCCCTTCGCCTTCATCCGAAGATTTATAGTTTTATAGGATCAGCTCCGCTATATCCCCCTTTTGGAGTCCGGCTGCATTGAACTCGTCCGTATCCAGATGGAATTCTAACGAAAAAAGCGGATCAATTCGAACGACGACATGATGAAAAATCGTGCTTCTGATTCCCGTCGTCGCGATAGACACGATCTGTCCTTCCGAAAGGCCCAACTGACATGCTTCCTCAGGGTTTGCATGAATATGCCTGAGGGGAATGATAACTCCTTCCTCTAAATAGACGTCACCGCAAGGCCCCGATAGTTTTACACCCGCAGTCCCCGCAAGGTTTCGCGACAACCTGATATTGGGCGGAACACCAATGCTTCTTGCGTTTGTGACCGACATCTCGACCTGGCTGCTTTCTCTGGCCGGTCCAAGTATGCGAACTTTTAACAGCCCTCCTTTCGGACCAAACACATCGATCGTTTCCCCTGATACAAATTCGTCCGGCTGCTTTATATCCTTCAGATATGTTAGCCTATACCCTTCCCCAAAAAGCTGTTCAATGTGAGCCTGCGTCAAATGCGCGTGCCGATTAGACGCGGCAACCGGAATCATTTTCTTTGTCATATAAAATCACGCTCCATTTCTGTATAATTTTCCTACAATATAAATGATTACGCCAACTGCGTTCATGCAGGCAAAAAAAATGTATACGCTACCCGTACCCCAAAAGTCGAGCAGCACACCGCCAAGCAACTGGCATAAAATCGTGCTTAAACTGGAACCCAACGCATAATAAACAGAAATCGCCATTCCAAGCTGTCCTGGGTTTACCACTTTTGAAACATATCGAATCAATTCGACAAGCATAATCCCGTTCACCATACCCTGTAGAAAGAAAAACACCAGCAGCAGAGCAGATGACGGACAGGTTGCGTACCAAGCGAAACGAACGACAGAGATACACATAGCTGCCAGCAAAGTTTTTTCTAATGAAAAGCGATCCGCAAGCCTGGCAGACCACCCCATGAAAGGCGCTTCACTGCCTGCCATCAGCAAAAAAGCCAGTCCGATCCCAGCGACGCTCCCTCCGCCCTGTGTATATAAAAATCCAAAGTATACGTTGTTGGCCACAACCGATCCACACATAAAAAAAGCACAGACAAGAATTTTAATGTATTTTCTGTTCGCGAGCAAAACCACCTCTGACTTAATCTTTTGACGCGGAATAGACGCAGCGCTGATATTGTAATGTTTTTTTGACATCACAAGAAGAATCAACGCGCAAATCAAAAAGCTTGCCGAGTATAAAAAGAAAATCACAGGCAAGCCCAAAAGCTGCGACAGTTTTCCCGCAAAAAAAACACCAGATGCAAATCCGACGGCGCCCCATTTTCTTGCTGCTCCAAAGGGCTGCGCGTCTTCAATCGCCATAGCATCGATAAAAGCCATAATGGGTGACTGAAAAAAGTATAGCAAACAAAAGAAAATCAGAAAAATAAAATAATTTTTCACAAAAAAAAGTACGACACAAACCAGTGAGGCAGCAGCGCACATCCTTAGCAACATTTTCTTTTTGTTCATGCTTTGATTGAACTTGCTTCCCCAGAATGCAGACGCCAGGATGGCAACAGTCGTTCCGCCAGCAGTTATGCATCCTATCCTGGTTCCCGAATAACCGATTCCTTTCAGATACTGGCCCAAAAGAGGAAGAAGTACGCCCAGCGCGACATAAGAAAATATATATAAATTCACATACTTCATATTACGTTTTTTCATAAACCCAAGTATATCAGAATGCTTATCTGTACACAATATATAAATAGCATCGGTGATAAAGTCTAATGCTAACATTTTGCAAATAAGGGAGAAATTACTTTGATCATTGTTTTAAGCCGAACGGTCATTCTTTATTGTGTTTTATTGTTCGTCATACGAATTATGGGAAAATCAGAACTATCTAAATTGTCTCCGTTTCAACTGATTATTTTGTTTATGATTGCGGAACTTGCCGCGATTCCGATCGCGACCAATACAATTCCGATCATCAACGGCGTCGTAGCGATTTTCGTTCTTTTGGTCTTACAGGTCCTCATTTCTTATTGTTCCATCAAAAGTGAAAAATTTAAAAATTTCGTAAACGGAAAGCCAAGTGTTCTTATTGAAAAAGGAGAGATTAATGAAAGTGAATTGAAGAAGCTCAGAATCTCTTTAAACGATCTTCTCGAACAGTTAAGACTTGGGAATTCTCCTTCCATCGCGGATGTAGATTATGCAATTCTCGAAGCCAACGGAGACTTGTCCATTATCCCCAAACCGGATAAAAGGCCGCTTACAGCAAGCGACATGGGAATCAATAAGCCGGATGAAATAATGCCCCTGGTCGTTATATCCGACGGTGTTTTATACCGTCACAACTTGACAAAAATCGGAATTAACGAAAATGAACTAAAAAGTCAAATGCTCCTCGTGGGCGCGGCTAGCTATAAAGATGTGTTTCTTGCTTTTTATGATGAAAAGAAAAATCCTCACATCTATATCGTTAATCCAAATACGAAAAAAGCGCCGGAGGTATACTCATGAAATCCTTATTAGCTTCGATTTGCTGTCTGGCTGTTCTTGTAACAGCCTGGGCAATTTATGATCATTATTCGGATCATAAGCTTCACGGGTTTATCAACGAAATTGAAGACAAAATCATTCCCGCTGTAGAGCATGATAATTGGGGACACGCTGAATCAGCATTCGAGAAAATATCGGATGACTGGCATAAATACAAAAAAATCTCTGCATTTTTTTTCGATCGAAAGTCGCTCAATGACGCTGACTATTCGATAGCGAAGTCAAAATATTATATCAAAGCAAACGACCTATCTAACGCCACAAGCGAACTTGCCTGTCTCAAGGAGCAGCTTTCTTTCCTTCATGCCAATGAAAGATTTCATATTCAAAACATTTTATAGACGCGATCAAAGCCCCTGTTGATATTTTTCACAGCGATCTGCAAAACATCCGATTTGCTTTCCAGACGCGGTTAAAATGACTATTTCACAATGATTGCTGCAATCATTGCATTCAAAGGCTGTTGAAGTGACATCGTAATTCACAGCTTCAAAGCCTTTGAATTTTGTCTGAAACGAGCCTTCGCGCACTGCCTGCTTTTGAGCAAGAATCGCGCTCCCGTACGCACCCATCACCTTATGATATTCCGGAACAAAAACATCCATACCCAGCTCTTCTTCAAACGCTGTCTTGATTCCCGGATTGGCAGCCACCCCGCCCTGAAAACATACCTTCGGCATGATTTGTTTCCCTTTTGCTACGTTGGCCAGGTAATTCCTCACGAGTGCTTTACACATGCCCGCAATGATATTTTCCATGCTGCAGCCCAGCTGCTGTTTGTGGATCAGGTCCGACTCCGCAAACACCGCACACCTGCCTGCGATTCGAATCGGACTATCCGCCCTGAGCGCGTATTCACCGATCGCGTCAATCTTGAGCCCCAGCCTTTCTGCTTGCCTGTCTAAAAATGAACCCGTTCCGGCGGCGCAGACGGTATTCATTGCAAAATCTTTTACCATTCCATCTTCAAGCAATATGATTTTAGAATCCTGGCCTCCGATTTCAATGATGGTTCTGATGTCCGGATCTATGGCTGCCGCAGCGATCGCATGTGTCGTGATTTCATTTTTGATGACGTCGGCTCCAACGATAGCGCTGGCTAAAGCCCTGCCGCTTCCGGTAACACCGACGCCTGCGATCTGTTCGTTTAAATATCGCCTGTCGAGTTTCCGCATTCCTTCTTTGAGCACCGCCGTCGGATTTCCCATCGTCTTCAAATAAAGTTGATGAACAATTTGCCGGTCTTCATCCATCACCACAAAATCTGTGCTTACAGAACCGACATCAATTCCTAGATAATACATTCGCCTCTCCTTTCCAGCATGTCTACAAAAGCCTCCAGCCTCGTAATGTATCCTGCTTCTCCATCCATTTCATCAAAAATAATATTTAAAACCCTGATATCTGTTTCCGCAGACATCTTGTTTAAAATCGATTTCGCAACAATTTCAGGCATGCACCCTATAGGAAAAATTTGCACAATCCCATCATATCCATCGCGTTTACAAATCACTCCCTCTTCCACCGTCTCCCTTGAATATCCGCCGATGTTATATGGAAGATATGCGTAATTCGCAAGATTTTCTCTAAAAAACAGCTTTAGCGGCCCGCTGCGGGCCACTTCCAAGAGCACGTGCCGGATCCACCAGCTAATTGTTACCCGTTTTGAAAAAGACACACCAAGCCCCATCAGTTTTTCTTCAATGTTTCGGTTGGCAAACGAGTCAGCCAGCGAGTAAATTTCTCCAGTCAGAAGCAGCTTAACCGGCTTTTTATTCGGTTTTAGCTCGACCTGGTCAAGCGCTTTGCTATAGTGGGAAATGATACGAAACGCCTCTTTCATCTTATTTGTATTTTGCAGCTGCGCCATACAATTGCGAAGAATCATTCTGCATTCGTGTGGATTTTTAACTCTTCCCGATAATTCAAAGGCTTTTGCTTTTAAATTATCCATTTTTTTTATAATACTGCCTGCTTTGCAGAGCAAAAACATGGCCTTTCGTGCGGAAACATTCCTGCCAAGAACAATCGTCGCAAGCCTGTTTTTAAACTCTTTGATTCCGATTTGCATTGGGGATTCGATGATAATAAAACGATAAGACATCCCTGCCTTTTTCAGAACAGAATGAAGCAGCTCAGCGTACTCACCTAATCTGCATGGGCCTGCGGTGGCTGGCATTACCACTGTATCTGCGCCTTTTTCAAACGCATCGGCTAGATTTCCCGCCATAATTTTAAATGGAAGGCACATCTCTTCCGGCGATATGGCTGATCCTTTTTCTAAAATATTTTTTGAATTCATTTCTGGGATCACAATCTCGATGCCCATCTCATCAAAAAGAAGCCTTGCGGCAATATGTGTGTCTCCTAAGTGTGGAAAAGTAATTTTCACATTTTTAACCTCCCGCTAAGTAATTATTTTGATTTGCGCGTCTCTAAAATCATTTGAAATGCTTCCAATCTTGTATCATACCCTGCTTCACCGGTTTGTTCATCCAGCTTTAAGACGAGCATCGGCAACGGATCGACTTCATTCTTAAGCATTTCGACGGTAAACGAATCTGTACCGCAGGAGAAGGAAGAAACGCATATGATTCCATCGATCTCTTTTTTTCGAATAAGCGCTCTTGCCGCACCGTAAATATTGACAAAAAAAGTCCAGTATGGCCGTTTTAAAAGATGTATAAGCTCTAGCTCTTTATCCTTACGGCTGACCCTCTCCTCTGTAATCACGCCAATATCAAGTGTGTGCAGTTTTTTGATGAGATTCAGGTTGGCGTAGGAATCATAGATATTATATGGATGCCCTCCAAGAAATACTTTGTAGCGATACTCGTCTTCGTCGTATCCTCCTACATGCGTTCTTTGAGCGGCCAGACCGGACGCTAGTGCTTTGTTAAACTGCTTCTGATCACAACCAAGCTGATCTCTGCCGGCATTCAAAGCATTTTTTAAAGAATTCTTCTGGTTGAGCACTATTGGCTGTGTAAAGATAAATTTATCATTAAGTCCACTACCGCTTCCAACAAGTTCCGGCAGTCCACAGAATTTTGGACAGATGGATTCTCCGAATTCTGTCTTCATGAGTCTGGGTACTGCTACAAAATCACATGAATCTGAGAGACTTTTTACATGTCCATGATAAAGTTTCATGGGCAGGCAAGCTTCATCCACACAGCATTTGCTGCCAAGATCTAGTATCTTCTTGCCTGAATTTTCTCCATAATCAATGCTCAGATTCAATTCATTAAAAAACCCTTCAATAAAAGGCTTGTATCGATAATAGAATAATCCTTTTGGAACGCCAACACGCATGAAAAAACCTCCTGGAAGAAATCTTAGTTATTATTTCCAGAAGGTCATTTGTTTATACAGATTATTAGCAGATTATCGTATTGGTTAACAAAAAACAAGCGCTGCTATCAGCAGCGCCCTTATATAATTTCATACATGGTTTCCGCGTCTTCTTTCCGGCAAGATTCGGATAGTTTTAAAACTTTGACCGCAAGCAAATTGCTTCCAAACTGTATCTGAATCACATCTCCTGCTTTTACTTCACTACCTGCTTTGGCCGGCTTGCCGTTGAGTATGACCCGTCCCTGATCACAAGCTTCTTTCGCGATGGTTCTTCTTTTAATCAATCTCGATATTTTTAGAAATTTATCAATTCTCATTGCCTGCTCCAATCCGCCTTTTTTAAAAAGGAGCGCCAAGCGCTCCTCTTTGTTTATTTATTTACTGAATCCTTCAGCGCTTTCCCTGCTTTGAATACAGGCGCCTTGGATGCCGCGATCTTAATGATTTCGCCAGGCTTTCTTGGGTTTCTGCCTTGTCTGGCTTTTCTCGGCCGAATTTCAAACGTTCCAAATCCAATTAGCTGCACCTTATCTCCTTTTACAAGAGCGTCTTCAACGCTCGCTACAAAAGCATTAACAGCAGCTTCCGCGTCTTTTTTTGTTAAGCCTGACTTTTCGGCTACACTAACAACCAGTTCTGCTTTATTCATAAATTAAACCTCCTTAAATGAATAATAATTTTTGGATCACTTATTTACCGGATCCCCGGACGTTTTCATTTTCTTTTGCCTTTTCCCAGAACTTGTCCATCTCTTTCAAAGTCATCGCCTCTAGCTTTTGACCTCTTCGGGCGGCTTCATTTTCAATAAAAGAAAATCTCCTGATGAATTTCTCTGAAGTCGCGTTTAGGGCCTGTTCAGGATTTACTTTTAGAAAACGCGCAACATTCACTACAGAAAAAAGTAAATCTCCGATCTCTTCCGCAATACCCAATTGGTCTTTTTTCTGACACATATCATACAGCTCTTCTGTTTCCTCCCTGATTTTGAGGAAAGCTTCGGAAGCATCATCCCAATCAAATCCAACTTGTGCGGCCTTTGCTTGTATTTTATAACTTCTCATCAATGCCGGCATAGCGACAGGCACTGACTCCAGCCTTACCTTATTGGATAAATCACCTTCTTCCGTCCTTTTCACATTTTCCCATCTTTCAATTACTTTGTCAACACTTTTAATGCTTTCTTTTGAAAAAACATGCGGATGTCGCCTGATCATTTTATCACATTCACGGTTAATAACATCTGTTAAGGTAAAATCCCCCGTTTCGCGAGCCAGATCGCTGTGAAAAAGCACCTGCAGAAGGACGTCTCCAAGTTCTTCTGAAAGATTTTCCATGTCTTTGTTATCGATGGCCTGACAGGCCTCATAGGCTTCTTCAAGCATACAAATTCTAAGACTTTCATGGGTCTGTTCCTTGTCCCAAGGGCAGTACTGTCTTAAAATTGATAAAATTTTCGAAAGACGTGTCAGCGCTTCTTCTTGTGTTTTTCCATCTGCCATAATGTCTTCAAACTGTTTCATCTTTTGTTTTATCTCCATTATATCCATTTTTTATTTATTTAACGAATTTGTTCATGATTTTAACTATTTTGTTACCTCTTGGCAGCCTCGCAACTTCTTCCTTTGTAATTGCCTTCACCAAAAAAAGCATATAGCCATAAACCAGGGCGCCAATCATGATCGAAAGCAGCGTTCCCACAGCGTTTCCTACAAACGCGGAAAAAAGTCGCTGGCTGACCCATACGATAGCTGCCATGGCGAGAGCGGAAACCAGAGGCTTTACGTAAGTCAAAATAAAGTCAAATTTCACACCTGTATACCGCTTCACCGCGATTAAATTCAGCGTTGAAGCAATGATGTACGCAGTGACGGTTCCGACAGCTGCGCCTTTGACATCGATGCCCGGTATGCTGACTAAATAATATGAAAGCGCCACTTTTGCCACAGCTCCGATGGCCAGATTACGCACAGGAATCATTTGTTTGCCAATCCCCTGCAATACACCGGTGAGCGTCTGAACCGTCGAAAGGAAGATTACTCCGGCTCCCAGTATCACTAAGCAAGATGCAGCGCTCATTGCGCTGGCTTTCTGGAGCGGATAAATCATCAAAAGAATCGGTTCCGCAATTGTCATAAAACCAAAGGCACAGGGAAATCCGATAATCAGAGCAGTTCTAAGGCCCAGTTTGACGTTATCCTTCACGAAAGCCATATCGCGCTGCCTGAATGCGATTGAGATTGCAGGTACCAAGCTCATGGAAACCGCTTGGGTTAAAACCTGAGGGAAATTAATAAGCGAGCCAACCATGGCGGTAAGCTGCCCATACATGTCTTTCGCTGCATTATAAGTCCAGCCTGTATCGGTTAATACGCGAATGACCATCATCGCATCGATTCCGTTCATAATCGGCATGATTGAAGCGCCAACTGTAATCGGTACGGCGATGATAATGATTTTCGCTAAAATGCTGCTTGCATTTTCTTCTTTTGGTCTTTTCGTTCTCTTTATATTGGCCTGCAGGCCACCCCTTTTATATAAGTAGACAATGACCGTCGCAAGCAATCCCATAACTGCGCCCGCCGTCGCGCCAAAGGCCGCGCCGGCTGCCGCGTATTCAAGACTAACTCGCGTGAGGTAGTAGGCTAGAAACAGCCCGCACACCACTCTAAAAAGCTGTTCGACCGTCTGCGAAACCGCGGTAGGTTTCATATCCTGCATTCCTTGAAAATATCCTCTGAATGAAGCCATCAACGGGACGAATAGCAATGCCGGAGCGATTGCCTTCATGGAATAGACAGCTTCCGGAATCCTCATCAGTCTTGTAATCCATCCGGCGCCAAAAAAACAGATGGATGAAGATGCTATTCCGATTATGAGTAATAAAACAAAGGAGATACGATACACACGGTTTGCTTCATAATAGCGATCTGTCGCGATCCGCTCAGAAACCATTTTGGAGATCGCGATCGGAATCCCTGCCGTCGCCAGCGTCAGAAAAAACACATAAACCGGATAAGCGCTTTGATAATAGCTCATCGCTTCAGTACCGATCATATTGACCAGAGGAATACGGAAAAATGCGCCCAAAAGTTTGATAAACAGACCCGCGATCCCTAAGATGACGGCGCCTTGCATAAAGGATTTTTTTGTCATAGTTCCTCCGAGGATTATGATAATTCAGATAATATCCTGGTTGTTGATTTTTTTACTTCAGCTATAGTCTTTTCGATATCGATTGTCTTATACTCCCCATCTTTATAGAGGATTTTGCCGTTTGCCATCGTTAAAACGATGTCGCTGCCCGATGCTGAATAAACGATGTTGGTTAAAAAATCATGTACAGGATTCATGTGCGGTTTGCCGATATCAAGCACGATCAAATCCGCTTTGTTACCGACTTTTAACGTGCCACAGTCCGGCCTGCCCTGGCTCCTCGCTCCGGCAGCCGTAGCTGAAAACAGTACTTCTTTCGGTGTTACCGCGGTAGGATCGCCATTTCTCACTTTTGCGCCTACCGCGAAAAACTTCATTTCTTCGATAAAGTTTAAATTGTTGTTGCTGCTAACGCTGTCTGTACCAAGCGCTACATTCACACCTTTTTGAAGCAGCAAAGGTACATTGCAGATGCCACTGGACAATTTCATATTGCTTACCGGACAGGAAGCCACGCTCACACCTTTTTCAGCC
>Ga0123353_10018248_pt1 | contig 10364 bp, 9 predicted proteins | sample TergutLab28metaG_3_FD_92763 | JGI IMG/M metagenome (GOLD analysis project Ga0123353, IMG submission 92763) | Labiotermes labralis P3 segment gut microbial communities from Petit-Saut dam, French Guiana - Lab288 P3 | ecosystem: Host-associated > Arthropoda: Insects > Digestive system > Gut ...
AAGAAGTGGCGGTATGATAAAACAACTGTTTTTGCCATTTTTTCTCGGTTTGGGAGGGCCTGTAGGAAGAGGAGACCAATATATGCCATGGCTCCACATTCATGACATGGCCAGTTTGTTACTGTTTGCAATTGAGAATGAAAATGTGCAAGGTGTGCTGAATGGAGTTGCTCCCCAGGTTTGTAGGATACCTACAAATATTTTAAAAATGGAATTATCAGTATCTAGCATGTAATTTACTCACTATGAACTGCACTGGTTGCTCCGGTTATCAAATTTTTCTGAAATTGTTACTATTTTGTAAATATTTACATACTTGGGAACACATTCAATACTCATATCCGTAATACCATAAAATACTGTAATATAAAAAATAGTCCCAACTAAGTGGGAAATAGGGGGATCATACTTGAATACACTCTGATATTGGCAACCTGCAAAATGAGTAAACTGCAGGTTGAAAGTGTCAGCTAGGGCATTTGAATACACTGCAATTAGTGGTGGAGGAGGAGAAGGGGGGGAAAAGTTTCAACCTTTATTTATGTGGTAAAATAGGATTCAAAACTTCTGATCATTTCCTGTAATTTGTAAAATTTACACTGTTTGCATTCAGAATAAAAGAGCATGTGTTTTGGTTGTTACAGATTGTGACGAACAAACAGTTTGCAAAAGCATTTGGACGAGCTTTATGGCGACCTGCCCTGATTCCAATTCCTGAATTTGTACTAAATGTAGCATTCAGTGAAGAACGGGCTAAAATAATGACTGAAGGGCAGAAAGTGATCCCCAAGCGAACTCTTGCATATGGGTTTCAATACAAGTATCCAGATATTGACATGGCTTGTAGGCAAGTAGCAAAATTAATCCCACCAAAATAATTTTTGTTACTTGATATTAGGTTGAGTTGTGTTTTTGAATTCATATACATTCAGAGATAGCCTACATCAGTCTCTGCATCAGTATTCATAATGAACAAAGCTGCACATCTTGTCAACTTTTAAGCAAAACATTATATACAGCTGTCCATTATTGTCCAGTAAACCTATTTATGATAAATTGTTTTCAAATACCGTGTTTCATTTTGTGAGGCATAGTACTCCAAAAGTAGTGTTACTGTAAGGCATGGGTCTCCAACCTTTTCATGGCAAACAGCCTCACCCATTATTGTGGGCTGGTTTGCAGGATGCACATGATAAAAATAACAGTAAGTGATATACCTAACTGCCTAATTTATTGTGACATTGTTATAGTGTATACACAATTTACAAACAGGGCTGCAGGATGCATAAACCCAGTATATATACCCTGTTCACTATCCAATTTCTTTCTCTCACTTTATACTTGTATGTACCTGCTATCCATCTGCTCAGTTCCTTATTTAGTGTTTCTACTCTGATATACTGCTGTCTCCAGCTCACTTCTTGAAGACACTAAGTCCCTTGAAGAAGTGAATCATCACTGAGAAAAGTGAGTACAAAGAGCTTCAAGGTGAGAAAGGTGGATGTAGAAACACTTCACTTCCCTTTTCAGCTGTGTTTCAGCTAAGGCAACACACAATCCTGACCTCACAAAAACTGACGATACAGTATGGAACATGGCTCAAGAGCATGAAGATTATTCCCTACAGAAAATCCCACTACACCAGTAAGGAACTCAGCAAGTTGTCTTTCAAAAATCTTGATTTGAATGTGGTCAGACGATTCACACACACACACTGCAGAATATTATCAGAGTAAGAATGGTATTCCTATGAAAATTAACATTACTGTTCAGTGTTCTTTAATAAAACTTCGATCATCAGAATAAATTACTGTTTGCTTTGTTACAAAAACAGAAAAGATCACATAATTTTAATTCTGTGGTGTAATACATGTGCATTTTATCCGACAACAGAAAGAAAAACGTAGTGCCCAGGCACAACTCTATTAACACTACATACAAATTACTTTCATTTGTGTTTGATACACATTCATTTTATCAAAAATATGTCAAATATGGGTTGAGATTTTATCAGTTCTACTTATTCATTATGCAAAATTTTTGGGGTATTTGTTGTTTATGAGAAAACGGCCAAAATTAAATCTGACCAGTTTCAACCAAAAGTAAATTAACTTCACAACTTTTTCTGTAAACCCCACACAACATTTCAGTGAAATATCATGGTACATTCTGGAGATGAAACGAAGTGAAATGGATGCCTCACCACCCTATGCCTTCGTTTTGCAGTTTGTGCCAAAAAAAAAAACCCTCATGACCTCTTAAGAAAGAATGTGGAACACTGTTGCACTTCTCAGACAGAACAGTGGGCATTACTGCTTGTCCCCATACTACTGTACATTATTTATCTAACCATCCTTACACTGTGTGTGTCACTGGAACCAAGTTCAATGATAGTCATCATCTACCCCTTATGAGACCATATGTTCAACTTATGCCAAACTACATTCACAACTGACAAGGAAGCTTAACAGCTTCACCATCAATACCAATTGTAAAAATACAAACACACGGGGAAAGTTAACAGCTATTTTCACTGACCAAACATACTTACTATAAATATGCATCCCAAAACTTGATTTTTAATATTGTCATGAATTCGGTGCTTTCTAAAGGGTATAATCTAGTTTCAAATATCTGCATCCTTTCGTGACATCTAATCTCAAAGAACAACTTTTCTCCATATTAGATTTTGTTTGGCATCCCATCATCTGGGCCTCTGAGACACGAATAAGTGATCCCCCAAATCTTCCCAAGTGTTGGGACTGTGAAGTCCGGGTGTTTATGTTGTATTGTGCCTGTTGTTAAAGTGGGAAAAATCCCAAATACATACACAATTTCTATAAGGAAACCTACTGGAAGACCAAATAGAGATGGAAGGAAACTGGATCGTAACAAAAGTAGTTGTGAAAATGCAACCTGGGATAAAATTTCACATTATGCTCAATGGTAGGCTTCTGTGTCATAAGTGCTCAGCCTCTGGGTTCTATTACCAGACTTCAGGAGCATGTTCTTTTGTTTTATTTAATGGCAACACACTTACCTACAATTCGGCACTGGAGCCATAATTGACATGAAGTGCATACAATGTGTCTACAGTTAGCACATACAGCATGTTACAAGAAGCATGAACCCCTAAAACTTCTGACATTGAGTCCAGATTCACCAGATGCTGTTTAGCCACGCGTGCCACATGCTGTCCTGTACGACGGTTTCTCAACTCCGTTGCAAGAGCTACAGGCTGCCGGTATATATAAACATGACGATTTGCTTCACAGACAGCAACATATGACATATCTGAAAACAGATTTGTCACCTTCAAAAGAACAAGAGTTGGATACAAGTCTCTAAGTATGCAGTTATCATTGAGCAAGAACATTTTATACAATGGTGCATGCAGTACATCAACTGAACAAACTGGAGCTATTCTGTTCCCTGTAATTTTCACTTTCCAAATCACCTCAAACATATGGTCCTCCAAAATCACCACTGGTATGAAGTTCATATAAACAGGTGCAAGATTTCTTCAGTACAAGGTAATCTAGCTGGGTAATGTAATGCTGTGTTTGTGTGGAACCTGAAGGTTTAGCACCTTGTTTATAAAAGCCATTGGAACATACTGTGAGCCAGTTCAGTATAATTGACATCTTCATAAACTGCTTCTTATTTTAATTTTAATGTTAACTCCCAGTGGAATAGTTAAGGCCCCTACAAACCATGCGGTGTGGGGAACCCCCTGCAAACATAAGAAATACTAAAATATGGCGTGAGGTGTCTTGGGCTGGATTATATTCTTCTGATGGATGGAAGTATTCTGGAACCCTGGTAAGAGATTATCTGGGAGTAACTTCACTAATAAGTATTGGAGGGACCTGATTATCCAGTTGTGTGGGGATGGGGGGGCAACCATTTATAAGAATCTAACTCTGGAATGAGCCAGCCCAAGATGAAGGGATCTAGCTGGAGATTTCGCAAATGTCTGAGTTTTTGTAAATTAGAAGGTACAACTAGAGTATTTGCTTATTGCACATCCTCTTTCATTAACAAATATTTACTGAGATAATATTATTTAGAGTTAGGAAGTATGGAGAATCTACAAGTTAAAGTCTTGTAACAAGCGTCCACCAAGCAAAGTCTACCTGGCTTGGTGATAACCACATGGGAAAATCAGCCTTGTTTCCACAAGCACTTCAACTCTTCTTAAGCTGTTGCAACATCTGGAGTGCTAGACGCCTCGTCGACAGAAATGGAAATACATGGAAACCGGCGTTTCAACAAGCACTTCAACTCTACTTAAGCTGATGCAACATCTGGAGTGCTACACACCTTGTAGACAGAAATGGAAATATGTGGAAACTGGCATATCTACCAAAACTATAGCCCCACTGTAACAGGCAAGGGCCTACCAGGAACCTTTATTTTAATATTCTGAAAAGGGTGTAAATTTGCTTTATAAAGCAAAGTCGTTCTTATTCTAATTATTCTCTGGCTTTTATTCTACCACCAAAGCAAGATATATTTTTACACACAAACTTCCATAAACAAATATAACTGTGTTAACTAATTGGTGTTGGTTATTAAAATTACTGTGCAAATGAAATGTGTGTGTGTGTGCACGTGCGCTTTTTACTGCTGACAGTGGCACTGGCATCTTGAAGGTAATTGTGTGACAGCATTGACCAATATCTTCTCCCACTATTCCCTGATGTCTGACCTCAAACTCAACCTTGAGTGTGTAAGTTCTTTTAACTTAAAGAAAATCTATCAGCGCAAACAACAGAATTCAGCAGACCCCCCAGCCCAGAAGCAACACCATCGACTGCAGCCACCGTGACGGGATGGGTGCAACTGCTTTCAAATAACATTGTAACAATCTTGCAACTGTGGGTACCATGCATTTTGCAGATATACACAATGTATAACCATCAAATGCACAATATATTTAATATGTAATTATATCTAAAGACTCCTACATGTTTCAACGCCTCAATGCATCATCATCTTCACGGAGTTCTTCTGTTTTATCAATGTGACCTGCCAGTTAAAATGCATTTCATTAATGCATACACTTAAAAAGTGTTAAAAGAATATCGTTACCAAGCAATTTACAGTCGATGTTACATATACAATAAGATAACAAAAATGAACTTCAATAAAATACAATAGGGTGGTGCAGTTCTTGATTACCTGGACTGCAATTGTATCATAATGTAATGCTTGTGTGTGGTGGCCTTGTATACAATCAATTATGTTTGAGATCATATCCTTTGAGGTTCTGAACCCTGAACTGTGGAGTTCCTAGCATGAACACTACATGATACCTTGACTGTATATTAACTGCTTGGTAACGAGAATCTTAGCACTTTTAAGTGTATGTGCTAATGGACTGCAGTTTAATTGGCAATTAACTTTGGTACAACAGAAGAACTCCCTGAAGATGATGTACTGAGGCAATGAAACATGTAGGAGTTTTAGATACAACTAAGTATTAAATATACTCTGCATTTGTTGGTAATGTGTTGTAAATAAAAACATTTTAACCAGTTTTACAAAAAAAACTTGTATGTCACATAAAAATGTACATAACATTAATAGCCATAACATTTACCATACAGTTGTCTGCTAGGTGACAACAGACAGGCCAGAGCAGAAGTCAATGAAGATGAAGAGAGTTATGGTTGCTAGAAGACCAAAAACAGAAACAATGAAGTTAGTAAAACAAAGAAAGATATGTTTTTATGTACCTGGAGCACAAGTACAGAATTTCTTCTGTTGTTTTGATGCCTGCACATAACCAAAGGCTGGAAAGGTACCAATATGAGTGCAAGGCCACTGTCCATTCTCCTGAGGGGCATCCAGCTGCCAAACACAACCATCCACATCATGACGAAGACAAATAGCATGGACAGAATTAACATTTATGGGAACACTGAACAGCCACTGATGTCCTCCCAAGTTAATCTGAAAAATAAAAATTAAGTGAAATTTTATTACAGTGCACTACACACTAACATATGAGCTTGAAATGGAGGCAAACTTCATTAATCCCATTCATGCTGCTCAAGATTGTAAACCCCTGAAAGATGTCTTCATTGCAGAGAACAACATATATCTTTCTCTCTCTCCTTTTTCTAATATATTTTCTGTAACTTGTCATTTCAGCACGTGGTATTTTCAGTACAGACACATTAAGTATGCCTGGGGAACTCCATTTATGAGTAAACACAATTTCCAAATGCACCCTGTGATTGTACATCCCCTGACATTCACTAATTGTACATGAAATCCACTGACAATAAACAGTAACTATAATGCATGGTACCAGAGATTCTGTTAAAGATCCATGCTAATAAATACTTAAATAAAGGTTAAATGTATTACACTGTTATGCACATAGCTTCCCATCATATATGGGTTAACACCTGTCTGGTGCAAGAAAAATTGATACTTCTACAATCCATAAACATTTCTGTTGAATGGTTGTCAGTTTAAGGATTGCTCTACAGCCACATAGCATCTATGATTTTCAGACAGTGAAGATCATGGAATCATGTACCCATAGTTCCATTTACCTTCAGGACTTACACCTTGTTGCTTGTCATGTCTGCATCAGCTACAACCAGGATCTGTTATCACCTACAGTAGGTAAGCAAAGTCTATATAACCTGGTAACATTTACCCCGTATGGCAATGAGAAAGTGAGATGCAAGTTTGAGTTTTTGGCAGAATACATTAATCATGTCACAGATTTGTACTTCACCCTTACACTTGCTTCATTTACCTGAAATTCCTTAGTATGTAACTAGTATATTCTGTCATTTACATGATTACACATGTGGCCTTTCCACAGAAAAGCAATCATCCAGATAAGAAATTCCATCATTATTGGACCTGAACATTCATCACTGTGATACAAGTAAAACCCTAACACTGGAACATCGATCCAACTCAGATATTCAATGACTTATTTTTCAGAGACCCACTTTATTTCTCAAATTTCCACTTCCTAAACTATCTCTTCCCAGAAGATTTTCCATACAAAACTTGGCAAGCTGGTTAACTGACCCACATATCTCATCACCCTTGATTTTGTTGTTTCAGCGATGCTACGTGTAAAGTACACGTTTTAAACCTTTCAATTTACAAAAGACTATAAGCCATAACACACCCTCTGTGAGACACATCATGCATATGCACATCCAGTCTCACCTGCAGTAATGTTTTCACCAGAATGGCAACACATTTTATTATTGCAGAAATACTACATCAAAAGTACAAGTTGCAAACCCCTCATTTACACTCACTCTATGAGACACATCATGTGTAAGTGCATCCAGTCTCACCAGAAGAGACATTTCCAATGGAAGGACATCACATTCCTCTAGCTGCTGTGCATTGAAGGCTGGTGCACAGTTCGCACTTGGGTCTGTTACCTGAATGAAGACAGAATCAAGCAAGAGGAACTCAGATAAATTTATCAACCAAGTGGAGCTAATGGCCATGTTTCAGCTGTGATTTAGAACGAACAGTTTTGGGTCTCATTAGCCTACAGCTACTGTAGAACTTTGTCCTCAATCCAATTGCAGTGTTTCAGCATAAAATATACTCTAAATACCAATTTTACTGAATGAAAGCTGATGAATTCGTGTGTGACAGTGTAGATATTATTTCAGTGCTTGCATTAAATTTTCATTCTTATACTTTCTACTATATTTTTAATTTATAAGTTTTCTCTCATTACCCCAAATTTTCTTCCTCATTAACTTGCACAAAGTTGGGAATGTTCAGAACTCGGGTAATGAATACTGAGTGCCCGACTAATCACAGACTTATTGGACGTTTCTTATGGAATACATGATGACAGTTGGTGTCTTTTCTAAGAGTCTGTTTTTTAAAGGAATCTAAAGTTGACATAAGGAACAGCTTTTCATTCTTCCTTATTGAATTGCTGTAATGTCTGTATTTATTTTCAGAGCAAACACAACTCTTAGAACATTATGTATCCATTTGTCATCTACAACACTGTTCAGCTGATTTGGCCATCATCATGTAAAAATTACACCACTATACATAGAAAAGTATTTGAATCGTTTTAGTTGAGAATTTGGAAAGTTTAGATACTTGAGACCAGGGCATAATGAAGTACTTTCACTTGCTTCTTATAAGAAACAGTATTTCAATACATGCGTTTTATAACAGAATATTTTCCACAAATTAACCCTGATGGAGACTGGAATTCTGGCATGTTTATTATTACTCTTACTTACTGAACAGTATCAGGTCAAACTGGTCATGTGTTTGTATATGAAATTTGGTGTTTCTTACGGGAAATGGTATTTCAGTGTCTGTCATGGTGGGCAGTGTCACACCACATACCTCTCTATCAGAACACAGATGTGCGAGTCTCTGGTGCATCTCCTCAACCAGTGCTGGGTCAAGGACCTCCTTCCCTTTTGTGTCTCCTTTCACAAGCTCTTGCCACATAAGACCCTCTTCTTTCTTCACTATTGTAACTTCCAATCTGTAACCATTTCATAATTTTGAGCACTGAACAATTCCAGCCATTCTTTGTACTCAACACATACAGTGTAGGAGATCATATGTCATCATTTTTCATCCCCTAGATCAACTGGCAGATTTAAATGGACCGCATACATATATATTCTTATAATAAAACCAACTAGTTGCACTAATTTCTCAAATTTATTTTTGGAATAAAACTCTCACATGTTTTGGACAGTTCCTCTGTCCATCATCAGGAGTTTTTTTTACTGTACACACAGCAATGGTATATGTCATACAGGTTTGCTGACAGCTTGCGAACAGGATCAGGACGGAACTGCAGTTCCATCCTGATCCTGCTCGCAAGCTGTAACTGTAACCTGTATGACATATACCATCGCTGTGTGTACAGTAAAAAAAACTCCTGATGATGGACAGAGGAACTGTCCAAAACATGTAGAGTTTTATTCCAAAAATAAATTTGAGAAATTAGTGCAACTAGTTGGTTTTATTATAAGAATTCATCACGATGCACGGTCACCTGAATGTCAAACACTTATACCAGTATGCAAAAAATTTTGATTCAATTAGAACTAAATCATATGACCATCTGTGCATAAGAACAGTATAATACACTATCTACACCTTGACTCAACTGCAGTTGCTTGCACTGAACTGCTCTGTCAAACCTGTGTGGAACTGCTGTAAAAGGAAACTGCAAGTATCACATGTGCTCAGTTTACCCCATGATGAAAAGAAACAGGGGATTTTAAAACCCCTGTTTCTTTTCATCATGATTTTTGACTGTGCAGAAGCAAACCCCACATTTCTAGCCCTATGCATATGTGCTTTACAATGTTTTTATTTTTTATATACTTCAGCATTTATTACTTCCCCAAGACTGTGATTTCTTTAACTTCGCATATTACATATTCCTAATGTGTATTAAAAATGCCCTGTAGACAGAACATAGTTCCAGAAATGTAGTGTTTCAGGTTCCATGTTTCTAGTCCCATTAATTATTAATGAAAATAGTAAAAGGCATTAACACAACTTTTACTTCTGTTACTTCAACCCTAAATGGCCATCTACACGTCATGATGCTAAACACCTATTAAAACACATAAACCGCTCTACAAATACTTTTCTAAATTGGGATCCCAGTTTTTACAATTTTGCTTTGTTTTCTTTTTACATTTTGCTCTTTTTACAATTAATTAAAATCTGACAATAAAATGACTATAATTAATATAAAAAGTATGTGGTGCCTGGACACAGATGGAGTCAGACAGCAACGCTGGTGATGGTGGTTATTATAGTATACCCTCTAATCAGATTTATCAAATAATATTCTGTGTATAGAACTCTGTGACAATTATACCCTGAATAAGAATGAAGCATAAAGACAGTAACAAATTTACACAATTATATGAAAGATGGTGTACACAGGACTGCTCAAATTCTGTTAATAATACAAATTTGTTGTAATAATTTTACAACACTGGTGAATTTATAACAGTCAAAGAATAGCACTTTTCCTCCTTGAAAGGCTTCTAATAAGGGCTCCTCACAGATCCCCTTCCTTCAGAGGTACTGGAACATTTACGCTTAAAGGAAAACAAATGGGTCATGGGGAGGAACACATACAGGAGGACGAGGAGCAGGAGAAAGAACAGAGTTCATATCTACCCAGACATTTGTGAACTAGTACCAATGCTATCGACCGCCTCTGTGGTCTAGTGGTCAGAGTTTCTGGCTACAGATACAGAGGTCTCGGGTTCGATCCCCGGCGCTACCAGATTTTCTGAGTAGCAGTGGGTCTGGAACGGGGTCCACTCAGCCTCGTGAGGTCAATTGAGGAGCTA
>Ga0123353_10018250_pt1 | contig 10364 bp, 9 predicted proteins | sample TergutLab28metaG_3_FD_92763 | JGI IMG/M metagenome (GOLD analysis project Ga0123353, IMG submission 92763) | Labiotermes labralis P3 segment gut microbial communities from Petit-Saut dam, French Guiana - Lab288 P3 | ecosystem: Host-associated > Arthropoda: Insects > Digestive system > Gut ...
CGTCAGTCCGGAAGCTCAGGAAGCTGGCGCTCGTCTGGCTAACAGACGGGAAGGCAACTTCGATCTGGCCTTCCAGGGTTGGGGCGCCGACTACGCCGATCCCACCACTTTCCTGGATTGCTTGCTCTCCGACCATTTCTATAACTATGGCAAATACCTAAACCCCGACTTCGATGCGGCGATGAAGAATGCGGCAGCTAACGGCAGAAACCTCTCGGTACGCAGCGATTACCTCCGTGAAGCTGAGATAATCCTTTGTGAAGACATGCCGATGATCATGACCACTTTTTCTTCCAAAGTATATTTGCAGTCCCCACTGCTGGTGGATGTTGTAGCTTCCCCCATGGCCATCTTCGATCTGAAGTGGGCCGACCTGAAGTAAGCAAATCGAATAACACTAAAAAAGTTCGCGGTTGCCTAAGCAACTGCGAACTTTTTTATATGGAGCGAATCTTTCGCCCTATCTTCTGACTAGTATGGCGAAATCCTGACCTTCAAAACTGGTTATTCCATTGCTCTGCTCTGTTCCCTCTGCTTTATTGCTTGCGATCTCCGCGAACTTATCTGCAACGCGGCTGAGAAGCCCTGCGTCGTATTCCGGTAGGTTGGAAAAGGTTGTTTTGCCAACTGTCAAAACACGCAATATCTGATGTGGGTAGCCAAAACTAACGCAAATGTTCTTCTCTGTCAAGTTTTAATCTTGTCAATAGCGACATAAGATCCGAAAAGAGGATTTCCTTCCTCGGCAAGGAAAACTGAAATTGCACAGTAATTGCTCTGATGCCTGGCACCAGAACAATTATGAAAACACCACAGTATTTTGGAGGTAATGCATATGCTACCAATGGAACCCGGAACTCCTGTTCAGGATCTCAATACGCCCTGTCTGCTGGTAGACAGTGATTTGCTGCAGCAAAACATCGCCACTATGGCTAACCTGAGCAAGCAAAGCGGCATAGCTATTCGTCCACACACAAAGACTCACAAATGCCCGCAGATTGCTAAACTGCAGCTGGCAGCCGGAGCAGCGGGCATCTGTTCGGCAACATTGGGTGAAGCGGAAGCGATGTTTGCCCATGGCATAACAGATATTCTGATTACCCGTATGGTGGTGGGCCAAGGCAAGATAAAGCGTCTGCTGGATCTGGCAGCCAAAGGGAGAATCGCCGTGGTATGCGACAGCATGGCAAATGCGATAGCTCTGGGTGAAGCAGCTCAGGATAGGCAGATACCACTAACTGTGTTCATCGAGATTAACGTAGGCACCGGTCGCTGCGGGGTGCTGCCGCAAGACGATGACTTTCTCGGCTTAGCTGTGTACTTATACGAACATAAATGGCTGGTATTCGGCGGTTTGCAAGGCTACGCAGGGCATACCTCTCTGATGCAGGATGCTGAAAAGCGCCAGGCAGCAAACCTTATCGCAGATAACATAGGCATATATGCCAAAGCCAAGCTGGAGGAAGCAGGCATTCCCGTGCCGGTTCTTTCCGGTGGCTCTACCGGAACCTGCACCTTAACTGCAGTGGGGGGTTACACCGAACTGCAGGCAGGATCATACGCCACCATGGATGCCGAGTACAGCGATATTGCCGGAGGCATGTTCCATCCGGCACTTACACTGTTAGCAACGGTAATATCCAAAACGTCACCGAACTGGGTTATAATCGATGCGGGATGCAAAGCTCTGGCAACTGACAGAGGTTCAGCAGTACTGAAAGGCTATCCGCAACTGGAATACCGATACGCCGGAGACGAACATGGCAGAATCACAGCCAGAGACGGCGGCGAAGTCATGCTGCAGGTGGGCGATATGGTGGAACTATATCCCAAACATGGTTGCACCACCATAAATCTCCACGACAGGCTGCACATTATTAAAGCTGGGATACTGCAGGATACCTGGGCAATAGTCGGAAGAGGCCGCGTGGACTGATTTATACCACAGACTATGTATGCTAACAACTATCTGATCAACAGGGAGCGATCATATGGAAGAAATAACGAAGCGGATACTTACCCAGCTTGGGGATACAGAGCTGGTCGAGAAGCTTCTGGCCTTACCTGGCGCCGATTTCAACTCGTTGATGCTGAAAGTATTTCAGGCACAATCTGACAAGGTAACGCCGGTCGAAGTGGTAAAAGCTATGCAGACGAACCGCTTTGTCGTGCCCAGCGATGTAGATCCTGTGGCATATCATACTCTGGAAACAGAGTTTCTTACCACAGCACACAAACTGGGTATTAAGCCAATTCTCCTTTCTCCTTCTGCTCCCTTTGCCAGCAGCTCCGCTTTCGGTTATGTAGACCAAAAAAATGTCGTAAGTGCACTGCGAGGAACCGAAATCCTCTCGGACCCCACCAACATGCTGGCAATTATCCTCGCTGAAAAACTTAAAAGCATGAAAGCGGATAATACTACTCCGATACATTATTGCACTACGGCGAGAGTCTTGAGAGCACAGGTTTTTCCCAACACGGGCAGGCATTTTGCTCATTTTGGTTTGTTTGGCATGGTTTCTTCAGGCAAAGACAAGGGATCGTATCGCTGTGAACAAGAGCTGCTCTTTAAGCAACTGACTTTCTACAAGGAGCTGGTTATACAGAGGTACAAGGCAAACCTCTCCATCGTCCTAAGTAAGAGGCGCGGTTACACGGATGGAGAGGGCTTCTTCAAGTCTATGGCAGAACTTGTAGCAAGAGTACTTCCCGATGTCCCTCTGTCATTAAACCTGGTAGATCAGGAGAATAATTACTATCAAGGCCTTAACTATAATATCAACATGGAAAAAGATGGTGAAATTATAAACATAGGTGATGGCGGTTTTGTCGACTGGATTCAAAGGATGACCAACAACAAAAAAGAGCGCTGCCTGATCAGCGGCATAGGACTCGACAGGTTGCTGTTATACTGAGATACAACAATCACTTAATTTGCCAGCCGTGTCAGAGCTACTCTTCCGGCAGGATATGGGCAGCGTATAATAGCCTGCCATCCTGGTGTTTTGCCAAAGTAATTCTATGCTCGGGTAAGTTTTGTCTGCAATAATCCGGGACCATCTCCGGTGGCAGGAGGTTGCCCTCGTTGTCCAAATAGCTTAGGGGATCACCGCTATATGGTTCAGTACCAATTCGGACATAGTAAACGCTTAGTTGATAATTATCCGTATCTTCCCGCAGATCGGTGATGACCGGAATCGTTTCCCTAACATATCCGCCGAGACGCCTGTAGAGGTAGACTCCACCATACTCATCATAGCGCATGGTGGTGCTCGGTTGATGCCGGCAGACCACATCTTCACCGAAGATAAGCTTAGCGGCTGCCTCAACATGCTCCTTAAGCTTCCCGTGGATGTCGCTGGTGCTTTGCTGAAGGGGAATCAATGTAGCATGATTAGTATCCGGTTCAGACAGCAGGCTTTCATCGTTGTAGCTCCAATCCACGTAGCTGATCAGAGTAGCAAACATGGTGGCGGTGTCGATGATAAACCTGGGATCGGCATCCTCGACGCTTGTGAAGCTTGTGGATGGCAGGACAGGGTTAGGTGCCCAGGCGGTAGCATTGACCAGAAACCTGATGCTGTTTTGCAACCTGATATCGATGTAATGCTCCGGCAGGCTTTCGATTACCCAGTCTACTGGATAGATTACCTGGCGATAGGGAATATTCCTCCTGAGTTCAGCCAACTCTACTGCCGAATAATCCGGCAAGTTTAGGTCATCCATTACATAACCCTGATCGTCTGTTTCCGGCAAGGGTGGGACAAACTCGAAGGGACTCTTAAAGGGCACGCCTTCGCAGGTAACCCGTACATTCTTAATATAGCTGCAGTTCTGAGTAAGAGTAGCCCAAAGGGTCTGCAACTCTACCTCGATATAGCTGTACATCTGAGTTTTATCGTTGACCTGTGACGGATTCAGATGGATTTCTGCAGTATCCCCGACCACCCGCAGTTCAAACTCCAGAGCTGAATCACCTGCCGAATGATAAAACATATCGCTACTCAGTAGTGTGGAAAGGTCATGAGCAGCGAGTTCTGAACTCACTTGGCGTAGTAAAGGGACATAATGTGATTTGCCATATCGTGATGTCTGCGCATACATGGAAGGAGGTCGGAAGGAATAGAGGTAGAAGCTTTCCGGGTCATCCACCTGCACATACGTAACGAAGTCATCAATAGCAGCTGGTTGCGAACCTTCACTGCTTGGTGTGGATTGCCAGGAAGAAAGCATGGAGCAGCTTACTACCCATAGGAGAGAAGCCAGGAAACATAGTGCCACTACAACTCGCATAAGGAACGGTTGAGTTCGTTTGGTGGGCACTTTTAAAGCCATCATCTTTCTACAGCCCTATCCAATATCGCTGCACGATACCACCGTCTTCTCCGGTGGTTTCGTTTTCCAGCTTACCTCCCGCGCTCATCGCTGTTTTAGCGGAGGCAATATTGTCCTTGTCGCAGGTAATAAGCACTCTCTCGATGCCGAACTCCCGGCACTTTAGCAGAGCGAGAATGAGCATTTGCTTTCCATAACCCTGCCGCCGCTGAGATGGTCGAATCTCATAGCCAATATGACCGCCATCATTTAGAAGAGCATCGTTAAGATAGTGGCGAACAGCCACTGTCCCCACGATTCTCCCCTCGACGATAGCGAAGTAAACCGAGCCGGTAACCCAACCAGGAGATGCGACCCGTTCATTACGGTTGATTTTTGCCAACCAGCTTTCATAATCGACGGCTTCACTAAAGCTACTGCTGCCGTGAATAGAAGACTCGCCGCAATCCAGACATTCCTGCCGGTACTCCCAGGCGGCCTGCTTATGTTCAAGGGCTGGGGTAACTAACTCCATTTATGCTGCACACCTTTCTTAGCTGATCTTCTTTGAATGCTAGACCCTCCAGACAGTTGATGCCTGAAATATCTGGTTGCCAGCTCAAGGATCGCCTATGGTCTTTGCTCCCCCAGCTGCTTTATCAGGGCTGCTATTCTATTAGACTTCGTCTCTTCCTTCTTGGCGATTTCGATATGATTTAGCTGTTCGCGTTTGCTATAGTCCGCCTGGCTCAGGAACCGCTCCAACACACCCGCTTCCTTCAATATAGCTTCTATCTGCGCGGGAATCACCACTTCCCGCTTTTTTTCGTCCTTCATCAGAGTAACATGAACGCTTTCCCCGGAGTTCTTCCCGACCATACGTTTTATAGACTCGTTGTAGACCAGATAGTGCCCGTTTCTTGACGGCAGCAGAGTATGATCGAAGCTGTGTCCATCTATCGTTATACAGACGGGAATATTGCCTTTGGAGCCAAAACATTCTACTGCAGAATAAGGAAAATAAAGCACATGCCACTTTATCTTGCCTTCCAACAACGTAATCTCACTGTCAAATTCAAATCGCATAACCATAATAACTCCTTAACATGGGATAGTTTGCGTATAATCCAATGCTGCCTGCTGGCTTGATATGATGTGAGGAAGGCCGTAACAGCACGTACTGATTATCATGGTAGGTGCTGTTACGCTGGTACTCCCAGGTCAGGGTGAACTCCCATTCACCTTCCACCTGACTATCGATGCTGACCTTTTCGCCTTGCAGAGTCCATACATAGGTGGAATATATTTCTCCCAGGGGAGGGCGGTATTGGCGGTAATACCATCGCTTCGTATAGGCCAGTATGGCTGTTCGCGGCCCATGGTGACATTTTCTTCTTCTTGCCAGCTTCCGGAGGTATGATCGCCGGTTGTGTTCGTTGAACCGCCTGAGGCTGCCTAGGTATAACTGTCACGGTGTTAGGAGGTATGGGTATGGCAGACGGTAACTCACTAGATCCAGAAACCACCCCGCCCTTCACGTTGCTCTCGTCGAGGGGAGTGGCTACCTCCGTCTATCACTGGCAGTGGTCGATCTCATGCTCTCTTAAACGAAATCATTGACATTTGCGGCTGCTTTGTGTATATTACTACTGAGGTGATATAATAATGCCAGAAACACGATCAAGCGGTATGCATATCCGGGTTAATCCTGAAATTAAAGCTAGTGTTGAACCAATTCTAGCAGCAATTGGTTTATCCTTTAGTGATGTCTTTAATCTCACATTAAACCAAATCTATCTGAAACGCAAAATCCCTTTTGAACTGTCCGCAATTCAACTAACCGAGAACGGATACACGCCAGATTTTGAAGCTGAACTAATATTGTCATCAAAAGAATCCCATGCTGCAGTAGCAAATGGTGCTAAAACACATAAAACCGCAGCTGACCTTCGAGCCTCTCTAGATGCCGAAGAAGAATATGAATGACAATTATGTGTACGAGGTTTTCCCGTCAGCTAACTTCAAACGAATGCGCCGTCTTGCTCAAAAACAGGGGCTTAATATGGATTTGCTTGATTGGGCTATAGACCAGCTAGCAAAAGATATTCCGTTACCTGCAAACTGGAAGGACCATCAACTCAAGAATAATCTTAAGCAGTTTCGTGAATGTCATATTGGCGGTTCCGGTGATTGGTTGCTTATTTACGAGAAGAGAAAAACAGATATGATCCTCTATCTGCTGGGAACAGGAACTCACTCAGAGTTGCTCGGATTGTAGTAGACAAAGGTTATCATTCACTGGTGATGATCACCGTTCTGCTGCTGTCTTCCCAACTGACGTTTACGCCCAGTGATTCACCGATGAAGCGCAGCGGTACAAGGGTTCTACCATCCACGATAACACCCGGTTGGTCGATAGAGACGACTTCGCCGTTCACTGTAGGTGAAGTGCTGCCAATGGACAGCTTTATTTCTGTGTCACCCTTTATTCCGGTAGCCGTCTGGGTTGCTGCATCCCAGGAGATTGTTGCCCCCAGTGCTTCGAAGATAGCACGCATCGGAACCATGGTTCTGCTGCCCATAACTTGTGGTGGAACATCGAAAGCCAGGAGTTCGCCATCGAGAAGCACTTTGATTTCGGAGGAGGTCGGAGGCGTCGGAGGCGCTGTTGGTGGTTCTGCGGGAGGTGTAAGGTCAGGAGCAGAACCGCCGTAGGTGACGGACAAGTCGACGACAGGGTACTTTGGCAGATCAACAGGGGTCATTATACTCGGTCCGCCGGCACTGCCACCAGTCGATTCGGATCGCCACTCCCAGGATATCAGATCCTCAGGGAGTTCACCGCTCATTACCGGTACCTGATACCCGAAGCTAAACGTAATACTGGCAACCGCTTCTTTTTGCGCTCCCTGTACCAAGGTGCCGTCTGGATATATGTTCAGGTAGACACTCCACAAGCCTTTGCCATCCATGGAAGTCCAGTTAGGGGGATACTGGCAGGTCCACCCTGGTGCCATAGGTTCGTCCGAACCTCCTCCTCCCGCATCGGAGGAAGACGGATCCGCATCGGCCCAGATATAGCTGATCTGACTTAAAGCATAACTATCACAGGTTGCTTTGCCATCCGTCCCGGGAAAAGCAAAGCGGTAGGAATATATGCCGTTCTCCTTGAGGACAACATAGTCCGCATCAACATTCTCCAGGGTGAAGATTGCTACACAGTTGGGCATCACGATGTCAATTTTACCAATGGTCTCCCTGGCATAAGCTATACCGGAAACCAGCATAATGCAGACAACCATGGATAGTATAAAAGCCGGTTTGATCCTCATGATACAACTTCCTTTCAACTCATATTACCTCGGGGTCTTGTGCATCCTGCCGACGCTGTTGACATACATGATACTGCTGGAACCTTCGTCCTCGTAGTAGACCAGCATTTCGTTGCCGCCGTCTCTAGGCATGTCCTCAAAGACCAGTTCGCCGTTGATGTCGTAAAATGTTCCCACGATGTTTTCAAGAAACACATTAGTATCGCTAAGGTTTTTATATGTACCGGTTTCTAGCAACAGTCCTTCTTCGGGTTTCCAGATCAAGCGGCTAAACTCCAAACTGGGTGAGTTGAACTTCAGCCAGGTTACGGGGGCTTTATAACTGGTCTTTATTCCCTCACGAGCGTCCTCTTTCGAAGCATCGGGAAGAGGAGGAGCGGCTTCCTGGGTGCTCCAGGTGCCATTGAGCGCGGCTTTCGAGGCTTTATAGAACTTATCTCCGTTGAACCTTATGGTCTCCGTAGACTTATCGTAGTCCGTAAAGTAGACGTCTAGTGTCTTGTAATCGTAATCTTCTTCATCCTCGTCGCCATAGGTTGCGGTGGTGCTGACACCACTGGAGTCATAAGTGACCCTTTTCTCCACATAGCAGACGACGCAGTCGAAGAAAGCATCTACTTCAGCTTTGCCGGACAGCACTTCCGCGCTGCCGTTTTGGTTTACGGTCGTCTTCTCGAAGACCAGTCCACCCACTGGCGAAGGTTCGAAGACCTTTATCTCCTTGCCCTCCTTATCCTTACCCTCTTGATATACTCCGGAGGCCAGTTCGAACTTGTGCCAGATACCAGTTTTGTCCCGCACAGTCTTGGGGTCGGGTTTCTCGACGCCCTCGACGTTGGTCCAGGTTTCGCAGAAAGGAGCTCCGGTGACCCGGTATAGGGTGGTCCCCATGAAGAAGCCCAGCTGGGGCCTTAGGGTATCCGTGATCGGGTTGTAGGAAACCCGCAGATATGATTCTATAAGTGGTGATTCATACTCCTCAAGAGGAAGTGCGTATAGCGCCATGTTGTCCTGATGATCCCGGGGGAAGTAGTACTTCTCGGTGGGATGCATGCCGAAGTCGGCACCTACCCATATATCGCCGTTCTCCATCAGGATGTAGTCGTCGGCTATTTCCAGCATCTGGTAAGCATATTTAGGGTCTAAGGGCGAGGTTAGGTTCTTGTTCTCCACCAAGGTTAGCCATTTGCCATTGTTGTAGAGTAGCTCATCGACTTTGGCAGAGGGGTCTTTGGCTTTGGCTGCCAGTTGGGTCTGACACTTGGTGTGGTCTTTGAGGACTTTGGGGACCTCGGCGTAGACATCTTTGTCCGTCCAGGTTCCCCAGATGGGGATCTTTTTAGTTATATTCCATTTGGCGTCGATGTGCTTGCCATAGGTCAGCAGGCCGGTCAGGTCATAGCCTAGCGTATTTCTTAAGGTGTCGCCATTTCTGTCGAATAATACTCCGGCTCGGACAACATCCTGGTCATCTATGTGGATCCACACCGAAGCGTCGATTTGCGCACCGTGCCAACTTCCAAAATGTCCCATGGAAACATTCGACCATTTCTCACCTGTATTGGGATCGAGAAGGGTTAGGTTTTGATTATGGGTAATCACACCTGTGCCGGATAAATCAAAGTAAGCCTGGTAAGCTGTTTTTCTTTCAGGAGTTTGCTGGGCTTTCTCCTTTTCCTCCGCGATCTTCCCCCGACGTTGTTCGGGAGTCATAGCCAGGAGATTGCGGATTTCCTCGATGGCTTTAGCGTTCTTGGCGACCTTTTGGTCACGCTCCTGCTGCCACCTGGCACTGGGTGAATCGGTAAATGAGTATTCCGGAACCCTACCATTGCTGTCGGTTACAGTGCTTGTGCCTTTCATCGTAACGCCAACCTGATGAAGAGTCGGCTGAACCATCGTATGGATGTCATGATAGATGTAGCTGTCAAAGTATTCATAGGTCAGAGTGAAGTTCCATTCGCCTTCCACCTGGTTATCGATGCTGATCTTTTCCCCCTGTAGGATTATAGTCCATGTCGTAATCGAGTCCGCTACCTTACTGAAGTTATCGATTGTTCGCTTGTACTCGGCATAGATACGATACGGCGGCTCCTTGACCAGGGTTTGCTTGATGGTTATCTTCACATCTTCATCTTCCGACAGGTTTTTAAAGGCGTCCCAGGTTGCGAAGGCTGTACTGCCCGTCGATGAGAGCAGGAGCAATGCGCATAATAGCAAAGAGGCAAAGCGGTTGGTTGTCTTTTTCATGGCTTGTTCCCCCTCTCTAGTCGGCGTGAATGGTTCGCTGGAATACTAAATATGCTTCCGCTTCTTCCATGAGGAAACCCTTATAAGTCCATGATCTTTTATGACCATCGCTTTCGAGGTTTATTTCACCTCTGCCTACACTGGCTTCATAATCGAAGTCTTTAACTTCCCAGCCTGAGTCTTTTAAGGACTCGCAGTATGTGAGTAAGGAGTCCAGAGTAGTGTCTGATATATAGATGTAGACATAAGTATTGCTTGGATCCGAGGTGTTCACTTCGACACTCCAACGACCATCGGGATACTCCGGCGTATCTTCTGGAAGATAGTCGGCAGGCCATTCATCTGATGCACTGATATCGGCCTTATCATTTTGGGGTTCTAGCTGTTGCAACCTATATTTGCTTTCCGCATTCTGATAGCCGTCAAACCAATCGCGCTGGACATAGTCTTTTTCCACAGGGGACATGA
>Ga0123353_10018251_pt1 | contig 10364 bp, 7 predicted proteins | sample TergutLab28metaG_3_FD_92763 | JGI IMG/M metagenome (GOLD analysis project Ga0123353, IMG submission 92763) | Labiotermes labralis P3 segment gut microbial communities from Petit-Saut dam, French Guiana - Lab288 P3 | ecosystem: Host-associated > Arthropoda: Insects > Digestive system > Gut ...
AACCGCACCATCGGAACGGTGGATAAAGTGTATCCGGTGGGCATACGGTTCGCGCTGGCGGGCATGACGTGGGAAACGGTTGACGTCAATGAGAAAAGCAAGGTGATTTTCGTCAAACGGGTTCCGGGAATCTCCCTGGTGGACTGGAACGTGGATTTCGAAGCCGAGCTGCACACGGGGCTTGTGCGGAAAATCCGCGCTGTCCTGCAATCGGACGGCGCGTATCCGTATCTGAGCGAACGTTGCCGCGAACGGTTGACGGAAATACAATATATTGCCCGCAACAGCGGCATTCTGGAGAACCTGGCTACGTCCATTTCCGATAAGAAATACGCCGTGTTTCCGTGGGTCGGCACGCGGCAGCTCCTCACGCTGCATTACGCGCTGCTGGGCAGGAAAATCAAAAACAAGTTACCCTGGGTCACTTGCCTGTATCTCGAAGTGGCATTCGACGGAACGGCTGACGAACTGGAGAAAATCATCCATGACATTCTACAGTCCGAGTTGAATGTATATGATTTGCCGCTGCCGGATAAGGTGCAGATTACCGGCAAGTATAACGAATTCATCCCGCCGCGCCTGCTGCGCAAACAGTTTATCGAGGACTATCTCGACCTGGAAGGTCTGCGGGACGTGTTGCTTTCGAGGGGGTGAACGGTTATTTTTACCACAGAGGCACAGAGAAACACAGTGCCTCTCTGTGTCTCTGTGGTAAAAAAAAAGGTAATATGTAGTTCGTCACTCCTCCGCCAATTCCAGGCGCAATAGGTGGAGGGCGCGGCGTTGGCGGGTGACGACGGTTCCTTGGGGCAGGTCGAGGCTTTGGGCGGTCTGGGCCAGCGTGGAGCCTGAGAAGTACCGCAGAATGATGACGTCCTTGAGCTCGGACGGCAGCCGTAGCAGGGCCTCCTTGAGCGGCAGGGCGTCAAATGTTTCCGGTGTTTCCGGGATGGCCTCGGCGGCGGCGGGGTCGAACGGTCGTTTGCGTTTGTTTCGGCGCAGTTCTTTTTTGCACTCGTTGAGCAGGATTCGCGTGACCCACGTTTCGAGAAATTCCGGCTGGCGGAGTTTTTTCAGGGAGAGAAACCCACGATAGATGGCCTCGTCGACGGCTTCAATGGCCAGACTCTCGCTGCCGACGTACAACACAGCGGTGCGATAGAGCCTGGCCTTGATCGCCTCCATCCGGGCGGTGAACTCGTTGTTATCCATATTGGTTTCGGAATTATTGTCGAGTGTGTTATTTCACCTTGATTTCCACCGGCTTGTCCAGTGTCACCCAGCGGACGTGGGATGGCCGGAGGTAGATGGTGTCGACGGGGCAGTCCGTCAGGTCGAACCAGATCGCGAATTTTTCCGCCGGCACTTCTTTTCGAGGCGTGGTGGTGTCCTCGTCGTTGTCGGCGGGGAAGAAGTCCATGCTGCGTTTGCGTTTCAAATCTTCATACGGATACCGCCACTTCCGGCTGGCTTCGTCGTAATACAGTTTTTCCTTGAGGTCGGCGATGTTGTAATACAAACGATCCGCAAACGGGTAATCGTCGATGTTGCGGCCGGCGGAAAAAATCAGCCGCCACGAATTGCCGTTCTGCACGGCCCGCTCCAGTGTTGTGCCCTCGGGCAGGCCCGTCGCCGTGCCCTTGGCCAGGTCGATCGTGATGGGATTCTGGTTTTTGTCTCGCAATCGGGCCTTGGTAATGTAAAGGGTCAGATGCTCGCCTTTTGAGAAAAACGGGCTTTCCAGCCGGTGTGTCCGCCTTGCCGGCGCGTTGTCGTTGGCGGCCGTTATGGTACCACCTATTCCGTCGCGGACGCGGCCAAACCGCTCGCCCTTCTCGTTCTCGGCGTGGAGCGCCACCTCGGAAAGCGTCGCGGTATTGGTTTTGGCGTGCCGGTCGGCGAACGTCACCTCGAGATACGTCGGATGGATTTCCACCGACTCGGCGGTGTATTTCTGCCCGTCCACGACAATGTCCTGATTGAGCGTGATCGTCTCGCCCGGATGGATTTTGTCATGGTCGATGGGGACGACGATGTGGAATGACGCAAGGATGTCCTCCTCCTTCGGTGTCTTCCATTCGCCATTGGGAGCATCGTGAACCTTGCATGCCAGCATCACGCTGTCGGGCATAGGCATGTCGGAATCGTACAAGTCCTCGATTTTCCTGACCTTGCCGTTTTGGCAGGTGCCGCCAAAAAGACGTGGAGGATAGGCCATCTTTGTCCCGTCGACTTCCGCATAGCGAAATTCCCACGGGTTGCTGTCCGTATTTCCGATGGCGGTCGTGTAACCCAGATGGTCGTGCGTGTCCGACCGCAGGGAAAAGAAGATGGTGAGATTTTTCTGTTCGGCGATCACATACTCGATTTTCATCGTGATGCCGTTTTCGGTTTGTTCCAGGCCGTCGGGGGTTTGGCCGTAGTCGTTTTCGATGGCGGTTTTCACGGAGGGTTTCATCTCGAGGGCGGCGGCGAGTTTGTTTAGCAGGGGGACCTGTTCGACGAGTCTGGCGAATTCGGCCGAGACGTTGACCGTGGTGACGAACGCGGCGAAGAGGACCGCGACGGCGGTGGTGGGGACGACGAGGTACCGGTGGACGCGTCGCGAGCGTTTGGCCCGGTCGGCGGCGCGGGCGACCGTGTCGGCCAGCGCGGGCGGCGTGGCGGCGGCGGTGTCGAGGTTGGCCAGCAGGGCGTGATATTCGTCGTTGCGGTTCATGGGTGGTCCTCGGTGTTTGTTTCCCCATTAGATGTACGAGCGGGGGGTTTTGATTTGCGTGGGGGAGTTTTTTTTACCACAGACACAGAGAAACACAGAGAGGGTTGCGCCCGCAACCCAGTCAGTTTGAAACGATAACGTTGCAGGCGTGTGGATTCGATGCGGCAAACAACCAAGTCGCCTCCCCGACCTCGCGCAGAAGACACCGGCACACAGCCGCGAAGCGGCGGCGTTTTTAGCCCATGGTTCGCGGAGTATCGCTCACCATGGGCTAAAAACGCCGCCGCTTCGCGGCTGTGTGCCGGTGTCTTCTGCGCGAGGTCGGGGAGGCGACGTTTGCCTTTTTTCGTGTTCAACAACGCAAAAAGGCAGAGCCATATTTGCGTCAAGGCGCATGGTGTCCGTGCGGCTCTACCGTTTGGATTTTTTCGTTTTGGGATTTCGGGTTTGTTTCGGATTTCGCGCTTCGGATTTCGGGTTTGCCACGTTTCCACCACGAAGGATCGCGCGGAAGGTGAAAAAAGGTGATGCGTTTGTCCTGTGCTCAGGCTACAGTCTGTGGATGTCTAACGCGATGCGATTTGGTCGGTATGATTACGGCACGTTTGGCGTGTACATGGCCTACGCGGCCAGTTCGCTGGTGATTCCCGTTGTCCTGGTGGCGATGTCGAAGGATTTGGGTTTTTCGGTGGACGAGGAGGGCGGGGGCGGCAAGACCCTGGGCGGTGCGCTGCACGCGGGGCGGAGCGTGGCCATTACGCTGTCGCTGGTGCTGAGCGGATTCCTGGCCGGCCGGATGGGGCTGCGGATTTCGATGGGGGCGTCCGCTTGCCTGATGGGCGCGGGGATCCTGGCGGCGGCGTTCGCGCCGTCGTACGGTGTGGTGCTGCTGGCCGTGCTGGTGGCGGGGCTTGGCGAGGGGATCATCGAGGGGCTCGGCACGCCGGTGATTCAGCAGTTGCATCAGGATCAGCCGGGGCGGTACATCAACTTCACGCATTCGTTCTGGTCGGTGGGGACGGTGGCGGCGGTTCTGGCGACGGGCGTGCTGCTGTGGGCAGGCGTGTCGTGGCGATGGATCGTGCTGGGCGTTGGCGTGGCGTCGCTGCTTCCGGCGATCGCGTATTTCGGCCCCCGGCGGTCGGACAGGGTTCGCGCCGAGGCCGCCTGCCTGGACGTTCACGAACCGCTCTCGGGGCGCGTGGTCATCGCCAAGTGCGTGGACGTGACCCGGCGGGGGCGGTTCTGGGTGTTTTTCGCGATGATGTTCTTCGCCGGAGGCGGCGAGTTCTGCCTGACGTTCTGGACGGCCAGCTATATCCAGGTGGAGTGGAAGCATCAGTTGACCCGCGAGCAGTTGTTCCTGATGGGGGCCGCGGGAACGGTGGCGTTCGCGATGGGCATGATTGTCAGCCGCATCGGGTGGGCGTGGCTGTTGAAGCAGCACCAGTTGTACTGGATGCTGATCGGTTCGTCGGTGGCGGGCATTGCCATCTGCCTGCCGATTGTCTGGATCGAGTCGTTGTGGTGGCTCTTCCCGGTGCTGTTCCTGTCGGGTGTCGCCACCGGTCCGCTCTGGCCCAGCCTGCAAAGCTACAGCACCGACCGCCTTCCCGTGGACACGACCATGCTGTTCATTCTGCTCTCCTGCGCGGGCGTTCCCGGCTGCGGTGTCTTCACGCTGGTGATGGGCGCCTTGGGCGAACAGCTCGGCCTGCGTGTGGCCTACTACCTCGTGCCGGCCTGTTTCGCGATCATCGCGATTCTGCTGGCGCTGGACCGCGCCTTCCCGCCCAAAGGGCGGGAGGAGACGGTCAATCAGGCCGAGAGCGCCGCGACGGTACCCGTAACATAATGTAAAGGAGATCGAGCGTCATGCACGACCCCATCGCACTTCCTGACGGCCAGCCGTTTGCGTTTTGGGATGACCGGACGGTCTACACTCGTGAGTTGCATGTGTCGTCGCATCATCCGAACGCGTCGGATCGGAATGATGGGTCGGAGGCGTTGCCGTTTCGGACGATTGGTGCGGCCGTTCGGGTGGCGACTCCGGGGACGAAGGTGCGGATTCATGCGGGGGTTTACCGCGAGACGGTGTCGCCCGAGCGTGGCGGTAGTGGGTCTGACGGCATGATCTGTTACGAACCGTTCGGCGACGGCGAGGTCATCATCGCCGCGTCGGTGGTGGCGGGGCCAGTCGAGAAAAGCAGCGGCTGGTCCGTTTGTCATACGCCGGGTGTCCGCATCTGGTCAACCCGGCTGAACGTCGAACAGTACCGGGGCTACAACCCATTTTGCGCTGTGAACATGCCCCACGACCGGGAGTACGTGGGGTTCGTGCCCGACAACATGAACCCTGGTTTGGCCCGTCGCGGTGTGGTGTTTGTCGACGGCAGGCCGCTCAAGCAGGTGTCGCACTCCCGCGGCTTGGCGAAGGAGGACGGCACGTATTGGGTGGAGACCAACGGTTTGATTGTTCATTTTCGATTGAAGGACGACGCGGACCCGGCTGAGCATTTGATTGAACTGTCCTGCCGCGAGCAGTGTTTCACGCCGCGGACGCCGTTTCTCGGTTACATCCGGGTCAAGGGGCTGACCTTCGCCCACGCGTCGATGGGCATGCCGGTGCCGCAGGTCGGGGCGTTGTCCTGTCATCGCGGCCATCATTGGATCGTCGAGGACTGCACAGTGAACTGGTCCAACGCGGTCGGCATTGATTGCGCCAACCAGTGCTGGAACCGCGATATGCCCGATGAACCGATCGTTGGCACGATCCTCCGCCGCAACACGATTCAAGACGCCGGCGTCTGCGGCATTGCGGGCATCGGCTCGCGGGGGCTGCTGATCGAGGACAACCTCATCAGCGGCACGGGCTGGCAGGGGATGGAGATGGCGTGGGAATCCGCCGGCATCAAACTGCACTGCGCCGTGGACGGCCTGATCCGCCGCAACGTCATCCGCGACTGTTACCGCTGCGACAGCCTCTGGCTGGACTACGACAACCGCAACACGCGCGTCACCGGCAACCTGTTCCTGGGCGGCACGGAAATGCGGGAACACATTTTCCTGGAGTGCAATCGAGGCCCCGAGGTCATGGTCGACAACAACATCATTTGGGACGTGAAAGGCCGTTACGCCGCAGGCGTTGCACAACCGCCGGTTCGACGCGAGGAGTGGCACAGCGACGTCGACCACGAACTGGTGAACGGCTACGGCATTTACATGGAGGGCTGCGACGAGAGCCGCATTGTGCATAACTTAATTGGCCGCTGCGCCGGCACGGGCGTGTACGCCAAAACGGTGCCCTACCGAATCTGCGTCGCCGGCCGAGGCGGCACCAGCCGCGACAACATCATCGAAAACAATATATTCTACGACTGCATCGAAGCCGCCATCAAACTCCCCACCCACCACAATCAAGTGGAAGGCAACGCCTACACAAAAATGCCCCCCGAGGGCGGTTACCTGCGCGTAAACTACCCACCGCCCCCCATGTGCCTGGACCTGCACGCCTGGCGACGATTCTTCGGTTTTGACATGCACGGCTCCATTGACGTAATGGAAATCACCGTCGACGCCAATGCCCTGACCATGACCCTCGAACTGCCCGAACAATCCGAGCCCCCAACTCCGCGCGACGCCACAAACAAAGCCGCCACCAACACCGATTTTCACGGCAAGGCCGCCCCCGACATCCGCCCACCAGGCCCATTCGCCAGCCTGACGAAAGGAAAAACAACCGTCTCCATCGACCCGCGACGGTAACATAATACCAACACACCGGTCCGGCGTTCTCACGTCGGACTGTCAAAACCTTTCTGATGAATCCCCGCCGCGGCCGGGATACCATTCGGTGGTGCCTGGGTTGTGAGCACCGAACAGCGGTCCCTGAAATTTGTACGTGTGGTCGCCGTAATCGCCGGTGGTGTAGTAGTACCCCTGATCCGCCCCCTGGTACCATGCGCCGGGGTGATGTTGAGTTTCGCATCCCGCAAAACATAGAATCACCATCACGGCTGCAATCGCAAATCGTTTCATGTGACGTGTCCCTCTCGCACGACCCTCTTTTCCGTTCGCCGTCAGGTCATTGTAGATAGTGGAAAGCCCCGATGGTGAAGCGGAACCTTGTGACAAATCGAAATTAATAATGCCAATGCATGCGGATTATCGCGTTGCCGCGTCATTGTTTTCCCGCGGCAGGGTTACGGTCACGGTGGTACCTTGTCCGATTTCGCTGTGAAGGGTGGCGGTGGCGGCGAGGCGTTCGGCGGCGTGTTTGACGATGGCCAGTCCCAGGCCCGTTCCGCGCGATCGGCCGTCGCCGGTGCGGGAGGCGTCACCCTGGAAGAAGCGGTCGAACACGCGTGGCTGATCTCCGGGCGAGATGCCGCAGCCGGTGTCGCGGACGCGAAGAGCGGCCCGCGTGTCGCTCACGTCGATCGTGCATTCGACGCGTCCGCCGGCGGCGGTGAATTTCAGCGCGTTGTCCATCAGGTTGCGGGCGATCATTTCCAGCAGTTTGCGGTCCGAACGGATGGTTGGCCCCGGCTTCGAGGTTGAAGCGGAAGCGGAGGCCGTGGTGACGGTCATCGCCACGCCTTTCTCCTGGGCTTGCCAGGCGAATTGGCCGCGCAGCCATTCGGCGAATTCGTCGACGGGAATGTCCTGCCACTGCACGGTGAAGCGGGCGGACTCGACCCTGTGCAGATCCAGGAGGTCTTTGGTCATGTCTTCCAGCCGGGCGACGTGGCGGTTGAGGATCGACGCGAGTTTCTGGCGTTCCTCGTCGCTGTCGGCTTCGGGGAGGGAATCGATGGCGGCGCGGAGTGTGGCCACGGGGGTTCGGAGTTCGTGGGAGGCGTTGGCGACGAACTGGGCTTTCATCGTATTCATGGCCGCGGTGTCGGTCACGTCGCGCAGCACGAGCAGGCAGACGATGTCGGACTCGCCCGGCGGCACGTTCGCACCGTGCAGTTCAATGGTTCGCAGTCCCGTGGGCGTGTGGAGTTCCAGTTGGGTTCGCAGCGGCGTGGTGGTGGTTCGTGCCCGTTCGTGGAAGGCCAGGAGTTCCAGGAGGTTCTGCATCGGCAGCAGGGTCGAGAGCGGCTGGGGTGTGCGTATGTGCGGGTCGAGACGGAGCATGTCGGCGGCGGCGGGGTTGATGAGGACGACCGTTCCGTCGGTATCGGTGGCGATGACGCCCTCCTGCATGGCGGTCAGGACGGTCTGAAAATCCTGGTGTTGGGCGGCGATCCTGGCGAGGTATTTTCCGATGTTGTCGCGCATGCCGTTGAGGGCGTCGGTCAAGTCGGCCAACTGCTCGCCGGAGCGTTTCGACGCGCGGGACGACAGGTCACCGGAAGCGAGTTTTTTCGCGGTTTCCGTGACGCGTCGCAGCGGCGCGTACCACAACCAGCTTGTCAGAAGGGCCAGACCCATCGCGGCCGCCGCCACGGCCAGGGCTGATCCGAAGACCGCGCTGAAGAGCAGCGACTCGCCCTCGGCGATGGCCTTGACGGGCATGGCCACGCGAATGGCGCCGACCACCGCGCCTTCGTGCGTCAACGGAACGGCCACGTAGCGATAGGGAATCTGCCACGTTTCGCTGATCCGCTCGTGCCAGCCTTCTTGCCCGGCCAGGGCGGCGAGGACTTCAGGCCGGTCGTCCGTTTTGTGGTTGCTCAGGTTTCGTGGGGTGTCTCGACTGTCGCCCAGTACCGTTCCGTCGGTGGCGATCACGGTCAGCCGCGACGTGGGATCGTGAAGCAGTTTCTTGCAGATCGCGTCCACCTTCGCCGGTTCGAGCGGCCAGAGCGCTTGAACATGTTCCGCGGCGATCAGCGCCAGCCGCTGCTGGTCCTGTCGCGTCTGACGCTGATAGTTCGCGTCCAGCCTGTAGTAGGTGAACGCGCCCACCAACGCCAGAATGACCAGCATCACCAGGCAATTGTTCAGGAACAATTTGAGAAAAACACCGTGCCGCATGGGAACCTCATAAATAGCCACAAGCCACCAGCCACCAGGTATGGCGAGTCCTGCCACAAATCACACGATTCAGATCGCTTGTGTTCATGTGTCCATTCCCGCTTTCACTGCCTTTTACAACCGACTCGCCATACCTTGTGGCTACTGGCTCTCTGTCCTGACGAATTTATACCCCACGCCTCGGACGGTCTGGATCGTGTCGCGGGCGGGGCCCAGTTTGCGGCGGAGCATCGTGACGTGAACGTCGATGTTGCGGTCGGTCACGATCACGTCCATGCCGATGCCCTGGTCGATGAGTTGATTTCGCGAGAGCACTCTGCCCTCAGCCGTCACCAACGCCGTCAGGATGCGGAATTCCGTTCGCGTCAGCGTCAGGGGGGCGCCGTCGAGCGTGACTTCGCATCGCGGAAGGTCAATTTCCAAAGGCCCGATCCGCAGAATGTCCTTGTCGGGCGTCGTCGCCGACGCCAGGCGGCGGAACAGGGCGTCCATTCGCGCCACCAGCACCGACAGACTGAAAGGTTTGGTGACGTAATCGTCCGCGCCGAATTTCAGCCCGACGACGATGTCGCTCTCCTCGCTCTTGGCCGTCAGCATGATGATCGGAACGCGGGCGGTCCGCGCGTCGCCCCGCATGGCCGCGGCTATGTCCGTGCCGGTCATTCCCGGAAGCATGATGTCCAGCAGGGCCATGTCCGGCGGATGGGATCGGATCAGGTTCAACCCCTCCGCGCCGTCATGGGCGACCGTCACCGTATAGCCCTCGCGCCGCAATCGGGCGGCCACCAGATCGGCCATGTCCCGCTCGTCCTCGACAATCACAATGCGTTTCTTCGACATGTTCGCATCGTACAGGTCGGTGTGGATGGGCACAATATTCCGACGTCGAATTAACGTAACCTTAACGTGTCAATCATCCGCGCTTAGCGTAGGCTTCCGACAATTCGTGACAGGAGCCGCGGGCGTCCGTGGCCGGTGGAGCGCGTGTGAAACGAAGGAGACCGTATGCGAAATCTGTTGCGGATGATCGGCTGGGGCGTGGCGGCGGTGTTGTGTGTCGCGTTGGGTGTTTCGGCGATGGCGCAGGAGAAGGTCACGCTGCAAATCGAGGGGTCCACGACGGTGGGTCCGATTGTCGATGAATTCACCGAGGCGTTCAAGAAATCGCCGGACTTCAAGGACGTCACCATCACCGTCAAGAAGACCGGCAGCGGCGACGGGATCGCGGCGTTGATCGACGGGCGGTGCCAGATCGCCACCTCCAGCCGCTTTATGAAGATCGAGGAGTTCGAAAAGGCCGTGAAAAACGGCGTGATGCCGGTCGCCCACACCGTCGCGATGGACGGCGTGTGTATCGTGGTGCATCCGTCCAACCCGGTCAAGGGGCTGACGATCGCGCAGCTCAAGGACATTTACACGGGCAAAATCAGCAACTGGAAGGACCTCGGCGGGGCGGACAAGGCCATCGTGCTCATCAGTCGCGACACGTCGTCGGGCACGTACGAATCGTTCGTCACGTTCGTGATGGGCAAGGACAAGATGTCCGACAAGGCCGAGTATGTCAACGCGAACCCGCAGGCGCACAGCCGCGTCGCGACCACCGAAGGCGCGATCGGCTACGTCGGGCTGGGATTCCTCGACAAGCAGGTCAAGGCGTTGG
>Ga0123353_10018252_pt1 | contig 10364 bp, 4 predicted proteins | sample TergutLab28metaG_3_FD_92763 | JGI IMG/M metagenome (GOLD analysis project Ga0123353, IMG submission 92763) | Labiotermes labralis P3 segment gut microbial communities from Petit-Saut dam, French Guiana - Lab288 P3 | ecosystem: Host-associated > Arthropoda: Insects > Digestive system > Gut ...
GCGGTCTAAGGCGTAGGTCTACGGCCGCTCGCCTGCTGAGATTGTGGGTTCGAATCCCACCGGGGGCATGGATGTCTGTCTGTTGTGATTGTTGTGTGTTGTCAGGTAGAGGTCTCTGCGACGCGCTGATCACTCGTCCAGAGGAGTCCTACCGACTGTGCTGCGTCGTTGTGTGTGTGATCTAGAAACCTGCAGAATGAGGAGGCCATGGCCCGCGTTGGGCCGCAGCGCCACAGGAAAAAAAATCGTAATAGGCGTAGTTGGTATGTGATAAGTCAGGTTAACGGAAACTGTCACATTTCTTATTCTTGTATATGAACCTAATCTCTGCTGCTGAAATAGACGACTTTAATCCTCGAAAGGTTAAATTAACACCAATTATATTGAATAAATCAGTGTTTAACACGCCGTATGCACACTGAACCTCTGAAACAGACAGCTGTCAGTTAATGCTGAGCAGGAAGAAATCGGTGCTTGTTTCGTGAATGTAATAATGACAGGCTTGTACTCTGTTGGCAGAATGTAGGACTTTAGAATGCTGAGCCAATTGGTATGCGAAGAAATATGTGGGCCTTAAGAGTTAATCATAGACCACTTTAAGCTAAGCTAAAGCGAAACTCTAAAGCTGGAAAAGTATTGTTAGGTGTACAGTACAAAAAGCAAATGCAAGATGAATGCTAATAATTGATTGAACAGCAAAGAGAGTGATTCATAAAGATGAAAACAGAAAAAAGATTCAAGAAAAACTCAGTAAATTGATTGTTAGAGATACGAGGAGATGAGCGAGACATTATTTATGCCCATTTTAGATTTTGGCGAAAAACTATATATATCATTTTATTTTTGCAAAAGTGTCTAATATCGCCAAGAATCTTGAAGAAACATTGAATTAGCTGTACACAAACCAGTCTTAGTGTATCGTTGTAATGATTTTTTTTCCACAGTTAGTTTTCCACATGAACATCTGTAAGGAAGGTTAGGAAATTCTGCAAAATAGGATGGCGTGTCTTGCTAGGCCTACGACCCAAAATTATTGTTTACGTTCTTGTTCAAATTCTTTGTGTTTGAGAGAATGAATTATATGTCTGCGCCCTTTTTATGTCGAAATGTACCTAAGCATATGCCGTGTGTAAGGCACAGTCATAGGAATTTATCAAGATTTGGGTGGTTACGTGTTGAATACAGAAGAAACGGCATGTACGTAGGTTCATGTGGTGAAGAGCGCTCATGATCCAGCAGGAAGTGTATTTCCATAGTCTGCTACAATAGTTTGCCGACCTGAGTTGACACAGCGTTGATTTTGTTCAGTGTAGTTAATAACACAAAGCTATACTGACCAAATACATAAACGAGAAGTTGTATGTTGGCAAATAAATGACAAATTTCTTCGCCTTTAAATTCTTGTTACACGTTGAAATTAGTAATGTACGTTGAGGAGATGAAATCAGCGGTTGCAATACTGTCGTGATGTTTTCTGAACACACCCTTGCCCCTTATAAGATAATACTGTGAGCTCCAGGCCATCAAATTACCCTAAAAAGACAAACGATCCCGAGTTCAGTGTAAGGCACTGGTACCCATCATTTAGAGGAGTGACACCATCACGAGATAGATCTAAAAATGTTTGAATGTTTTTCATAAGAAAAATCATTATTAATAAGAGCCAGTTGAAAGACATAAAACTGGAGTCCATGAATAATTGGAAATATCTGATCAACACAGAAAATAGGTTTGTGACGGTTTCAAATTCTAATCTATTTGTAACGTGCCTAATTATGCAGCCACTAAATATCAATATAGAGGCTTGAATTAGAATTAAGGACAGGTAGTGTAAAGGGTGAATAATGCTAACTTTACGTGTATAGCTCTGTGCATAATACCACACTTATGTGTACAGCACTGTACATAATATAACCCTCACGTTTACAAAACTGCATGATACAAACCTCACGTGTACAACACAGCATATAATACTAACCTTATGTGTACAGCAATGTGCATAATACTAATCTTGCTTGTACAAAACTGCGCATGTTACTAGCATTACGTGTACAACACTGGACATAATATTAACCTCACGCGTACAATACTGCGCATGTACTAACATTACGTGTACGGCACTGCGCATAATACTACACTTATGCGTACAACACTGTACATGATTCAAACCTCACGTGTACAACACATCTTATAATACTAACGTTACGTGTACAGCTCTGTGCATAATAATAAATTTGCGTGTACAAAACTGCGCATGTCACTAGCGTTACGTGTACAACACTGTACATAATATTAACCTCACGTGTACAGTACTGCGCATGTACTAACGTTCCGTGTACAACACTGCGCATAATATTAACCTCACGTGTACAACACTGCGCATTGTATTAACATTAAATGTACAGCACTGTATAATTCAATCAGTATTTCATTTTCAAGAGGAAGTTCATTTGCACTGTATTTTTGGATGCACACGGTGCCACAAAATAATTGGTATAATCAGACGATTTCTTTACAGATGGACGAAAACACAGTCCTCATTTCCTCATCTTTGCTGCTGGTGGGTGCCTCCTGTATAGCAGTGTTCTGGTTTCTTCAACGGCGGGGCCCACAAGTTCCACCAGGCCCCCGAGGTGTCCCTCTTTTTGGCTTCTTACCTTGGATTGACCCAAAGGCTCCGTACTTGACTTTAACTCGGCTAGCAAAAGTCTATGGCCCTATCTACTCACTCAAACTGGGGAGCATGTTCACAGTTGTGTTGTCAGACCACCGCCTCATCAGGCAAGCCCTCGCTAAGGACGCCTTCACAGGACGAGCACCGCTCTATGTGACGCACGGCATCATGAAGGGCTACGGTAAGTGAAACAGAGGTACTCAGTAACTGAACGAATCTGCCAATTGCTAAAGTTATATTACGTCTATATAGAATGAATGAGTATGGAACAATAGAGAGATACGAATGCAGAAAACCCAAAGTACATGGAGAAAAACATGTCCCAGTGCCATATAGACCACCGCAAATTCTACACTGTCTAACCTGAAAAAGAACCTGTGTATCCGACGTGCCAGGTCGGCTCCTGATCGCCTGATCCGTGCATAACCTGAAGGTTAACTTAAAAACTGTAATAAACATTATAAATACATCATGTAAAGCAAACAACGTTATATTCTCAAGTTACCCGCAGCCTGCTCGTGGGGAAACAAGAAATGTATACATAATGCTTGTTGGAGAAAGGATAATTCTGGGGGTCCGTGGGCATAGGTTTTTGAGAATAATATTAAAATGGATTTTAGAGAGAAACAGATTGTAATTTTTTAAAATTATTTTTTGCTGTCTGAAGATAAGATTTTGATTTAATTGAATCACAAAGCCTAAATGTGGACAGTTGTTGATTTAGAGCCATGGCTCATAACGTCGAGCGTGATAATCCCTTTCTAATGTTACAGAAGTTTCGCGGACCCCACACACTACTAGCCGTAATACTAGTAGTTATTTGTTGAGTAAGTATACCTAACCGTAACAAAAACGTACTGTAAATTAAGTGACGCTTTAAAATTATTCTGTATTTTATTAATCAAATCTGCATCTACATAGTTGATATCTGCTCTCTTGTGGGTCATGACGCAGTGAGTATTGCTGATTTTTTACCAACTTTCTGGGACAACATAGCCAAGAAGGGCGCATTTGTTTCTCTACTTCGCGGCGGAAGCTTAAAACCGCGCAAAGCGTCTACATAGATTTGAAATGTTCGAGGTTCTAATACAAGTAATTGCGACTCGTACCATTAGACTACTTATTTGTTTATACATTATAAAGACTTATTTAATGAGGTGGTTGCCGCAGCTTCTGCAGGTTTCATAGATTGAAGGTGTGGTCGAAAAAATAAATATTTGAACCTTAATTCTGGTTTCACACGCAGCTTGTGCTTTGGCTGTATATGGACTCGCAGACTCGTTGCAATAACAACGTGGTAACCCAGGTGTCCCCGGTCCACAGGTTTGGAACCACTGGCTGGTAGTGTGAACAGTGTTAAAGCACCGCCAGCCTTGTTCTGCATCACCTAGTTTGATTACTTACAGACCTTGCATGTCAATCATTTTTTTCTTTGTCGATTTTATTTTACGGATAATATTTCCTCATAAGTTCGGCATCAATCAACCCTTTAGATTCTCGTGATTCTTGTGTATACCACAACATTAAAAATTTTTTACATTCTGCCCACACGGTGCTTTTCTGTGTTTTTGTAAGAAATGAAAATTTTTTTCATTATACAGCATTAACTTATTGTTGTTTCCAGGCGAAAAATGAATGTGTTTACTGCGCGGTACGTACTGAATCTTTAAATACGATTCAAGTTAAGCTTAGTCTTAATCGGTTCAATCAATTTTTTTGAAACTTCGGAAGAACCTTCTGCCTCCACCTTCAGGATAAAAATCTACTCCGCGTATGGGGGCAGCGTTTTCCCCAGAAGCTACGTGGCGTCATATCCCATAACACTGCAAACTTCAGCCTTCCCGCCGTGAGAACTAAAATCCAGAAGCCTTGTTTTTCCTGCTACGATTCTCACATCTCACAAACCCCCTCCCACGCCCCTCATGACTAGACATAAGGTAGGTCATTCAACCCCTTTCCGTGCCCTTGTTTCTGTATAATATACATAAGCCTGACAGAAAACTTATTGTATCCTATATTTTATGGACATAAGGACTTGAGAAAGATGCTCCCACGTATTCGTTGCTATCACACTAACCTACAATGCCACCAGGCGTGTACACCTTAGGGATGGAAGATGGTCTACTCATTTTTTACCGACACAAGACTAGAAAAAAATTGGTGACGTCAAAGATGTCTGACGGGCTTCTTAAAGTTTTTCTTTGTGTCTGGGTTTTAAGGTCAATATCCTCCAAAGTGTGAGAAAGCTGCATACTAGTTGCGGCTCATCTGCAGTTGTTGGTGGTAATCATTTACATGAGTTACTGGGGATGTTTCTGGAGATCTGACTCTACCCTCTCAAGTGTCTCGCGTTCATTTTATGTTTGATTTGTGTCCATAGGTTGTTGGAGTCATATGCTTTTCCCGAGCTTCAGTAATAGTGGAACAGACCACCCCCATGTTACACATTGTCTGGGGGCTAGGTGTTGGAACTTTTTGTGTTTGAACGAGCTGGGTGGGTTCTGCTCTTGTAATTATCATCCATGCATTCAACGCAAGTATTTTCTTACGTGTTCAAGCTTGAATGGCTTTGATATCGAAGCTGTAAATATTCATAGGTCTCAACTTGCAAAGGAAGCATGTCGGAAGACAAGAGGTGCATTTTACACAAAGCACCCAATTGCAGGAAACATTTAATTATTCAGTTATGTTCTTAAGTATTACTTGAAAAAGAAAAATTCGTTTCATCTCGCCAGTCGTTCTGTCCACATGTAACTGGAACCAACTAGCAGCCAGCTGCAATTCTGACAGCCTCTTGATCCTTAAACCCTTCTTAAATTTGGTAGAATTTGACTTTTTTTTACCATCTCAAAGAGCACTTGTTGTAGGGGTATAACGAAATTAACTTGTTGTTGCATGTGCATATGTATATACGTATGTATGTATGTATATATGTATGTATGTATGTATGTATGTGTGTATTTATGTATGTATGTATTATGTATGTATGTGTTATGTATGTATTATGTATGTATATATGTATGTATTATGTATGTATGTTTGTATGTACGTAGTAGTCGATTCAAAAACGTTCTCAAATCCCCCGCTGCCGTGCTGATGTGTAGGTCCGTTCACGATGTATTTGTCACATTAAAGAGCAGATATATGCATAGAGCAAAACATGAAGTTATCTGTACCTTTGATTCTTGTAGGCTTCTTTATATATATATATATATATATATGTGTGTGTGTGTGTGTGTGTGTGTGTGTGTGCATGTGTGTGTGTGTGTGCATATATGTATGTATGTGTGTGTATGTATGTATGTACATATGCATAAATGGAGGTGTTTACGTACGTATTTATTCATTCTTTCATTAGTCCCTTCCTACAATAATTAATTAATTAATTAAGATATACCTGCATCTAGAGATCAAAGTTCCGAAATTTCTCTGTACGGACTAGTTGTACTCAGTCACAGGAGCAGCGCACAGTAGCAAGCAATGTGCATAAAGTCTGCTGAACCACCAAGTACATGGAAATGAGTTCTTCTGGAGAAAGACTTAGTCGCTCCGTTAGACAATAAATTCCTCGCCTTTTCATGAAACGTCAGAAGTGTCAAATAAGCATATAGTTTAACGACGTTGTCAGTTGTGGTGATTATAGAGCCGCGTGTGGTGGGCGAACGAAAAGGAAGTGTGGAGCACTGATGGAAAAATACTGATACGAAAAACCCGAATTACTCGGAGAGAAACTTGTCAAAGTGTCACTTTGTTCACCTCATATCCTACAAGGGTTGGCCTGGGATCGAAACCAAGTCCTCGCGAAGAGAAGCCGGAAGCAGGACACGATCGTGTGAAATCTGGACTTCATGAACTTTTTCATTAGTTCCCTCAGTTTGCCCTAATCCTGCGACCGATTAATCCAATTCACACTTTCATATCCCATGTTATTAAAATCTACCCTAATGTTATCTTCTAATACGTGCCTAAATCCAAGTTTTGTCTTTCTTCAGGCTTTCTCAGTAAAATGTCCTATAACTTTGGTCTTTCTAATAATTGTTGATCGATTCCAGATGGTGTCATTGGAATTTTTTATTGACATAATCCTTCCGGCCGCACCATGGTCCTGGGGTCGACTCAGCCTCTAACAGAAATGAGTACCAGGAATATTTCCTGGAGGGAAAAGGCAGCCGATGCGTAAGGCTGATAACCTTACCACCTTCACGTGCCGATTGTCTTGAAATCTGGGAGCCTCAAACTCCTAGAACCCTTAGGCCCTGTCCAGGCCTGTAATGGTATTGCTTTACCTTTACATTTATGCACGTAATTGTTGAAGAAAATTTCTTATTGTGCGTTTTTCTTCCTTATCTTGTTTCTTCTTCCGCCAGTGCTACAAATGTTCTCCACTGCACTCTGTTCTGTAATATCCTCAATCTATGCTTTACCCTGAATCTAAAGGACCAGGTTTTAAACCAATAAAACAAAAGTTACAATTTGTACATTTCATTTCTCATGTTTCCATTTAAACACTTTTATACAAATCGGGTCTAAAGAGATAGGGACAAATCTACGTGAGATCTTCAGGTGAATGCCCACCATTATAAAGTTACTGGCGATCTCCTAAATGTTGCAAGGATCACTGTCCTTCCGGCCTTGCCATGGGATGACTGACTCCAGCTCACGGCCGCGAGGAAATATGCCAATAGGGCGCGTGCTTTCAGGATCTCACCCGAGATTCAATGACTGCAGCGGCTCTTTGAACCTCTCTTTATGGAGACCTTCGACTTTTTTTTAACGGCAGTTAAAGAACACAAAATAGTAATAGTGCCTGAATGTAACTTCAATTTATACAGGCTAGAATTTATTTACCGAGAAATAAAGATGTATTTTTTATAAACAAAAATTTATTTTCCCACTGCGAGTATTTACACTATCTGCTGTGGTAAAACAAATTGTAGCCTTGCGAGCGGATATTGACATTTAAGAGGAATACGAACATATCTTCAGTTTGATGATGATATTTCAACCTTGAAGATTTAGGTAGCAAGTTTCTCGTCAGCTTTTATATCCACGTGCATGACTCACGGTGCCACAGCATAGGGTACAAGGCCGAATATGCGTTTTTGTCTCATTTCCACAGTCCAGGAATCTTTAGCATGATTTTCTCATCCTGTAGGGCTCGTGTTCATACGTGCATGAGAGCTTCGTTCTCATGAGTAATTGGTCCAATTTGGTAGAATTTGGTATGGACATTGTGTCATTGAAGGCAGCACTAATCAGCTGGTAGCCAATAAGTTAGGAATGCGAATTTCTGAAATAACAGCCACACCGGGACCTGAAAATATGCATCTAAGTGTATAGGAAATCCGTTATAAATAAACAATAAACATACTTTCAAATTTTGTACACAACTTTTGTATCTTTTTAAGAAAAGAATTGCTTTTTTTTTAATTGGACTTAAAAAAAATTATTTAGTGCCCGGTATAATTGTATTATGCTTTTCGGCCTAGATGGCAGGCAACGTACATGGGTGCTGATAAGTCTTTAGCCCGACCAGGAAGGAAACAAGCTAATGTTTCTCTCAGAATGGCGTGAATTTCTTTCGGCGCCTTGCCTTGCAGGAAAAGAACCTTGATGACAGTTCGCGTCTCGCACGTCCCTGACATGCTTCCAAGCTTGTTTCTTTCCTGGTCGGGCTAAGGACTTATCAGCACCGCGGTATTTTGTCCTTATAAGTCTCCTATAAGAATTTACGAAACAACACATCGATTTGCGTTTCGGATATACACGCTTGCTATGGCAATGGCGCTTTAATCTGAACCTGAATGTTCCTGAAAACGAATCAGGGACCAAAAAGCTCGTTTATGTACCTGAGTGCTAACACTTCAATTTCAATTGTTCCGTAAATTAAAGGTAAATTTGTCCACGCTTTAAATCACACGCCAGTCAGTGGCGTACTGGTTAGTGCAGTTGTATTTCCACACACTCTTAACCCTGATACTAGATGAAGTGTGACGTCACCTTCACGCTATGGCCGTTTTAATTCCGGGGGAAAAGTCCTAGTATCAATTTAATATGGGAATGTTTCGGCGCCGGAGGAGGTCTGACTTTTGCACAGGAGAGAACTTCTTGGTTTTTTAGGTAGTTGATACCATTTTTTCTGTTGTACATTGAGCACCCCAGTCGCTGTACCAAATAATCAGATGGAAGTGGGGTCCTTCAAGCATATGGGTTTAATAACTGGCCAACTAAATCCTATGGAGCAAAAGTCCTTGACAATCTAAGAGTCAGCTAACCAAAACTTTCCACGCCATTTACGGAACACGAATATTCAGCACCATAGTCAGAAGCCCCCACAACTGGAGCCAAATAGTAGAAAACTCTCAGTTCCACCTCACCTGCTCATCTATGCTTTGGTTTCCCACTGCCGTCTCGCGACTGCTTATTCAATTTATTCGCAGCTACCCTCCTTATCGGAGGCCGTTCCTCTATCCGCAACCTGAGGACGCGCCATGCGTGGTGACAGGGACCCACTACATGGTTCCTTTCAGATCGCCAAGCATAATTCTTCATACAGTTGTGAACTGTCTTGTACTTTATACTTCCCCCTCCAGCACCACCCACCTTGTTTTATGCAACGTAGCTCTCTGTTTGGTGAAGAGTACCAATTATGGAGCTTGTCATGGCGCTCTTTTCTCCAGCGCTCTTTTATTTCGTAGCTCCAGCTGAAATTTGGTATAATGGCTGCGATTTAACTTCGTTTTACTCAGGTCCTCTAGGCATCAAAGGCCTCGTTCCTTATTCTAAAATGTCTTTCGTTCACATTCATCCTGACACATCTCACGACCCTCTGTCATCTTTACGGCAAACACGAGATCGTCACATTCACCAGTAGACAAGAAGAACGAGTTCCATGAACTACTGCGTGTCTTACTTTCTGCATCTTGCTTGTTGTATTACATCCAAAGAACGTTTCTGTGACCCTATCTGTCAAAGGAAACATAACTCTGAATGTCTGTCTCTAATGTTAATCTGCTTCATACCAAGTCATTGAAAAATGTCTGACAATGTAACAATCTTAAAACCAAATCCTACAAACTGGCACAGTAGCGAAGGAACTGCACGTGCCTTCCTCCTAGAACCCATTTCCTTAATTTACGTTTTAGAGTCAGTTTGCTTCTTTGATGTCTTTTCCTTGTATTCCAAACAGCTACTTTCACAAAGTATTTCTTTCACTAAAATTTTCTTCTCGTTTCTTGTCTCATAATATTATCGCCCATTGAATCCTAATTAGTTTTATTATCCCATCAACGCTAGGTGATAAAGTCCTATATGAATAAGCTAATACCGCTTATGTGTGTTACACAGAGTCTATTTTTGTTGTCAAAAAGACATGCCAGATGTCAGCAATATCTGTAGTAACGAAGCGGTATAAAGGTTCGCAAATTTCGGTCGGTGTTTCAGGTTTGAGTGGTGTCCGTGTTGCAGGCTGAAGGATCAGCCTGCAACACGGACACCACTCAAACCCAGCCGCACCAAATCTCCAACACACAACGAACCGAGAACAAAAGGACTAAAGTGGTAATTCAACAACATAGTCGCAAGCTCCTGATGATGGATATATTAATGTCCGAAACATGTTGAGCACATAAGAAGTGAAATAAAATAGCAAGTGACATCAAGTTGGTCTTTTATTCTTCAGCTATCACAA
>Ga0123353_10018253_pt1 | contig 10363 bp, 6 predicted proteins | sample TergutLab28metaG_3_FD_92763 | JGI IMG/M metagenome (GOLD analysis project Ga0123353, IMG submission 92763) | Labiotermes labralis P3 segment gut microbial communities from Petit-Saut dam, French Guiana - Lab288 P3 | ecosystem: Host-associated > Arthropoda: Insects > Digestive system > Gut ...
GCGCTCGAAGCGTTTGTTTTCAACGGATTTGCGTTCTCCTTGATCGGATGAACGCCGCTCACGCTCACCAAAAGGCCTTCTATTGTCACGATCTCCGGATGAACGACGTTCCCGTTGTTCCCGCTCACCAAAAGGCTTTCTGCCGTCACGGTCTCCGGGAGGACGACGATTTTCCCTGTCAAACGGCTTGCTCGGCCGCCGGGTTTCGCGTGGCGGACCGTGTTCGGCTTCGTAAGCGGCGCGACGCTCGTTACGTTTGGCTTCGCGTTCCTTGCGTTTGCGTTCGGCCAGTTCCGCATCTTTGCGTTCGCGAAACTCCGCCCGTTGTACTTTTTCAATGTTCGTCTTACGTTCCAGCCGCTTCACACGCGAGCTGTGTTTGAGAGCAAGCTCCTTCGGCGGGTACGGCGGAATCAGGCACTTCGGGCCGTTGCCGATCAAATCCGGCCTGCCGAAATCCCGCAACGCCATCTTGACATCGTGATAATTCTCCGGCTTGTAGTACAACAGCAACGAGCGTTGCATCCGCCGTTCGCGCATTCCCCGGGCGACGTGCATCTGCTGATCGGTCATCGGGTCGCGCCCGGTGTAATACATCGCCGTCGCCAACTCGAACGGGCCGGGAATGAAATCCTGCACCTGCTGCGGCCTGATGCCGTGCTTGTGCAAATACTCGGCCACGCGAATCATCGACGGAATGCTGGAGCCGGGCAAACCCGCGATCAGATACGGCACGAGATATTTTTCTTTTCCATGCTTGGTGCATAACGATTCGAATAGTTCGACGAAACTATCGTAATTCTCGATATTCGGCTTACGTATTTTCTCCAACACGCGCTCGTCGGTGTGTTCCGGTGCGGTTTTGAGATGCCCACCAACGTGCCAGCGAATCAGTTCCTCGACATATTCCGGCGAAAGCTGTGCCAAATCCGTTCGCACGCCCGACGCGATAAAAACCTGATCGACGCCCTTGCATTTGCGAACCGAACGCATCAAATCCATGACCGGTTGATGATCGGTGTTGAGGTTGTCACAGATTTCGGGATGCAGACATGACGTATGACGGCAGCTTTTGCATTTGTCGGTCTCGTTGCCGACCATGCGGTACATGTTCGCCGTCGGTCCGCCAAGATCACTGATGATGCCGGAAAAACGTGGTTGCTCAGTCAGATGCCCGACCTCCTTGAGCACCGATTCCTTGCTCCGCGTTTGGACGAACTTCCCTTGATGTGCCATCAGACTGCAAAACGCACAACCGCCGAAGCATCCCCGCAATATCGTGATCGAGGTTTTCACGACTTCAAACGCGGGGATCACCGCATCCCCGTATGACGGGTGCGGCCTTCGCATAAACGGCAAACCGTATATTCTGTCCATCTCCGCCGTCGTCAGCGGAAACGCCGGCGGGTTGACGACGACGGCCTCCTGCTCATGCTCCTGCACGAGCCGCGACGCACAATAGGGATTCATATTCAAATACGCCAGCCGCGTCATTTCGCCGAACTTCGCGTGACTGTCCATGACCTCTTCGCAACTGGGCAGATGCAGCGTCGTCTCGTCTTCCTCCGGCAGGTCTTCCGACCTGCCAAGCCGATACGCTGTGCCGCGCACGTCGCGTATTTTTTCGATGGGTTCGCCCGAAGCAAGGCGTTTCACGATTTCGACGAGTGCGGTTTCGCCGTTGCCATACACGAGCAGATCGGCCTTCGCGTCCATGAGAATCGACCGCTTGACCTTGTCGCTCCAGAAATCGTAATGCGCCAGCCGCCGCAAACTCGCCTCGACACCGCCCGCGATGATCGGCACGCCGGGATACGCTTCACGGGCACGCTGACAGTACGCCAGCGTCGCACGATCGGGCCGCTTTCCTATCTGACCGTTCGGCGAATACGCATCGTCATTACGCACCTTGCGACTGGCCGTGTAATGATTCATCATCGAGTCCATATTCCCGGCACTGATGCAAAAACCGAGTCGCGGACGACCAAACGTTTTCCAGGCATCGCAAGAATGCCAGTCGGGTTGCGCAAGAATCGCAATTCTAAAACCTTCGGCCTCAAGAACCCGCCCCAGTAGTGCGGCGGCGAAACTCGGATGATCGACATAAGCATCCCCCGTCACAAAAACAATGTCCACAGGGGAGTGGCTAGTAGCCACTTCTTCCGGCGTCATCGGCAAAAACTGGTGAGGGACGAGGGGCGAGGGACGAGGGGCGAGTTTCATTTCGTCATTTTTCATTGAGCTACCTGATTGTTAAATGAATGGTTAGAAATTCGATGCATTCCTATTCTAACTTCTAACTCCTAAATTCTAACTTCTCTCCTTCTTACCGCACTTCGCCGACTTCGACGGCGGTGGGCGAAATCACTTTGAGGACGGTGATCTGCGTTCCGGTGGAAAGTTCCCGACCGGCGGAAAAGGCTTCGTATTCCATCGTGCGGTTCTGCTGCGACACGAGCACCTTGCCCGCCCCTTTGCCCTGGGCGGGGATGCGGACGTAAACCGAACCGGTCGCTCCGATCAGTTGGTCGCTGGAGACGTTGCCCTGATACCGCATCGCGTTGATCCATCGGTACAGGAAATACACGAGGTAAATCGCCGCCATGCCCGCAAGGATCGCGACGACCATCGCGAAAACCTGGTTGCCGCCGGTGCATTCGAGCGTCAGCCAGCCGGACAGACCGAAAAACGTGATGCCCGCGATCATCGTGCGCAACGAAATGACCTTGAACATCTGATCGCCGAGCGAATGACCGTGCCCGACCATGCCGTCGGCCATGTCAACGTCACCGGCATCAACACCGCCGAAGTCGGTGTCGCCCATGTCGATATCAACATCCAGCCCGCCTAAGCCGAATCCGATGACGGCTAGTGCCGTTTGCACCACGAGAATCGTTCCGCCCAAAACCGAACAAAAAATAAATACGTTTTCCATGATCTTTCTCCCAACATGATGTCCCTCACGGGACAAAAGATGATTAATGTCCATCGAAACACCAAGTTCAATATAACAGAATTCCAGAAAAAAACAACATAGCTTTAGAATTATTGGGATACTAATCAAATTTCACAATGCAAAATAATTTCTTATTTTTGTACGTGGTAAGTCTTGAGTTGTGTGGAAAAAGCAATTATACTGTCTTTGAAGTATCAGAAATAGTTGTTGTTTGCAAGAACCAATGGTCGTTGCTAAAGTTATCATGTGACGTCGAATCCTCATAAAATAACAATGTCATGGACGCTTGTTGTGAGGATGAAATTTCATTGGACGGAATTGGCGACATAGTTTTTGCTCATTATTTTTGGAGGTGTATTATGAAACGCTTGAAGAATGTTAAAATGGGTGGGGGGGGCAATGTAAGAGCTTTCACTCTCGTTGAATTGCTCGTTGTCATCGCGATCATCGGCATTTTGATCGCCCTTCTGTTACCGGCCGTTCAGGCCGCCCGCGAAGCGGCGCGACGCATGCAATGCACAAATCATCATAAGCAAGTTGCATTGGCTTTGCACAACTACCACGATGTCTGGAAGATATTTCCGGCAAGCCACTTCCATTTTAACGGAATGAGCAATTATGGAACCATTGTTGTTTTGCTTCCATTTATCGAACAATCTGCCCTCTATGAACAAGCGGATTCCGGAGCCAGGGCAGGCCATGCCTGCAACGCGGATGTCGATTGGCAACGGGCGCGTATCAATACCATCCTGTGCCCGTCGGATGGTGGTGCGTCATCGCCTTCAGCACATCTGAGCAAGGGAAAAATCAGTATTATGGTTTCGTTGGGAGATACGATTGTCACGAACGGGTATTCGATGTTGCCCGGTCGGCCGACCTACAGATCGGACACGGCGACGCGAAAAGGCAGAGGGCTGTTTTTGCGGGATTGCTGGAAAGGTCTCGCGGCGATTACCGATGGGACAAGTAACACGATTGCCATCTCGGAAGCGGTGACCGCAATCAACGGCGAAGACATGAATGTCAAAGGCGGAACCGTTGCAGCAAACAATCCTCGCTTGTTTTATGACGCAACGGAACCGATTTTCGGTTTCCCGGAACGTTGTAACAGCGTCTCTTACCGTGCCGACGCGAAAACATTGGTTTCCACTGCCATCTACTGGGGCTGGAGGGGAAATTTCTGGACTTATGGTGTTCCGCAACGAAACGGTTTCACCACTACGAATCCTCCCAATACGCCGAACTGCGTCAACCATACCGCTGTCGGTTTTGACGACCAATGGGGCGTTTTTCCGCCGAGCAGTTACCATGTTGGCGGAGTCAACGGGGGGTTGGCGGATGGCTCCGTGAATTTTATTTCAGAGACCATCGAATACGGTGACGTTACAAAGGTCGAGGTTGCAAGCGGATCAAGCCCTTATGGAGTGTGGGGAGCCTTGGGGTCTTGCGATGGTGGTGAAGCCAAATCATTACCATAAAGTTATGCCGCGCACAATCGTTGAAAAGCATATCCCGCAAGGCCCATTTGGACTTGCGGGTATTGTTAAAGTACGCCATTTGTCACAATAACTCGTTTATTGGCGTTTTTTGTACTCTAACAAAATAGATATTGTCAATGAATAAAATATTTTTAACGGGGTTGATGACCCTGCTTTCCATGAGTGTTTTTTCACAGAATCCGGAGGATTATGTTACGAACAATGGAAAAATGGCTTCCGCAATGCTTCCCGAAAGTGCCGATGATCCTACGCGGGAATGGAGCTATAACCCCAAGTCCACTACGGTCATCGGCGTCCCTTTCACTTCGTACCCTGTCCAGGTCACATTTGACGGTTCCATCTATACCGGCGAATCGGAACTCTGTTTCTTTTTCGGTGAAGAATACCAGCCGATGATGGCTTTCCAGAAAACCTTTTACCGGGGTTGGATTCCCATTGTCGAATACGGCTGGACGGAAGATGGTATCCAATACGATATCGAAATGTTTGGAAACACCCTCCCCGGAGAAGACAACCGGAATTCCATACAATTCGTCCAGGTCAGCATGAAAAATGTTTCCGAACAGAAAAAAAAGGCTTTCTTTACGATCGGCACACGTTCGTCGGGACTGGATCACCGGATGGGACACCCGGGATCTCCCGACGGTTTTCACTACCAATTCACGGATAACGCATTTATCCGAAATCAAAAAGTCGTTTATCTTTTCGATGGTTTCCCGGAAAAATACGCTGTGAAAAACCAAAAATACACGGTACCTTTTTCCGCCCGGGATCTCGACGTGAAAGTCAATACGGTTGTCGGGTTGGTTCAATACGGGGAAGAGCTGGAAAAAGGCGAAACCGTCCGGTTGACATTCAAGTTTCTCCGTGTACCGGTGGATATCCATGACGAGGCGTTTCTGAATAAGCTCAAATCAACAACATTCGCGGATTCCAAAACGGGATGTATTGATTTTTGGGAAAAAACCATTGAAGGAAAAGGCCATTTCGTGATACCGGAAGAGAGGGTCGAGGATTCATTCAAAGCGTGTCTCGTCCATTTGATGCTGGCGACTCGAACCGATAACGGCGTAAAACGACAAGGAAGCGGTTTACCCTATGACGGTATTTTCTTTAACGATTTTATCGACATGCGATTAGCCTACGATGTCGCCGGGCATGCGGATTTTGTTGAGATCAATTTTCCGTGGATGTTCAAAAACATCAATGCCGAAGGTTTGTTCGTGGATCCCAGTGTGAGCCATTCGCGCGAAATCATGACTTCGCACGGGCAAGTTCTGTTCAGTTTGTGTAATCATTTCATGTATCGGAAGGATTGGAAACTGGCGGAAGAGGTATTTGAGCCGGTGGCCAAAGCGGTCAAAATGATTGAAAACGACCATAAGAGAGAACCGAACGGTTTGGTACGTCCGTCGATTCCTTTTGACGCTGAAATGATTCAAGGATATTACACGAGCCATAACTTATGGTGTTTGTTGGGATTGCGCAGTGCGATCACGCTGGCCGATTCTTTAGGGAAGGATGCCGAAAGTAAGGAATGGCGCAAATTGGAAGCGTCGTACCACGATGCGATCCTGAAAGGCATTGACGCAAGCGTTCATAGCGACGGGTATGTTCCGACCGGACTTTATGAATTTTCCATTAATTACGGCGGTTTCAAAAAGTACCAGATGAATCAGGATTGGGAAAACATGTTGTTGGTCTATCCCACGGAAACCCTGGAAACCGACGACTGGAGGGTGGTCGGTACGTTAAACCATATTCGTAAAACGAGGTATCGGGAAGGAATCATGACCTATCGATACGGTATGCATCTGCATCAGTATGCGACCACCAACATGGCCAATCAGTATCTGGCGATCAATGACCAGAAGAAAGCCTTGTTGGACCTGTACCATATTCTGCTTCATAATGGTTCCACTCATGAAGGATTTGAAAATATGGTGGAACCATGGTCTGACAGGGACCCCGATCCCATCCCTGCCCCTCATGCCTGGGCGGCGGCAAAAACCGCCTTGCTGATTCGGAACATGTTAGTAAGGGAGTACGGTGGAAAAGCTGGTATGGAGAAAAACGACCGTTCGCTTTACCTTTTTTCATGTCTGTCGCCTGAGTGGATCAAAGCCGGAAACAAAATTGAGATTATCGACATTCTTTCCGATTTTGGAAAAATCAACGCGAAAATGACGATTGAAAATGACGGCGCGGCACTTTCATTGGCCTGCGATTTTTATAATTTCAGTCCAAAATCCATTTATATCACGGTTCCGTTTTATAAAGATGTGACTCAGGCAACTTCGGATTGCGGAGATGTAAAAATCGTCAACGGATACATGGTTTTGCCGGATGATGCGAAAACATTGCAGATCAAGTGGAAAGATAATCAAAACGCGGCGGAAAACCATATCCAAAATATACTGCTAAGTTACAGAACGGAACCTGGTTTTTATTGGGAGAACTATATTAACGGACTGGAAAGAGGTTTTTTAACGGATGCGGAAAAAACAATTCCCCGGGAACTGTTGAGTTTTCACACGGTTAAAAAAGCTTTTTTGATGGAGTATGACAGACGAAAAACCCAGTATCTTGAAGGTGGAAAGGAATTACTCGAAATCAAAGCACCGCCAATGCAATAAAAGACGTTTCCGGGTTCAAACAATGTTTTTTCAACCTATTTTCAGCTTATTACCCTATCATGAAACATTACATTATTCCAGGTTGCCTGATGATTTGCACCTTATTGTTTTCCGGATGCGGTGAACGACGTCCGGATGGGATGCCACCTCTGTATCCGACAAAGCTGACTTTTATCCAAGCAGGCAAGCCTTTACCGGGAGTTCGGGTGACTCTGTTTTTTGAGGATGAAAATCAAAAAAACTGGCCGATTTCCGGGATATCCGACTCCAACGGTGTTGCCGTATTAAAGACTCAGGCAATTTACAATGGAGTTCCGGCAGGACGCTATGTTGTTTGTGTCGAAAAGAATGAACTGAATTATACGCAACCGGTTACTCCCGCCGAAGCGGAAGTACTGAAAGAACGATTCAAAACAAATCCTCCGATGGTCACGGAATTTATTCCACCGCAATTCGCAAAGCGTTCTGAATCGCCGTTGAAACTGGAAGTGGCACCAAAAGGATCAACGAAACAGGAATTTGATTTGGGAGAAGCCTACAAATTGGAAAAACCGGAGTCGATATAAACGATTTCCAATACCAACATGAGCGCAACCCATATACCTGAATTTAAGAACAGGTGTAACTTTGAAATCCCGTACAATTGAAGTCAATTGAGTAAATTCAATGTTGCATTTCTGTTTTTTTGATGACATCGACTTGAATTCCGGTCTCAAAACTGGTATGCTGATTGGTATTGTTGACGGAGAATATATCTTTCACAAAAAATATCAACCGGGAACGTAAGTGACCGGTTTTTCGATGGATCGAAAACGTCACGGTTTTAAACCGGTCACTAACGTTCCCGACTGCTGTTTTTTAACCCATTCAGGTGTCATTATGGATCTCGTTGTCGGTTTTGCGATTTTGTTGTTTGGGGCGATGTGCGGCGGCTCGTTCGGGCTGCCGAGTAAATTCGTGGCGAAAGACCTTCCCTGGGAAAACCTTTGGGGGCCGTTCTTTTTCTTTGCGACGCTGCTTTTGCCGCTGATCGCCGGTCCTGTGCTGGTTTCGGGGCTTTTCGGGATTTACGCGAAGACGGGGCTGCTCGGATTGCTGCTGCCGTTCGTGTTCGGCGTGTTGTGGGGGCTTGGCTCGATGACGCTCGGTCTGAGTTTCGCGTTTATCGGTCTGTCGCTGGCTTACGCCATCAATTACGGCGGCCAGATCATCGTCGGCTCCATCGGCCCGATGGCGATTCATCATCCGGAAAAATTCCAAACGCCGTCGGGCATTGTGATTATGATCGGCGTGGCGATTTGTCTTGTCGGCGTCGTGATTTGTGCCCGTGCCGGAATGCTCAAAGCCGCCAACGAAGCCGACAACGCCCCCCCCACCGAAGACGCCATGCCAAAGCCAAAGAAGAACGCTCTGCCCGGCCTGATGCTGGCCGTGGTTTCCGGCGTGTTGTGTGCGTGTTGGGCCATTGCGTTCAGTTTCGCCGGCAGGATTTGTGAAACCGCCGCAGAAGCTCCTTATGCCATCAACGATTGGCGCAACTCGCTTCCCGCGACGTTCCTGATCCTGTTCGGCGGTTTCTTTTCGTCGTGCCTGTATTGCGTGATGAAGTTGCAGCAGAACAAGACCTGGAACCGCTTCCTTTCGCCGAAAGCCTTTGTTGCAATTGTGATCGCACTTTTCATGGCGGTCCTGCATGACGCCGCCGTCGGACTTTTCGGATGGGGGGCGAGCAAGCTCGGCGATCTGGGCGTATCGGTCGGTTACACGGTGTTCATGGCGTTTGCGATCATCGTCGGCAACTTCAACGGCTTTTGGACCGGCGAATGGCGCAGTGCAGGCCGAAAGGCCACCCAATGGATTTACGCCGGAATCATCGTTCTGGTCATCGCCGTGTGTTTCCTGGGAATCGGGAAAGGACTCGATAAACCCCAGCAGGGACATCCGCTTGTTGATGTGGAAATTATCATCGACGGCGTTGTCCATCCGCAGGAACAAGTACCGGTTCCGCCGGTTGGCGAGCCATTTCCCGCAGAACCGTAACAAGCGCAGAGCGCAAAGTGAAAAACGCAAAGTGTAGGGTGAATTTCATCCCGTGCGGATATAAAAAAGATTCCCCGCATCCTGTAGGGATGCGTCCTTGTATGGCGGTTGGTTGCATCCCGACGGGATGCAGTGCGTCTTTATTGCGTCGCTTTCTTTCTACCGAGCGATGCATCCCTACGGGATGCGTTGGCACTCCAAACTTGCCACTCAAAACGAACAACTCACTCAATGCCCACAATCATAAAGCTTCCCGTCAGCTCACTCAATGCCCACAATCATAAAGCTTCCCGTCAGCATGATCAACAAGATCGCCGCAGGCGAGGTCATTGAGCGTCCGGCCAGTGTCGTCAAGGAACTGGTTGAAAACTCCATCGACGCCGGGGCGACGCGGATCGATGTCGCCGTGGACAAAGGCGGGATCGAACGTATCCGCATCGTCGATAACGGCTGTGGTATCGAGCCGGACCAGCTTCCCCTTGCCTTGGCGAGTCATGCGACGAGCAAAATCAGCGACGCGAATGATCTGTTTCGGATTCTCACGTTCGGATTTCGCGGAGAAGCGATGGCGTCGATCGCAGAAATCAGTCAGATGGTCGTGCGTTCGCGTCCGCACGACCGCACGGAAGGTGCCGAAATCCGCAGCGACGGCGGCGTGGTCAGCCCGGTCGGCCCCTGCGGCCATCCTCCGGGAACGACGATTGAGATTCGCAATTTGTTCTTTAATACCCCCGTCCGTCGCAAGTATCTGCGGTCGAATCAGACCGAACTCGGGCACGTCACCGAAACGTTCGTGCGGTTGGCACTCCCGCATCCGGAGATTCATTTCACGCTGCGGCACAACGATCGCGTGATTCACGATCTGCCGCCGACGCCCGACGGCGTTGACCGCATCGCAAAACTGTTCGGCAGGGAAATCGCAAATGGGCTGATCGCCGTCGCAAGCCGCCGCGACGGGTTCGCCGTGACAGGGCATGTTGCGCACCCGAACCACAGCCGCAGCAATAATCGTCTGCAATATTTTTTCCTCAATCACCGGCATATCCGCGACCGTGCTTTGCAGCACGCCCTCACTGAAGCGTATCGCGGGCTGCTGACCGTCGGGCGGTTCCCGATTGCGTTTCTGCATGTCGAAATTCCGCCCGATCAGGTCGATGTCAACGTGCATCCGACGAAAATGGAAGTGCGTTTTCTCGACGCCAGCAAGATTTACGGGTATTTTCTCAATGGGA
>Ga0123353_10018255_pt1 | contig 10363 bp, 10 predicted proteins | sample TergutLab28metaG_3_FD_92763 | JGI IMG/M metagenome (GOLD analysis project Ga0123353, IMG submission 92763) | Labiotermes labralis P3 segment gut microbial communities from Petit-Saut dam, French Guiana - Lab288 P3 | ecosystem: Host-associated > Arthropoda: Insects > Digestive system > Gut ...
GAGATGGCGACGCCTTCATAGGGAACGGTTTTCACAATGTCCTCATCCACGTCCGAGAAGGACATGTATCCGATGGCGTTCGGATTGTTCGAAACCTGCGTTTGGATGGCACCCGTGTTGCCCGCCTCGTTGGCAGAGGCGACGATATTGCTGCCTCCCTTTTCGAGACCGACGATCTCGGCGAAGGCATCCCGCGTGCCGGAGCCGCTCTCACGTGTGATGACGGTGATGAGCGCGTCCGCGCCGCCCACTTCACTCCAATTCGTGATTTCGCCTGTGTAGATGGCGCAAACCTGTGCTTTGGTGAGATTGCTGACGCCGTTGCTTGGGTTGACCACAATGGCGATCCCATCGATGGCATAGGGGATGGCGATGAGTCCGTCTTCGGAACCGTCCGCTTTCAGTTCGCGGCTGGAATGGCCAATCTCATAAAGGCCGGATATCGTATTTTTGATGCCGTCGCCGGAGCCGTTGGCCACATAATCAATTTTGACATTGCGGTTGTCGTCCTGGAATTGATAAATCAACGCGTTCATGACCTTTTCGACCGAGGTGGAACCGCCTGTCTTTACAACGCCGCTCAAATTCCCGTTGGTGTTGCCTGTATTCCCGCTGCCGCATCCGGCAAACAACACTGCTGCTATCATGACTGCCAAAAACAGTCCGGTCATTCTTTTCATAGTAAACTCCTCTTTGTTTTGTACGGTTTGAGCATACACGATGGCTGCAAATCGTAAAAGCAGAGTGGAGTTTCGTTTAGGTTAATTTTACGTTAAGCAGATTTTCGTGTCAGCTTTCCATCGACACAATCTTAATCCTCAAAATCCCGCTCGGCGTCACGGCCTCGACGGTCTCACCCGCCTTGTGGCCAATGAGGGCTTTGCCGATGGGGCTTTCGTTGGAGATGCGCCCGCCGCTGGGGTTGGCCTCTGCCGTACCGACGATCTGATAGGTCATCTCGGTCTTGGTGCCGGGCATTTTGATGGTCACGGTGGAACCGACAAAGATGGCGCCGATCTCGCCAACCTCGTCACCGATGATCTTGGCGTCGTGCAGCTCCGCTTCCAAATGCTGTATCTCATATTCGTTCTGCGCCTGCTCGTTTTTGGCGGCGTCATACTCCGCGTTTTCGGAGAGGTCGCCAAACGCGCGGGCGACTTTCAGCATCTCCGCGATCTCAAGACGCCGCGCGCCCTTCAAGTATACCAAATGTTCCTGCCGCTTTTGCAGCTCTTCTCTCGTCAGCCAGGTTTCGGCCATATTGTTTTCCTTTCCGTGCGCAGATCATCTGCGCACAACAAACTATCTAACCTATAAATTATAAGGGTTGTGCATCCGCAATGTCAAGCAATATGCCCGTCAATTCCTGTAAATCGCGGGCCGCTTGCAAGTGGACGCGCTGTTTGGCGGCCCCGCGCATCCCGAGCAGATAAAACGGCGCGTGTTTGCGAAACTCCACCAGCCCGTGTGCCCGCTTTTTATCATACAAAAGCGTCGCGTGGCGTATGCAAAGGTCTATCCGCTCCCGCGCGGTTGGTGCGCTATAAGAACGCCCCTCCAATGCCGCGCGAATCTCCGCAAACACAAAGGGCCTGCCCAGCGCGCCGCGGCCTATCATCAGTCCGTCGCAATTCGTTTCACGCAGCATACGCCCCGCGCTCTCGCCATCCATCACATCCCCGTTGCCGATAACGGGTACGCGTACAGCCACCTTCACCGCCGCAATCACCGCAAGGTCGCATTTGCCCGCGTATTGCTGTGCGCGCGTGCGCCCGTGGACGATCAGCATGCCCGCGCCGCTATCCTCCATAGCCTGCGCGAATGCAACTGCGTTGATATGCGCGCCGTCCCAGCCCGAGCGGAATTTGACACTGACAGGCACCGCGCTGCCCCGCACAGCCGCCGCGCAAACCCGCGCGGCCAATGGAAGATCCCGCATCAGGGCCGAGCCGTCCCCGTTGCCCGTAATCTTCGGCGCGGGACAGCCCATATTCAAATTGATCTCGGAAAGCCCCCCGCCCAATTCCCCACAAAGCCGCCGCACGGCTTCGCCAATGGCGACCGGGTCGCTGCCAAACAGCTGCACGGCCAAGGCGTCTTCACCTGTCGCCCTCTCTAAAAGCGCCTTCGTCCGCACATTCTCAAACAGCAAACCCTTCGCGCTGACCATCTCGGTATAACCCCCATCGCAGCCTGCGGCCAAACAAAGCCCGCGATACAGGGCGTCCGTATAGCCCGCCATAGGGGCGAGAAATAAGTTCTCAGTTTTTAGTTCTCGGTTCTCAGATGTTTGTATTCGCATTAAACTATTCAGGCGCAGGCGACGCGGTAATCATGGGTATGGGCTCCATATTCGGATCGGGGGTGGCGGGCGGCGGCACTTCGGGCGCGTGCTCCGCGATGCGTATCCCCGTAATCATCCAGCGCCCGCGCACGGAGCCGAAATAAATACGGTAACGCAGCGTCGTCCATTCCGGCGGCGAGCTCGGGTCGCCCTCGGTATTGGGGTCGCCCCGGATATTCTTGATCTGCTCGATCACTTCCACATAGGGTTGCATGTCCCAGGGAGCGACGCGAACACTCGTGATTTGGATGGAATATCCGAAATCCGCAATCGTATAGCCCGCGTAGGTTCCGGCGTTCAGTTTGCTGTCCGCCGCAATGCACCCATCGGAGAAATACAGGGTGATATCCTGCATATCGGCCTTGCCCATGATATAATCGGCACGCTTGGCCATGCCCTCGTGCGTGAGCAGATAGCTGGCCGCAAGACGCGAACAGTAAATAAAAGCCGCGGCGCAGAGCAGTCCGAAAAAGAGGATCTGCAAAATCGTCTTTGTCACAAACTGCGTGGCCCGCCGTCCCTTTTGAATCTTCGCAAGTCGCCGCCCGGCGGTGGCGTCCTGTTTTTTCTGCGCTCTGTCCATGCCAAACAGTATAGCGCATTCGCGAAAAAATAACAAGCGCAAGCTTGACAATCGCGCCCTTTTCAGCTATATTACCTAATCGGAAGCTACTGTGGCTCAACGGCAGAGCAGCTCATTCGTAATGAGCAGGTTGTCAGTTCGATTCTGACCAGTAGCTCCAATATCATCACAGAAGCGGACAAGCCCTTGTAAAATAAGGGCTTGTCCGCTTTTTGTTTCTCTGTCAAAGCATGTCGAAACACCGAAAATGGACAAAAAGGAGCAACTAATTTTTGAGTGTTTTTCATTCAATTAGTTGTGCTGTTTTTCGTGCCACAATCATATTTTTAGTATGGGAGTGGTGTCAAAATGAAACAAATAATGACCCTTGTCACAAGCGAAGAGAGGACGTTGAAAAATGCCTTTAATGAGTTTGAGAGGATGAAACAGATTAACAATATAGCCTCAAAAACACTTCGTTCATATAAGAGTAGTTTCCGCTATTTTACGGAATACATCAGCGAGAATACTTCTTGTAATGAAATAACCCACAATACTATCTTAGGTTATATTGAATACCTACAAAAGACACGGGAAGATATTTCTGTTATTTCTCTTAACACCTATCTTAGTTGCTTGCGCGTTTTCCTTAACTTTTGCATGGCAGAGGGATATACAAAGCAATTTACGATATCGCTTTTGCATGCTGAAAAGCCGCTTAAAAAAACCTATACAGATACAGAACTTGAAAAGCTTCTTAAAAAGCCGAATATCAAGAAAAGCACATTTGCACAATATCGCAATTGGGTGATAGTATGTTATCTATTGGGAACTGGCAACCGCAGGAAAACCGTTTGCAATATCAAGATTGGCGATTTGGATTTAGCGGCGCATGAAATACGGTTGCTATCAGTAAAGAATAAAAAGCACTACACAATTCCCATCTCTCCTTTTTTAGAAAAGATTTTGCGGGAATATCTGATATACAGAAAGGGAAAGCCTGAAGAATATTTATTTTGCAGTATCTATGGTCAACAATTAACGGTGGACGGCTTGTCTACAATCCTTCAAAAATACAACGCAAGCAGAGGGGTAGCAAGTACAGGATTACATAGATTCCGCCACGTTTTCGCGAAAAAGTGGATATTAAATCGCGGCGATGGGTTTAGACTAAAATCGATATTGGGGCATAGCAGTATGGCAATGACAAATGAGTATGTTGATTTATACGGCGGCGATTTACAAAAGGATTTTGGCGTATTTAGTCCGCTTGATAATATGGAATGCCTAAAAAGGAGTAATGGTCATATAAAAATGGAGGATTAGATTTTTCTCCCCCTCCGCGGCGCAGCCGCAGTATCCGCGAAGCGGCTTAGTAGTAGCAATGGGGGCAGGGTGGGAAAGTCTAAGGGCCTTTTCCACGCTGTCCCCATCAAATAAAAGGAGTGGGTAAATCGCAGATTTATCCACTCCATACCGCTTTGTAATCGTATCGTGTGGGCAAATCTACGGCTTTGTCCACGCGATGCGATTCGTTCCCGTTTACATTGTCATACTTTGTAATACGGCTCTTTCTCCACCCTGCAAAAGGGTGAATCTTCGCCCAGCGGGTTAATCAGCACAATATCATTCAATATTCCGAAATCAGCCTCGGGTATTATCGGTGCATACTGCTCTGCTGATCCCTCGTGTACACTCATAGGCAAAGGGGATTGATGTCCTGTACTCCCCATGCGTTTTAAGTACATACCACATAGGGCGGATAAATATCGCTGTGTATCATAATCGCTTGCACCGAGCACCGCCTTGTAATCGCAATTACCGAGTATCACATTAGCGTTGTCGCGCCCATATATCGCGCTAAGCTGCGCGAGATTCTGTATCACAAGGCAAAGTGTAATCCTTCTGCTCCTAAGCGTTGCAAGCCCGTTTTGTATCGCGGGAATACGCCCAAGGCGCGGGAACTCATCAAGCAGAAAAAGAATCGGTGTAGCGTCTGAACTCTTGCGCTGCTCGAAATATGATAGAAATTGATTGACTATTAAAGTTATAATCGGATTCCATTGATACAAAAGGTGTTCGGGGATTTGGATATAAATATCTATGCCACGCTCTAAATTGGTAGGGGTAATAACTTTCTTCTTTGATAATACCCTTACTAAATGTTTATCCGTTGCAATGGTAACAATGTTTCTGCCTAACTCTGATACAATACCCGATAAAGTCTTTTCAGCTATGCCGATGAAGTTGTTGATATAATAAACTGCCTCCTTGGAATTGCTTTGTGCTATCTCCTCAATCAAACTACTGGGCGGCATATTCTGTATTGCTTTGATTGTATCAATAAAGGAAAACCCCTCATGGAAGAAATGCAGTATTGCGCCTGTGAATAGGTTTTGTGCGCTTTCAATCCAAAACGGCTCCTTTATATCAGATGGTTTCGGGATAAGTGCCTGTGCGATTGCTTTTGCCTCCTGCGCTACGTTGCGACTGTCTTTGAGGGCATAGTATGGGTCATAGCCATATGAATCGGTATGCAGAGGGTTAAATACACGGCAGTTCAGGCGGGATGATCTTGTCTTTTCGTATAGCTCCCCTTTGATGTCAATCGCGAATACTTTTCCATTCCACGCCCGCAGGGTAGGTATAGCGATACAGGTAGTTTTCCCGCTGCCTGTGCCGCCGATTACAAGTACATGACCGTCTTGGTAACTTGGCTTGCAGATATAGCGATAATCTTGTTTTCCGAAGAATACGCCTGTGCGGTAATCGCTTTGCAAGGCGGACGGTGCGGGAGGGTTCTTAGCGGCTTTCTCATAGGCTTGGTATTCCGCCGCATCCTCGTTTATCTTATTGCGCGTATACAGAGCCTTGCCGCCTTTTATGCCATAGCCAATGCCCTTTATTATGGCGCGGGTTATCCCTGTGCCTATATCCCAATAGCCCATATCCATAAATACGCCCCTCCTGTATAAAGTGATTGATTCACTCTATGCGGACAGGCACGAAAATAATGCCGCCACAGGGGCGGCAAGGTGAATATTTAGCTTGCAACCGGCTCTCTTATTGTTGCTACGTCTCGAAAGAAATCATAGCCAGATGTGAAAATTCCAACAATGAGACAAGCATCATAATATGCTACTGCTGTCATTACCCAATACGCCCAAGCGAGGACAATCCATGCAAGAATCGTCGCAAAACAGCCGGATGTGATTTTTCTCCATCCCCTTACCACGCCACCCCAATAGCGTTTAGCTTTTATGCGCCTTGCGCCGAGTATGGGGCAGATTATCATAGTTGGGAAAACTGCAACGGCCATTATAGATAAATTGCCGAATAAAAATGCAATGATAAAGATAAGAGCGATAAGAGAAATCCACACGATAAACAGCGTGATATATTTACGTGCTACGCGCCTGTTTTCCTCTTGCTTTACCGCATAATCGTGCCAAACGCCGCTTGTGGGGGCAGCCTGCACAACCCTTTCGGATTCCCGATATTGCGGCGCGGGCGGCGTAGTATGCTCCACTATCACGGAGGCGTTTTTCAACTGCACACCGCATTTTGTACAAAACTTCTTTTGCGTATCGTTAATCATGCCGCATTTGGGGCAATGATTGCCCTGCGTGGGTTGCGCTTGCGGTGCCCTTGCAACTGGCGCGCCGCATCCGGCGCAAAACATATCATCTATATCTAACTGCATACCGCATTTTCTGCAAAACTTGCTCATGTAGGTTCCTTTCGTGTGTATGGTTCTATTGTTAAAAGGTTATTTCACAGTTGGGTAAAGCTCTCTGTAATTCTTCAATCTGTGCCCATGTCAAGGGGTTATTGCTTAGATAAAGCTCCGTCAAATTTGTTAGGTTCATCAGCGGTGTTATATCGGTTATCTTGTTATCATCTAAATGAAGTTCCCGTAATTCTATAAGGTTCTTCAATGGTGTTATATCGCTAATTTGATTATCACTTAACCGAAGAGTATCAAGTTGTATAAGCTTTTCCAATGGCTTAATATCACTGATTAAATTATCTTCCAAAAGCAATATTTGCAAATTTTCAAGGTTCTCCAAAGGAGTAATATCACTGATTAAATTTGATGATAAAAAAAGCTGCCATAGATTCGTAAGATTCGATAATGGCGAAATGTCGCTTAGTGGATTGAAACATATACACAAGGTGCCAATGTTATAAAGGTTCCCCAATGGCGTAATATCTGAGGTGTTTGTATTAAGCAGAGTAAGAAGACTCAGGTTTGCAAAATCAGATAACTGCGCAATATCAGGAATTTCTATACCCGATAGACCAAGCTCCCATAGATTTGGGTTGCACGCCAATGGTGTAAAGTCGTTGATTGGATTGCTGCCATATATATCAAGGCGTTGAAGAGTGGTAATGTTTTGCAACGGTGTAATATCAGAGATTTCATTATTATTAAGCAAGAGACATTGCAAATTCGTTAACTTCATCAATGGCGAAAGGTCGTTGATTGTAACGTTTTGAAGGTCAACATCGGTCGCATCTAGCGATACCCATTTGCCGCCTATCTCTATTTTGTCTTTCATAATAATCGGAAATACAAGAAAAGCTGCAACCGCAAGAATAGCGACGACAGAAAGCGTTATCCCGACAATAGCGATTGCAGGCAGTCTTTTTTTCTTTTTAGGCGGTTTCGGTGCGTCTTTCCGTTGTGGCATTACTTTCGAAACAGGCGGCGGCGTTACGGTTTCCACCACCGCCCCACACTCACCGCAAAAGGTATCATCGGCGCATAGTTCTGCACCACACTCGCCGCAAAAGCCGCTTTTCGCGCTGATCTGCGGATCCTCTTCAACGGTCGGTTCTTCAACCATCACCGCCGCGCCACACTCGCCGCAAAAGGTGTCATCTGCATACAGCGGCTCCCCGCACTTCTTGCAAATACTGCTCATACTGCCCCCTTTTTATTATGCTTTCTTAAACTGAAACACAAACGGCTCTTTGCCCGGCAAACCTATAATTGCTTGCCCCAAACCAAGCCGCGCAATGTCCCAATCCTCCACAACGTGCGCATCGCGGATTTTTTCATCTATGCCGCGCGTTACTACCGCTGACGTAAATGTTTCTTTCTTGCGATTATCCCCATGAATCCCGCGAATGTATTCCCTTGAATGTTCATCGTTTACGCGAAATGCAACGGTTGTAAGGAACCCCGATAACAGACTGCGCGCCCGCGCCTCACTGTAATTATCAAACATCTGGTCAACGTTTTGTATGCCAATCATAAACTTCACACCCAAACCGCGCCCGAAGTTTACAGCATCGTCCACGTGTTGGAGCTTGGGTATAAGGCTGAATTCGTCCGTAATAAAATAGACATTGCCGCGCTCACCCTCTTTACGCCCCAATGCCTCTTTAATCGCCATATCATATAACAGGCTGTAAACAGGCGATAGCATATTGCCGATAGACAAGTCGTATTCAATAAACACTCTCTTGCCGCCCTTATTGCGTACAAGTTCGCGCATGGAAATATCACCTTTTTCCGCAAAGTTTTCAAGGAATATTTCGCGTGACATTTGTTGCAGCTCGGATATAACGCCCTGTGTCTGCGATGAACGGTCGTCAAAGATATAGCTCACCATGGATTTGAAGTCATCATGCTGCAACAGCATTTCACGGATTTTTTGAGTAGGTGAAGAATCAAGGAAAGCTTTTAGGGCTTGATTGTTGCATGGTTGCCCTGTGCGGATAAAATGGGTTAGAACGGCGCAAAACAGGTCTTTCGCCGCGTTTGGGAAAAACAGTTGATTGGTCTTTTCAAGTTTTTCGTGAAATAAAGTCTTGCCGATTTCTACGATATTACCCTGCATACGCCGTCCGCGCTCAATCTCTCCGAAGATATTCCAATAGCCTGTGGCGGTGTCGTCGTTGCTGATAACAATATCAATATCAGGGCGATAGAGGCAGGAATCTTTGTGAAGAAAATCGCCCTTAGCGTCAAAGATAATCATAATATCGTTTTCGCCAAGTTGGATTTGGCGCAAAACTTGCAAAATGGAGGTTGTTTTGCCTGTGCCTATGCCGCCCAAAAACAGGATATGGCGGCTTAGGATTTCATCATCAAGGGGAACATAAATGTCCGTTCCATTTGGCGCAGTGCCATGAAACGCGCATTTAGGCTCCTTTACCGGGTATGGCACAGGCAGGTCGTGTAGCCTGTTGCCGTCGAATACTGTGACTGGTGGTGGTTGCATTCGGTGTCCTTTCGTTATATAAACATACCGTAATCAAAATCCATAACATTGTCTATGTCGCCGATTCCTTCGCCGCTTATGTCAATCGCTGATTCGCTTATCGTCGTTGAAGGAGGGGCACTCGCGTTCTCTGCCCCTCCAAGTGCACTTCCAATTTCCTCGAATTCATCTTTCTCTACAGATATAGGATTTGAAAGTTTCTCTGGGGCAACTGAAACTACTTCATCTTCTCCAAATTCGTCAAAACTGATTGTTTCACCCGTTTCTGGCACATACATGCCGTTTGCCGGTTCATGAAAATCCCCATTGTGTGCTGCCTTATGTTCATTATTGTCTGCGGTTCTTTCTAAAAACTGTATATTGTAGGGGTCTCCGGCGTGTTGGGGATATTTCGAAACTGACCTCATATGATGTCCTTCGAACCCTTTAACTCTACCGGTGTCTAATAATTCCTGTTGTTGCATGGAAGTCCAATCTCTCGTTCCAAGCCCTTGTTCAACAAGTGCTTGCTCGTTTTCCCATGCCTTGTCAACGGCACTACGCCTAAGTGTACTACTGTTTGCCATGAGTTTTCATTACGCTTTTTTTAGTCGAATCTTTATTGGTTTAGGTTTAAAACAGCCCTCATCTATCAGCCCTTTTGTTTCTTCAAAAAACTCAGCAAAAAATTCTAGAATGCCTTTCCAAGTGCACTCAATTTCTCCAGTTTCGTGTGAGATTTGAATTACAACACCGTTTTCGTTGTTTAATTCAACACAAACCATATCGCCAAATGAATAATGTGCAAAATCTAAATAGTGTTTCCCGTCTCTCTCAAACACATCGCGCTTGTCCATTTGTAGGATATATTGCGGCTCAAAACACATTGACCTTATATCAAGACCGAAACAATTGCCACCATTAATCAGCCGATATAAATCAATAAAATCTCTTGGAAGTGTTGCGCCTATTGTTTCTGAAAAAGATTCAATCTCAGAAATACTAAGACCCTCATGCAACCAAACGCGGTCATCATATTTTTTTAGGAATTCTGCTACACTTGTGAATCCGTCAATGTTTTCAACGCGCAATAGATTATAACTTGCTAAAATCAATCCTGTTCACCTCCTACAATGTATTTACGGATAGAGGCACGGCAGCCAGCCGTGTCTTTTTCCATCTCATGCGTAGCTGTTAGAATGAGAGCGGATTGGACTGACGATGTAACCGAGAACTGATTGCATC
>Ga0123353_10018256_pt1 | contig 10363 bp, 8 predicted proteins | sample TergutLab28metaG_3_FD_92763 | JGI IMG/M metagenome (GOLD analysis project Ga0123353, IMG submission 92763) | Labiotermes labralis P3 segment gut microbial communities from Petit-Saut dam, French Guiana - Lab288 P3 | ecosystem: Host-associated > Arthropoda: Insects > Digestive system > Gut ...
AGCAATGATAAAGAAACTTACAGTAGAAATATCATTAGAAAGAAAGTAGAAAAACTAAATAAAAAAGAGTTGCTTAACTATAAAAATAAAATTGAGAAAGATAATAGAGAACTTCAGTTATTTGTTAGCCAGATAGATGATAAAAGAAATTTCGTTAAACAGGATATAAAGACGCAGTTGCATTTAGTGTACCAAGTGCTAAAAAATAAAGGGTACTATCGTTTTAGCACAAAGCATCTAGAAAAAATCAATGAACAGTTATTAACTAAACAGTACTACAAGTATCGTGACAAGTTTATAGTGACTATCAAAAACAACCAAATATCCTTAGCAGAACTAAAGGATTGTATATACAGTTATAGCTTTACTGAGTTAATCTATGAAAGTTATCAACATTTTGCATTAAGTCAAAATGGTGAAAGAAGTAATGGAATCGAGTTTTTGAGTAGTGATTTTCCTATTACCATCAGAAACTGGCAAAAAGGAGATAGTATTAAAAAAGATTATGGCACAAAAAAGGTAAACAGGTGGTTTATTGATAATAAGATTAGTGTCGTAGATAGGTTGAGTTGGCCAATAGTTGTTAATAAAGATAATGAAATAATTTTAGTGCCAGGGCTGGGTATAGATATTACGCACAATACTGACAATGCTAATGCATATGTGATAAAATTGTAAGGTAGCTAAAAAAGGAGATCCAATGATTAAAGATGATGTACAAGAGATCTTAATTACTGAAGAAATGATTATAGAACGGTGTAAAGAGCTTGGTAGAGTTATAGCTAACGATTATCAAGATGAACAGCCAATCCTGGTTGCTTTACTAAAAGGTTCTGTGGTTTTTTTAGCTGAATTGTGTAAACATATTGATTTGCCTTTAGAAATAGATTTTCTTGATGTTTCATCTTATGAAGCAACTGAATCAACTGGCGATATAAACATTCGCAAAGACTTAGATCGTTCCATCAGAGATAGAGAAATACTAATTATTGAAGATATTGTAGACACTGGTAGAACTTTAAAAACAGTTATAGCATTTCTGTACAACAAAGGGGCAAGAAATATTAAAGTAGCGGCACTTTTGGATAAAAAAAGTCGCCGAGTAGTTGAAATTGAAGCTGATTATGTTGGCTTTGATATACCAGATCACTTCGTAGTGGGATTCGGGTTAGACTTTAACCAAAAGTATCGCAACCTTCCTTTTATCGGAGTATTAAAAAAAGAACTATACAGTTGGGAGGACAAAAACATTGAAAGTTAATAGAAGATTACTAAGTTTTATACCATACATAATAGTTATCACTGTTATGATTTTGATATATAATCACAACTCAGCAGCGGCAACTAAAAACTTAAGCTATCATCAGTTTCTTACTATCGTGCAAGAAGATAAGATAACCCAAATTAATATAATACCAAGTTCAACAGTAATTGAGTTTAAGGGTAAATATAAAGATGGTGGACAGACTTATAATTTTACAGCCAAAATACCAAACAATGATGCGATGGCTACTGAAATAATGGAGAAAGTTAAAGACATTGAGGCTATTACTATAACCAATCCTTATGATACGACCTGGGTTGATATCTTAATTAATGTAGGACAGTGGGTAATACTTGCTGGCTTGTTTATTTGGATGCTTTCGCGCTTAAATAATGGTAACTCTAAAGCCATGGAATTTGGTAATTCTCGCGCACGACTACAAAGCGACACTAAGATACGCTTTGATGATGTAGCGGGCTGCGATGAAGAAAAAGAAGAAATGCAAGAACTTATACAGTATTTAAGAAGTCCCAAGAAATTCTCACGCATGGGCGCAAGAATTCCTAAAGGCATTTTGATGGTGGGGGCTCCAGGTACTGGGAAAACTTTACTGGCTAAAGCTGTGGCTGGTGAGGCTGATGTACCTTTCTATTCGATATCAGGATCTGATTTTGTGGAAATGTTTGTAGGTGTGGGTGCCTCTAGAGTTAGAGACATGTTTAAAAAAGCTAAACAAACATCTCCAAGTATGATTTTTATAGATGAAATTGATGCTGTTGGTCGCCAAAGAGGAGCAGGCATGGGAGGCGGTCACGATGAACGTGAACAAACTCTCAATCAGTTACTAGTTGAAATGGACGGTATTGGTGATAATGAAGGCATAGTAATTATCGCAGCTACAAACAGACCAGATGTTTTAGATCCTGCGCTACTTAGACCAGGAAGATTTGATAGAACAATTACAGTTAATCTACCAGATAAAAAAGGTAGACAGGAAATATTGGCAGTACATGCAAGAAACAAGAAAATAGGTCAAGATATTGACATGGAAGCACTAGCTAGAAGAACACAAGGCTTTTCTGGAGCTGATTTAGAAAATGTACTGAATGAAGCAGCTATTTTAGCAGTAAGAGCTGAGAAAAATGAAATAGGTATGGAAGAGCTTGATGAGGCTATTGATAGAGTAATGGCTGGACCATCAAAGAAATCACGTAAATATACAGAAAAAGAAAAACGCTTGATTGCCTACCATGAAGTTGGACATGCGCTTATTGGCTTGTTAAATGAAAATGCCAGCGATATTCAAAAAATAACAATAATTCCGCGTGGTAATGCTGGAGGTTATACTTTATTTACTCCTAAAGAAGAATTGATACTAAGAACAAAAACTGACTTGCTAGCTTCAATAGCCAGTTTCCTTGGGGGTAGAGCAGCTGAAGAAGTAGTTTTCAATGAGATATCTACGGGTGCTAGTCAAGATATTCAAGAAGCTACCAGAATTGCTAGAGAGATGGTTATGACTTTTGGTATGAGTGAGTTGGGGCCAATTCAATATGATAGTGGCTCTAGTGCTGTATTTTTAGGACGTGACTATAATACCCAAAGAATGTATTCAGCGGAAACGGCAACAGAAATTGATAGAGTGGTCAGAGAAATAATCGAATCTGCTCGCAGTCAATGTATAAAACTGGTAAAGGCCCATCGCGAACTTTTGGATATACTAGCAGAAAGACTGTTAAATCAAGAAACCTTAGTATTCGATGAGATTCAAGAAATTTACAAAGAATACCAGGCAAAAACTGCTAAAAAAACAACAAAAAGAAAGAGCACCTCTAAAAAATAGAGGTGTTTTACTAATATGTGGAAAATAGCTGATATAGAAATAGAAAATAGTATTGTAGTAGGACCAATGGCGGGGATTTCCAATTCTGCTTTTAGAGAAATAGCCTATCAGTTTGGTGCGGGTTTAATCTACACAGAAATGATTTCTGATAAAGCTATTTACTATGGCAACATTAAAACAATAGCCATGACAAACATAACACCTCAAGAAGGATTAGTGAGCATGCAGCTATTTGGTAATGAAGTTGAAAGCATGGTCTATGCGGCTAAGCATTTAGATGCAAATACCAATTGTGCCATTATTGATATAAATATGGGTTGTCCTGTACCTAAAGTGATTAAAAATGGTGCTGGTTGTGCTTTGATGAAAAATCCCGATTTAGCTTATGAAATAGTAAGAAGTATCAAACAAGCAATATCCAAACCACTTACTGTAAAAATGCGTATTGGTTGGGATACTAATAGTATTAACGGATTACAGTTTGCCCAATTAATGGAAAAGGCGGGAGCTGACGGGTTAGCGGTGCATGGAAGACTGCGTTCACAATACTATGACGGTAAAGCAAATTGGGACATTATCAAAGAGATAAAAGAAAAAACAACTATACCAATAATTGGTAATGGAGATATAAAAACAGTAAAAGATGTGCTTGATAAGTTAGCGTTTAGTGGTTGTGATGCGGTAATGTTAAGTCGTGGTGTACTTGGTAATCCCTGGTTAATTAAACAAGCTGTCACGGCTTTAAATGATAATAATGAAGATATAGAGATAAGTATAGATAAGAAGTTTGCTGTAGCTAGAAGTCATGCAGAGCGCTTAATAGAGCTAAAAAAAGAAGCAGTAGCTATTAAAGAAATGCGAGGACATGCCGGCTGGTATATACATGGTTTGCCGTTTAATAATCAAATAAAGGATAAACTCAACAAGATGACTACCTATCAACAATTTGATACAATATTAAAAGATTACAGTGAGCAGTTATCCAAGATGGGAGAACCAATTTATGAAGAGGAATTTTAGCGAACAGGAACTAGTAAGAAGAGAAAAATTAGATGCTTTAAAAGAAAAAGGTGTTGACCCTTTTGGCAGTAGTTATAAACAAGCAAATCACTCAAAAGAGATATTTGATAAATTCGACCAATACGATAAAGAAAAACTAGAAGAACTTAATGAGTCTGTTCAAATAGCTGGCAGAATAATGACCAAAAGAGAAATGGGAAAAGCTGGCTTTATGCATATACAAGATAAAGCTGGACAAATCCAAGTTTATGTTAGACAAGATGCCCTTAGTGAACTGGAGTTTGAACTTTTTAGTATGGCGGATATAGGGGACATTGTTGGAGTAAATGGTAAGGTATTTCGTACCAATCATGGAGAATTATCAATAAAAGCTGAAGAATACACTCACCTTAGTAAAGCATTACGTCCTTTACCAGAAAAGTTTCATGGCTTAACTGATATTGAAGAGCGCTATCGTCGTCGTTATGTTGATTTAATAATGAATGAAAGCAGTAAAAACAAAGCATTACTTAGGCCAAAAATAATTAGAGCTATACAAAGTTATCTAGATGATAAAGGATTGGTAGAAGTCGAAACACCAATATTGCAATCAATATTAGGTGGAGCAGCAGCTAAACCTTTTATCACTCATCACAATACCTTGGACATGGATTTTTATCTACGTATTGCTCCTGAACTACCACTAAAAAGATTAATAGTAGGAGGGTTGGAAGGTGTTTATGAAATAGGTAGACTATTTCGCAATGAGGGAATGAGTTATAAACACAATCCAGAATTCACAACAGTTGAAGCTTATGTAGCTTACAGTGATATAGAAGGCATGATGGAACTTACAGAAGGAATAGTTAGTGCTGCTAAAAATGTTGTAACTGACCAAGATTCTATAATATGGGGTGAAAAGACCATCAATATGAAAACTCCATATGCCAGAAAACATATGGTAGATATGATTAAAGAAGAAACAGGTATAGACTTTTGGCAGAACATCAGTTATAAAGAAGCCTGTGCCTTAGCAAAAGAAAATGGTATAGAAGTTGAAAAACATCATACTGGCGTAGGACATATAATTGTCTTGTTTTTTGAGAAGTTTGTTGAAGAAAAAATTATTGATCCTGTCTTTGTTTATGGTTATCCAGTGGAAATATCACCACTGTCTAAAAAGAATAAAGAAGATGATAGATTTACTGACCGTTTTGAGTTATTTATAGATGGCAGTGAATACTGCAATGCCTTCTCGGAGTTAAATGATCCAATTGATCAATACGAAAGATTTGAAGCCCAAATGCAGGAAAGAAAACTAGGCAATGAAGAAGCTAGTGAAATGGACATTGATTTTGTGGAAGCTTTAGAGTATGGTATGCCACCAACAGGTGGCTTGGGCTTGGGTATTGATAGACTAATAATGTTGCTTACAAATACTGAGACTATTAGAGATGTGATACTGTTTCCTCATATGAGACATCGTTAATAAAAAATTAAGACATATAAATAATTAGGAGATAAATATGAAAAGAATAATTTGTGTTTTAGTAGTAGTCTTATTAATCAGTGGATGCGATAAAGGGTTATCAAAAAAGAACATCGCAAAATACAAAGAAGAAGGACTAATGTATTTAGCTGAGGAAGAATATGAAAAAGCTATTGAAAGCTTATCACTTGTCCTTGAGTATGATGACGACGAATATACAATAACTTTTGCTTATGTTGAGGCAAACACAGCAATTGAAGACTATCCTACAGCAATTAAAGCACTAGAGAATTTAAATGATGCAGAAAACTCTGAGATACGCAATAGATTAATAACCCTAAAAGGCTCAAATCTATTAAAAAATATTGCCTCTGTTGATTGGGAAACAATGGAAGATACCAAGTGGACTTATGTAGGCGCTTTCAATGATGAGTATTTCAAGTATGGCATTGGCGAATATTATGGTCTTTTAGATTGGGACTTCAATGTAGTACTAGAAGCGCAATACTATGATGTATTTACTTTATATGGTCCTTACAAAGGACAAGTCTTTGTGTATAAAAATGCTAAAGACTATGCAACCAATGATATAGCCAAAGCAGTTATATTAGACAGCAAACTAAAAGAAACAAAAAGCAAGATACCAAGCAGTAAATGGGGTAAACCAAGTCCTAAAGAATATTTTGTTGATGTATCAAACAGCAATATATTTATGAGAATGGAGTCTTATAAAGTCGCAGAAGAGACAGTTACTGAAGCAAGAACAGTAAGTTATATAGATAAAGATATGGTTGTGGTTGGTGCACAAGCTGCCAGCAACAAGCAATATGAAAGAAAGAAAGAATATTATTTAGTTTATAAAAAAGATTTGTCAGTTCATAAACTTTTAGGTACACCACAACATAATTATGATGGCTACTTTCCAGATCGCTCAATTGTCAATGATATGATTGCCGTACAGGATAATGGACGTTGTGGATACTATAATTTGAGTTCAATTATTGTTTCATCATTTATTTATAGTGCTATAGGAGATAATGAGGCAAACTATATCTGTAATAGCTATAGTCAAGGATATGTTGTTGTTTATGATGGTTATGCATATGGACTTATGGATAAAAACGGGAAGCTAGTAACAAATATTGAGTTTACTGCTATTAGTAACACAATGAATGATAGATTTATATTTATCTATCAAGATAGAATTGGTATAGCTACTTTACGCTAGACCAAATAGACATCTATAAATATTGTATTTGTTTTTGCATTATAAAAAGCAGTACATTATAATTACTGTATGGGAAAAAGAAGACTAAAAAAAAGCACAGCAATTTATCTAATAGTTGTTTTTTCAGCACTACTTGTTCTAGCCTGTTGTTTAGCTTTTTATGTATACAAAAGCAAGAATTTACAGTTGAATTTTGCTAGAGAGATAACAGAAGTACAATATGGTTCAGAGTTTGATCCAGTTGCTTTAAAACTGGACAATGCTAGTTTAGGCTTAGATGATAGTTATGAAATTATCTATCCCAAAGTGCAAACAAGTGAAGTTGGTGAAAAGGAGTATATATTTGTTTTAAAACAGGGCTTATTTAGACGAAAATTCAATCACATCATCAATATTATCGATACAACCCCTCCAGAATTTGAGGTTAAATACTATTATATAACTTTGGAAAATTCTAATTATAATTTTGAAAGAAATGTTAAAGACAGAATTGTAGATAACCATGATGGAAATATCCCTATTAGGGAAATGAAATATATAGGGGAAATAGGTCAAGAGCCTGGAGTTTATGAAGTACGCTATGAGATAAGCGACAGTTCTGGCAATGTAGCTAGTAAGACAGTATACTTTCTTTACAAGTTAAGACCAGAAAATATGAAGGAACCTTTCTATTTTCAGTACAATGGAACCAAACATATCCTGGCAAACAAATGGGTTCCTTTGCCTAAGAAATATAGTCCTGGTGCTGACAAAACTGCTAGAGAACAGTTGACTAAAATGCGCAATGCTATGAGTAAGGCAGGCGTAGGTGTAGCGGTTGCCAGTGGTTATAGATCTTACTCTACTCAATCGGGACTATTCTCTCGTTATGCGGCAAAAGCAGGAGCAGCAGAAGCAAATCGCTATTCTGCCAGAGCTGGTTATAGTGAACACCAAACTGGCTTAGCTTATGATATAGGAAAGGTAAGTGAGTCTTTTGCCAACACCAAATCCTTTGCCTGGTTACAAGAGCATGCACATGAGTATGGATTTATCATGAGATATCCGGAAAATAGTGAAAAGATTACTGGATATATATACGAACCTTGGCATTATCGTTATGTTGGTGTGGAACTGGCAACAGCTGTAAAGGAATCAGGGTTAACACTTGAAGAATTTATAGGTTATACATATACACCATAGGCAGTAACTAAGTACTTTTATCCAATAAAACCATTGAATTAACATTGATATATTGTATAATTAGAACAAGAAAAACGAGGTATAAATATGGGAGTTTTTGATAAGAAATTCTGTGGTATATGCGGAGAAAAAATCGGTATACTAGGTAACAGAAAATTAGAAGATGATAATCTTTGTAAAAAGTGCGCAGCTTTGTTATCGCCTTTTATGACAGAGCGTCGTAAAACAACACTTGCTGAAATTAAGCAACATTTAGCTTATAGAGAAGCAAATAAAGCAGAAGTAGCTAAGTTTAATGTCAGCAAGGAACTTGGTGAAGATACATTAGTACTAATTGATGAGACAGCAGGTAAATTCATAGTTACATCTTCAAAAAAATGGCAATTTGAAAATCCAGATGTTATAGAAATTAGCCAGGTTTCAGGCTTTGATTTAGATATCAAAGAAACAAAGGATGAAATTAAGATGAAAGACAGTGAAGGGAAAATGATTAGTTTTGATCCTCCACGTTATGATATTGAATATGATTTCTATTTCACTATCAAAGTTAAGTCTACTTGGTTCTCAGAAATAAAATTCAAACTTAACAGAAACCGAATTGAAGCACAAAATCCTGCACGTTACATGGAGTATGACAAAAAAGCAACAGCAATTAAAGAAGCATTAAATCCAAACAGCGATACTTCAAAAGGCTGTTAAAAGACTATTACAAGAACCCTTAGTACTAAAAGGGTTTTTGTTTGATGTAAAAAAAATAATACAGTATAGTATATAAGCGTTTTTGCTTAAAAGCCAATATTTAGTTTTTGCGTTATGAAATTTAGTAAACTATAATATTTCTATGGCAAAAAGAAGAAGACTGGCAAAACCATTTAAAATAGTTTTTATAATTTTAGGATTTGCTATAGTTACTTATGTTGCTTTTACTATTATTGGAAAATTAAGAAATGATAGTGTATTAAAATTTCCTAATGAGGTAACAGAAATAGAATATGGAAGTGAGTTTGATCCTGTATCATTAAGGCTAAGTTGTGCAGGATTAGAAATAGAGGCTGATTGTGATATGGTCTATCCAACCGTAGATACAAAGAAAATAGGGGATACAAAGTACGATTTTGTAGTAAAAATCGAAAGAAGAGAAACAGTTATAAAACATACAATAAGAGTTGTAGATAAAGATAACACAGCAAATGAAAAAGGCTATAGGATTATATCACTTGATGATTTTTCAGCACTAAATAATCAAGAATTGCTAGATAATATTTTAAATGAAAGTAAAGACAATATAAAGAAAATAACAATCACTGTTAATTATCAAGATAACTTAGAACTCAATACAGAAAAATACACTAGTATAAAACAGTTTACAGAACAAGACTTAAAGGCAGGCATTTATGAAGTTGTGTTTGATATAGAAAATAATAAAAGAATAAAGACAAACAAGGAAGTTACCTTCCTTTATCAGTTAAGTCCGGATAATATGAGCGAGCCATATCGTTTTTCATATAAAAGCAAGAAATATATTTTAGCTAATAAGTGGGTACCTTTACCAAAGGATTATAATCCTGGTTTAGATGCAGTAACTCAACAACAAATGGCAACAATGTTAGCTGATATGAAAAAAGAAGGAATAAACATCAAGATTGTTAGTGGGTTTCGCTCGTATGACTTGCAAGAGTCTATATATAATAAATATGTTAAAGATGATGGATTGGAGAATGCCAGTCGATATTCGGCAAGAGCGGGTTATAGTGAACATCAAACTGGCTTAACTTTAGATATTGGAAAGCTCCATGAATCATTTGCGGATACTAAAGCATTTTCTTGGCTACAACAGCACGCTAATGAGTATGGCTTTATAATGAGATACCCTTTAGAAAAGGAAGGGATAACTGGCTATATGTTTGAGCCTTGGCATTATCGTTTTTTAGGGGTTGAATTAGCTACAGCTGTTAAGAAGACTAATTTGACACTTGAAGAATTTATTGGCTATATACATTTACCATAAATGTCGCAAATAGCAAAGCATACAAAGATATAGAGAAACGCATTCCCCATATCTATGTTTTTAAGCTATAATTGTTGTTGGAGAGATATTATGAAAAGAACTTATTACATTTCTACAGCTATAGCTTACACCTCAGGAAAACCTCATGTAGGAAACATATATGAGATTATTTTGGCTGACAGTATAGCTAGATATCACCGTTTAATAGGTGATGATGTTTATTTTCAAACTGGTACAGATGAACATGGACAAAAAGTAGAAGAACGCGCAAAAGCAGCAGGAAAAGACTGTAAGACTTATGTTGATGAAGTAGTTGATATTTATAAAGAACAATTTGCCATTGTTAATAT
>Ga0123353_10018257_pt1 | contig 10363 bp, 7 predicted proteins | sample TergutLab28metaG_3_FD_92763 | JGI IMG/M metagenome (GOLD analysis project Ga0123353, IMG submission 92763) | Labiotermes labralis P3 segment gut microbial communities from Petit-Saut dam, French Guiana - Lab288 P3 | ecosystem: Host-associated > Arthropoda: Insects > Digestive system > Gut ...
CTTGTTTGAGTTCTTGAATAGTCATGATACGCCTCCGGAACACACGGTCTTTCAGGAACCCCCACAGGAAAAAATGTGGTACAGTGAGGTCGGGCGACCGAGCAGGCCAAGCGATGTCGCCGAAACTACGAACACAGGTAACACGTTGTTGCACGTTCCAATGCTCCGTTGCAACTGGCCTTATGAAATGGCGTCCTCTCCGCTATCGTTTCTCTTCCCGCCATCCACGACAAGCTGTCGCGCCGGCGCAATATTCAAATTTGAAAAGTATCAGTCGGCTCCTCGCCACCCTGTATTACAACATCGTAGATTTTATTGGATCCTTTTGTAGACTCTTCTTTGGCTGGATTATTTATTATTGTCTCAGAATACATACAAAACTTTCCAAGAAATTCGTAAATTTTCCTTTCTTGACAAAATGTAAAGTATCCATGATACGTTTCGTAAGATGAAATGAATGTCCAGTATCATGTAGGTGTTTGGCAAATGCCGAATTCGAATATCGATATTTGAAAGAATGAAGATGTTCACTATACCTTATATATTATATTATATTATATGTTGTGTTGTGTTGTGTTGTGCTGTGCTGTGCTGTGCTGTGCTGTGCTATGTTACGTTATATGCCTGTTTGTCCATTGTATATCTTCCCCCAGCCTGCACATATGAGCTGGTAAATACCACTGCTGTTAAATTTACCGTTCTCGCCCATCTTTCTTGTATGCCAAGATTTTCTCAGTAGTACGAGTATTACTAGTTTTGTATGCTGTTTTGACATTGTACCTTTAAGTAATTTGGCGAGGTATTTTACCTCTTTGCCACCATACGTAAGAGTAATCCATTTTTCGTGGTTATTGTCTCCATACTTATCTTCTTCTTTTCCTTGTTATTTAATCCCTTTCATCTTATCAGAATTAGTAATATTTGTGATAGTTACGTTGTATTGATTGTATTGATTATTATGTAAGAATCTTTTGACTATTTGGATTTCTTTTTCTGTCTTTTCCATTCTAATAAAAGTCCACAAATGTACGTTTTTAAAGTGTATACGTTTTATACTTTTATATGGTCTGTTATGTGTTTTAACATTATGAAAATAGTGGCTGTAAAAAGGAGCCCCTTAGATTTTTATTGTATCTTCCTTCGTACGGTTTTTGTACTGCATGCCTGAGGATGGCGTAAATACGGGCCGAAACATGTAGCGTACATGTAAGGGTAACCAAGTGAATTAAAATCAATCTGTGTTGTGTTATACTAAATAAGTGTGGCTTGTTTAGTAATAAACACAACAGGGTGGCTTCTATAAAGTTGGTTTTGGTTTTGGTTACCCTCCGGGACACTGTTATTTAGCTGAATTGCGGGCTTCGAAGTATTGAAAAGGGAATGCAGACTCGTATAAATTCTGAATATGGAAATGTCGCGTTATGAGTTCCGCTGCAGACAGACGATTGTGTTTAACCACGCGGAACCCTATGCGTTTCTAATACTACAGAAAAGACTTATTCCTGTTTACTCTCCAGTCTGTTTTATCTTACATCCCTGTGTGACTTTAGTTGTGGTTTCAGAAATGTAATTTAAGTCACCAATTCATCTCTTTTTAAATGCACAGAGGTCTAGTGAGTGAGTTTCCTGTATTCTGGAACTGTATAAACCGAAAGCGCTGGTCTGGCCGAACATACTAATCTAGTGTATGACTGAAAGAGAGAAACAGAGATGTCCGTAACGATCACCAATACGACTTGGTACGTTAGTTGCATATGTGGGAAATTATTCAGGGCATGAGCAATGCCACTAGCCTGGGGTTTCACGGAAAACATTTGTTGAACCACGCTGGGCTTTACGGTTTTTGAAATGAAAGAACAGCAGGGGAGTAATCTGGTGAAGTACTGCAGACCCAACAGAGAACACACAAAGAAGTTGTTAGCCTAGCCAATATGCATGGTGGCCACTATTATTAGAACTGTGTGCGAGTTCTGATCAAGAGTTTTTGGATGCTATTTGAATCCTGATTCCTAGTTTTCTATTTTAAGTACATCAGGGAACTTTAATTATTTAGTTTTGGGTGTTCTTTCATCTCTGCAACTGTAGCTACTGTGTACTGTGATAGTAACAAGTGAAGCAACCGTACCGGGAGCGAAAAAGAGTTCTTATATTAATTTTTTTCTTTGGAGTAGATTTGTAAAAATGGGACAAACCGTTCGCAGTCATTTCACGATCGTCAGATGTTGTATTGACTCAATTCGTCTTCTTCAGTATTTCATCCCCTTTCTCCATCGCATCTTAGACTCGTTGACAAATCTGCTGCAGTTTCTCTAGCGCGCAGGAAACCGGCGGTATGTTACGCCAGAAGCAGCAGTTCTTCACTGAATGCTGTGTCGTTGATTTATTTTGACAAGAAATACACCCTAATGTACTCCCCTAAAAAGTTCCCTTCGTGTTCGAGCGTATTTCAGTCACTTCAAGGCTGTGTCTCGAAACTGTTACAGTTTGAATTTTCCCATAACAATATACAAGAGTTAAGTCCGTACCGCACAGAAAGCACAGAGTTTAGTTACAAAGACGCAGCGGCTAATGCTGTTTGTTGTGAGAATCATGCTAAATGTATACTTGTACTGTGTGGCAAAGTGTGGAGGTTTTCGTGTTAAGACAGTGTTATATATACATATTTTCCCTTAGTGTGATTGATGAAGTTTCACACGCATGTAGTTGACGTTTGAATCCTGATGCCTTAAGTCAGATATTTTCGACGAGAAACCACATTATGAACTGCTAAATAAGACAGGATAAAAACATTTGGAATTTGTAACTGAGACGCGTTGTCTTTATTGTGAGATACAAGGAGAAGAAGGAGGAGGAGGAGAAGAAGAAGGAGAAGGAGAAGAAGAAGAACGAGAATGAGAAGAAGGAGAATGAGGAGAAGGAGAATGAGAAGAGGGAGAATGAGAAGAAGAAGAAGGAGAAGTAGGAGAAGGGAGAGAAGGAGAAGGAGGAGAAGAAGTAGTAGTAGTAGTAGTAGTAGTAGTAGTAGTAGTATTCCTTTATAGTGAGGGGAACATTTATTATTATAGGGAGAAACGATTATTGCTGTGAATGTTACCAGGCTATGCTCACTCGTCCTTCTAGTATAGGTAGGCAGGAGGCACGGTAGAGCGTTGGGAAGTGAAGAAGATAAGTTGATGGAAAGTGGGCTGTTTGAGTATGTAGCAGAGGAAAGAAGGTGAACTTCTGGGCTGCATTTTGCGTTTGGAGAGCTGCATTATGACGAAATTTATTAACGGTGGGAGTGCTGCGTCTGGACAGAATTTGAAATTGAGGACTGCATCGAAAGCATACAGTGCCACTTGGATTTTGTGTACCAACCCATCGTGTTCTCCAGGCCTGAGTAAAGCTACGGAAAACTTTGATCGAGTTGGTCGGTCGCGGGACCCTCCGGATACATACTGACTTCTAGCCAGCAGTCCGGCTTTCAAATACATGAAACCTAGCAGCAGTCCTTACATGTGCAGTGGCTGTATTTTTGGAATCTTACGCTTGTGTTTTGGTCCATCGTTTGGATTTTATCCATGTGACCGCTTATGCACTGGACCTCTGGTTGCACTCTCTCACCTGGTAACTGAAATGAACTGCTGCTTAAAAATCTATGTGGAGTGGGGACTAAAAATTGTCGGAGGGGTCGTTATACATGTGACACAGGCTCTGTACCCCGTATCTGCTTTATGGTTACAGCTGGACTGTGGTATTATGTCCTATTAAATTTATTGTTTGCTTATATTCTTGCATTATTTATGTTTGACAAAGTTTTGTTAAGCTTGCAGGTAAGAGTGTGGGGCGCTGTTACTTATCGTCGATTGGGGCATATTCCCTTAATTCCTGAATGTAGTAATTTTTAATGAATACCGAGCTTTGATATGCTGTGGGCGAAACCTGAAGACTACTAAAGCGGTATATAATAATTCAAATCGTACCGCACAGTGAACACAACTCGTCTGTATTACGAAAAGCAACCGGTTAATGCTTTTTAGGAAGACAATCGTTGTTTGTTGTGAGCGTCAAACGAAGCACATACTGCACTGTTTGGGTAAAATTTCGAGTTTTCAAGGGTCCAAACAGGTGCCTACCGCCAATACTGTACACTGATTTTCATTTTATGCTACCCTATCAGGAGGACAAACGGAGGAAGCCTGGAAACCCTCTAACAAAGCGATGCTATTTCGAAAAAATTAACATTTTTCATGCTTTGTCAGTTGCCTTGGTAGTCGTGAGGGCACCAAGAACGGGTGCACGATTTTGTTCAAAGTAGGGATACCTTAATGCAGAACATGGACCAGACTTTCGGAAAGCCTTCTGGTGATTAGCCGCTTGACATGAGACGCAATATTCTCACGGGACTTAGGTGATATAGTAAACCTACTGTCTTTGTTGAACGGACGAAGACGGGATACGGTGGAAGCAAATCTGTAACAAATACACCATTGTTACTGCGACGTGTGGCTTAATTGGGATTAGATGCGCAGTTTGGATGTCATTTACGCAACAGCACGCATGTTGAGGCAACGTAGGGGATTTCCATACTTTGCCGGACAGCTGGCTAGATTTCGGTTTGAATCCAGCAGGTCCTGCCACCGGCCATCCCGACACCGGTCTTTTCTCTGTCTTCAGACAAATGCTGACGCGGCTTCCAGCCTACTAAGTTGCAACTGCATGTTTTCTTTGAAACCCTACCGATTTAAGTTCTTCAAATTAAACATTTTTTGTACTAAAATATCTTCCCAAATTATGCGTTTTAGCATTTCCTGTTACAATAAAATATCCCGGACTTTGCCCCAAGCCACTGCTTCCCATAACTTTAACATCTTCACGATTTTCTACTCCCATCGAGGGGCGAGGGGGCCATGATGCTTTTCCCTTCCCACGATACGAAGTGTCTCTGCCTACTCCCGTGACTTCCCTTTCGCCTACACATCTACTAGTCTCCCAGAAACTTATACTTGCTTGCTTACTTACTTACTTAATTACTTACTTACTCACTCACTCACTCACTCACTCACTCACTTACTTACTTACTCACTCACTCATTTACTTACTTACTTAGTTGCTTACTTACTTACTTACATACTTACTTACTTACTAATTACTTACCTGCTAGCTTGCTTGCTTGCTTGCTTACTTACTTACTTACTTACTTACTTATTTACTTACTTGCTTACTTACTTGCTTACTTACTTGCTTACCTACCTACTTACTTACTTACTGACTCACTGACTCACTCACTCACTCACTTCATAGAGCACAGTCCTTCTTGAGGAGCCAATCAGTTCTCAGCTAGTCAAGACATTCCCCGCATTTTATCGAACCCGAACGTTCACTGCGACATTCACAAGTGCCCGCCACCTGTCCCTATCCCCAAACTTTATACACATTTTATTAACCTGTATATCAACAACTAAGTGCTCAGATGCATCGAGTCTTCTTTTGCTTTCCTTAAAGTAGCAGATGTTCGAACTGTCCACCACCAGCGTCAGTGCATTGATGACAGCGTTGCGCAGCAGAGTGGCTAACTTCTTGCATAATGTGTAGTGGAATAGCAACACAGCCAATTTCAATATGGTGACCTAGATCCTGCAGGGTTTCCACTTTTAATCGTGCACAATGTTACTTAAAGCACCCAAGCGTAAATGTCTAAGAGTTTTAAGTCGGAGATCCAAGTGTCTACTCTGCCCTTCCCCTACACCAAAGAAAATTTTTATCCCCAAAGTTTCTATCATCACTCTGGCAATTTAGGTGCATCACCATCCAGCTGAAAGTAGAACTCATCTTCAAAAAATAAGTTACTTGTGTGGAGGTAGATTGTTTTCCTGCAACAGTGATAAGTACAGGCAGCACCCATGACGGTTGAATCATGGGAAAAAAGACGCCATCATTCCTGTTGAAATCAACGCGCTACACTGGCACCCCTGTTAGATCAAATGCCCGTTGTTCCGTTAGGCTGCATAGCTTTGTTTTGAACTGAAATTAATTTATTTACAGTCCGTCAATCCAATTCTTTGGATACAAAACAAGCCGTATTAAATTATTACATGTAGTGTTTTGTTAATATTGTACATTGTTAGCTTGAAATTAATAAACGTATTAATTTTAACATTCTGTGTTTGCATTAAAATGTTTATCTACAGAGTAAAAGGAATTAGCTTGTAATTATGCTTTCCACGCTGATTTGAACTCATTAATGTTATCAGTCAAACTAAATACATGTTGGGAGGTTATTGAACACCTTTGTGCCAAAAAGTATATTCCTCTTTATGTTATAATAAATTTGATAGGGGTTGATGAAAATTACATTTTTCTAGTATTTGTGTTATAAACGTCGGAATTTATTTTGAATTTACGTCTGCTGTTAGCCCTAACTAAAATAGCTTTACCAGGTCGAGCAAACATTGTAATCGATAAACGACTGTCGTTCATCACACATGTGTAAGAACTACTCGCAGAATTTTACTTGGCGATCTGCATCGTCATTCATTGCATGGAACATTATTGGTACAGAAGGTTTCGTCGTCTTATGCTGCAAAATGCGATTAACGCTGATTTTGGGAACGCCAGTCTCACGTGGACATTGCCTTACAGACTTACCCGGAGACTGTGTGAAGGCCTGTAGCACCGTCGCGACCCTTTTATTCTAAGTTAAACCGCGACATCTCCCGGATCGGCCCATGCTAATATTTTGCACTGTTCTGTCGGTCCCAAGGTTGTCACGCAGCCCCGTAATCATCCGCAGTGGTGGCGGTAATATTATTCCTAATTTATTTGTCTTTGTCTAGCGTCTGCGCACCTCAACCACATTCTTCGTTTTCCATTAGCACTTAAGAATCCACTTAAGTTGCTCAGTCGGTAATTGCGATAACACCATTTTCTTTTACTCCGGTTACCACAATAGCTGAGTATACCAATACCAACTGCGACTTTCTTTTGTCACTTAAATCACTGCAAAATTCTATTGCTCTGGCTCTGTTTCTGTGTGCGTTATTATTATGTAAAATGTTCGTACATTTTTGGGGGACATCCGTATATTCATATCAATGCGCCATATTCTATTATTCTCTTTAATAGGACCTTGAGCTTCTGTTAAAATAGAACTGAAGAACTTAAATCCAGAACGCAGTAACGATTTGCATAGTGTTATTTATCCAAAAATGGGTCATAAGTCTTAGTAATGGATATGCCTATTCAGCCAGTGGACAAGCACAGCTGGCTCTAATCCAGAACAATTTGGCACATAAACCCACACATTTCTTTTGTCATCCCTTACCGAATGACGCAAAAGACAGGTGATTCAAACGCAATGTCTGGCCCGTCATATTACTGCTGGGAGTGTGAACATCACCACTGTACTTTACGATTAAAGACGGACGAAAATTTGGATGATAAAGCGTTTTTATAGAAGAGACATAAACACTCATTTTTTTACGAGGGCTGTCCAGAAATTATCCAGCCATTTTGAATATCTCGAGAACCGGTCGCGTGGCCTTGATGTAACTTGGCAGCCAATCAGAGGAAACCGTACTGTGCATCCGTGAATAGCCACTGTCCCGTGGGGCTAGTCAGTCGGCAGTGAGACGCTGTTGACTGAGATTGTGTACTTTGTGACCGTCGCATTAAACAATCTCCTCCGTTTCAACGGCGATTTTAGCTTTGGAAAAAGCCAGAAGTCGCAGATGTAATGTGACGCTTTGCCAAAAAAAAAGCCTGCATGAGAGCTGTAGAATGGGCAGGCGCATTGTCGTGAAGAAGCTGATCTGCTCGCTCGGTCATTGTGAATGCGACGTTCACACATTACACAAACTCAGTCAACGGCATCTCACTGCTGAATGACTAGCCCCATAGGAGAGTGACTGTTCACGGATACATAGTAAGGTCTCCTCTGACTGTCTGCCAGATTACATCAAGACCACGCGACCTGTTCTCGAAATATTCAAAATGGCTGAATACTTTCCGGACAGCCTTCGTATGTGAGTTTCTAGTTTCCCACCGCGGGTGCCAACGAAGACACACAAATATTTCATAGAATTTACTCTGTACGTACGCCGATATGTAGGCCCACGTACATAGGCTTGTGCAGCGTTGGAATTGTGTAAATGCGATTCGAATTCCCGCAAATTTATTCATATGTATAAACTGAAAAAAAGTAACTTGATAATTTGAGCGTCATTCCATCTTTATAGAATTGTCGTTATTTCTTACCGTGATACGGACAGTGAAATCAACCATATTCTGGATGAAGAACGGGCAGGCGTTTTGCGCCTTGTTAAATGTTGAGGTTACGTAAAGCTGGTGGTTGCAGACAGCCAGTGCTATAATTATACGAAATATCTTCTGTACTCTTTTAGCTTATACATTCAGGTTAACAGAAAGACAGACAAGACATCCCATAGACTGGCTGTCCTGATTGAGGCTGTACATTGCTCAAATGCCACGACAGTAACATAAGTTGCACTGTGCCTCCTTTGTTCAGCATCGTTTGTTGTACCACTGACACTTGCGATGTGTGGTTTGAGGTGCAGTGGAGCCGTTAGACAAAACTAAAAGTACAGTAAACACCATCCGTCCATGGGACGTTAATTTTTTTTAGGTTAATCGCTGTAAATATCGCGTAACTGTGAAGCTGTCCTTGTGCATGCCTTGAAACCGTATGAGAAAATGGAGGCATAACTCCGCCCATTCTTAATCTCGGTACTGGGAAAAGGTGAGAGAGGTCGGTTTCATGCCACTGACTCCTTGCCTCCGGCAAAAGATCCACCGGTACCTACTAGGTAGGACACTGGGTGGTTCCCAGAGCTAGTATGAAGACATTATAGAAGAAAAAATCACTTGCATCTGCCAAGAATGGAACCACAAATGTTTCTGTCGTCCAACCCATACCCAACTCACTACCGACTAGACGTTCCGGCTGCTGTAAACAGTGCACAAGAAACCAATGTTCATTTTAACTTACAGAATATTTCTGTCTTTTGGAATGTGACGCCGTGTAGTTTGGTGTCCGTCTTCCAAGCTACCTCTCAGAAGGCAATCGTTTTCCCAGTCACCATCGTGCGAAACCCAGATTTTACATACAAGATATACCGCTGTTGCAACTTTATATTTGCAATGAAACTGGAAAACAAGGCAATCGCCTTAGTGTTTCTCACTGTATCTCTCCATTGAATGTACGAAAAGACGGTCAGAATTATTACATACAGCAGGGTCGGCCATCAGCGACCTACGGCGTCGCATCCGGCTTCACTCCTATTTCCTGCTGCCACGGACGCCATATCTCGGCTGAGAAATTTCGATTTATGAACCGACATCTGAAACCATGAGAACTGTAGAAATCAGTCGGCTAAGTTACTGCAGTCTTCAGCATTATATTTTCATTCGCTGAAGGCTACCTTCAGACGCGGAAGTATCGCTTTTTTTTTCTGGCTAAGTTCGATATGTTCCACGAAGTGGAAATACGACATCTGATTAGTTTCTTCCGTGGTATTTTGTGCATACACGTGAATAGGTCGTGAATTTATTACGTCATTTTCGTGTTGTAACAAGAAATTGAACCGTGGCGTCAAAGAAATAAGTGCGGGTGAAATGGTTGCCTTATCTGTCAGTAAAGCATTTCTGTTGTGAAAGAGAACAATATCAGGCGTCGTCACTTGGAAGAGCATGACTGGGCGTTACAGTGTTTATTCCAGCAACCGCACAATAATGAGAAACACAATTATAGAATCATATACTAAGCTTCCAACATATTTCGCCCTTATTCAGCCATGTCTAGAGGGCTATTCGAAAAACAAAATCGGGCATTGGCTAATTATATCGTAGATATGTATTTGTGAAGTTAAAAAGAAGTGTTAAAATTGTGTAAAAGACATTTAATAAGTATTGTACAGATTGCATGTAAGTATATCACAGTATTTATAAATGGATTGCAAACAGACGTCTATCGTACAGTGTCATCTCCATTTTCAGGGTTTCGTCCCTGTGTCTCCTTTGGTTATGTATGTCACCATGAGCTTAATGCTCGTCCATCCATGGTGATTATAGCAGTTCTTGCCATAAACAGTTATAGTTTTCCTAAACAGAACTGATCGCTTGGCCTTTGTACTCAAAAAACATGGTGTTTACTGTGAGGTCTGTATATTATTTTGATGAATTTTGAACTCCATAGGGTTCAACAGAAAAGTGAATTTCGGAATACTTAAAAATACCCGAGCACAACTGTTGTGAATTGCACATATCAGACCCTCACTCTATTGAATGCCCAGTTCGGACTACGTACTTAGCGTTGCTCTGTGTGTATTAAACGCGCAGTCGCCAACTGCTACAGTTAGTATATATA
>Ga0123353_10018260_pt1 | contig 10362 bp, 8 predicted proteins | sample TergutLab28metaG_3_FD_92763 | JGI IMG/M metagenome (GOLD analysis project Ga0123353, IMG submission 92763) | Labiotermes labralis P3 segment gut microbial communities from Petit-Saut dam, French Guiana - Lab288 P3 | ecosystem: Host-associated > Arthropoda: Insects > Digestive system > Gut ...
GACGCTTGTGAGTGCGGTAATGAACCTTCGGGTTCCATGAAATGCGGGGAATTTCTTGACTAGCTGCAAACCAGTTAGCTTCTCAAGAAGGACTCTGCACCATGGAGTAAGTAAATAAGCCATAAACATACACGTTTTGCACACAGTTACGTGGCTGAAGCACGATAATTGTCCCCCTTCTCACGTGCACACCTCTCTTCACGCCACTACCATGTTTCCCGCCGGTTACCACTGTACTCACGGATTATCCAGTTTGCTAGCACCGACCCTGGTGTCCATACCACAGGTGGTGCATCGAGTGTGTGAGGTTAGCTCCGATGTGTGCTAGCCAACATATTGTGAAAGGTTGAAGGTTGTTGAGTGTGTACTTTTTCTCGCTAGAACTGGTGATACAGGTTACTCATTCAAGTAATTAGTCCCACATGAATTTTCGCGACCGTAATTCGTTCTTTAATTTATAATTTAATATTTCGCCAGGCGACATAACCTGTTTCCACATGATAAACGAATTGAAAATTACGCAGGACAACGACTTTCAAATAGTGGAGAAAAGGCCAGTCTTCCCGACCTTTTAATGTTGTTAAGACTCTCAGAGCAAAACTGTTAACAATTAGGGCTTAACAATATAATAGAGTTTGGGTCAATTATATACATGCGAGGCAATCCTACTTGAGGAATGAATGTCACGCAGAAAGTCCATCATGGAATACCCGAACAGTTGAATTGTTTCCTAGCTCCACATTTCTTCGTTTTTCCTGTCGTTCCGTCTCTACCGGAGGTACTGCCTGTTGTCTCCGTGACAAGGTCCGACTTGCCAGGACATGGCGCGTTGTCGGTTTGCTGCTGGAGTAGTAGGTCTGCATGTGCGGAGTGTGAATATTTTTAAAAACCAGTGGCAGACAGCCGACAAGGACCGGTCTTCTACTTGGGGAGGGGGGGTAACAACTCATCACTTTGAACATTTATTATGGGGTCCGTTACAGAGCCTCATATTTAGCTACTTCCAGTGAGGAATATAGATTGAGGGGGCTCGGTGTTAACCACACGATTATACCAACACACGTGTATATGTTTACAATTGTTTGTTATCATTGCATGCGGTAGAATTAACAACAAGAGAAATCTGTGATCATTATTTTTTGTCTCCAACAGTACAGTGTTGGCCATTCACACACACCTAGCACAGAAATTAATCATTGAAGTTGTATTTCTACTTCTTCCACATGCCTTCTTTGCACAGGTTGGGAGTAACTTTACCTTTATTTTCCATATTTTCTTAAAAACTTCCTGCAGCCTCTTGATTTCACCAAATGCATGACCCTACAAACAGCCCATAACAACTAGCTAACAATTACTTTGCCTTGAATCAATGAAGCAACTACAAATTAAAGGCTATCACTGTATTTTACAACTCTCCTTTCAACTGATAGCAAACACCTGTGAATAAAGGATATGTGGGTTGAAAATAAACACAACATTAGAGAGTTCCAGTATTTTCTTTCTCACTTTAAGTTAAATTATCATAATCAGTATTATCAGTTATATTCATACATTGCATTTAAAAACTGAGTTTATAATTGTATACTGTACAAACATTGAATGAAGGCATATTTACAAGAACAAAGACAACAACCATTTCATATTTTACAGTATTGCTGCAAGAAAATTATTCATAACCGGACACGTTACTGCACATTTGGCCAATAAGTCCATTAGCCGCAACTCCGCAAAACCTACACATTGTAAACAGACACTTTACAAGCCAGTCCTGTCACATTCATTCCCACGATAAGAATATGTTGGAACTGAAAACAGCTGTTTTAATTAAAACACTGGTGCTTACGAATTACTTCGCTGAACACATCTCATAGTAAACAGATAATTTGATTAAGGAATAAACCCTGCAGCAAAATACAATGGTTGCATATGACCTATAGCAAATGTTTTCTAAGCCTCTAAGTAATAACCACTTGTAGTCATTGTAATGTTTTCATATCACCAACCATTATTCCTCAAATATATCATGTGAACATAAAGGTAATGTTGGGATTCAAATTCAAAATAATTCTACCACTGCATCAAATCAGGATTTGTTTCATACTCAGTATTATGATTAACAATTTGTTTGGCCTCATTTTCTTAAACCAAATCAGTACTGATTATGCATGTGTACTCCATTTTAGACTTACAAATAACTAATTTAAGAATGAGCCCTTCACTCTTCTGTGATGTTATGCAGTGTTCATTGGTTGTTAGTTACTGATATTTCAGGACAGCCTATAATTGTTCCCAGCTTCAAGAGTCAAGCAGTCCAACGAGTGATTGCTTGATACTTGGAAGAAGGAAATGAATGCTGTCCCAACACATCAGTACCTAACTACCACTCAATGTTGTGCAACATCCCAAAAGAACAAAGACTTCATTTACACTGCGATGGAAGCCTCAAATCGTGCATTATGTAGCCATGCTGATACATTTCCCTGATTAAACTAATCCTTTAATAAGTTTTTTTTATATTACTGTACTTGTTGTATAAGGGTTTATTACATTTTATGATTTACTTTTACTTCCCAATTTAAATACATGTTATCACTTGAGATTCCCTTTCTTCTTCACAAATAAACCTACACTTTGTCGAACTTCCAAAGACCCAGCCAGTGTCACTACATATTAATACTCTGTACACTGAAAAAGCCAACCAAAAAAACAGATAAATATTCTGCACCACATACCCATAACAACAGTTATTCAGCTGATGACCGAAAGCAATATTGCTACATCTTAGTTTTGGTGTCCCTACAGCCAGCCAGTGCAAAGTTAGCTGTGGTGTAGCCTCATAATACAAACACAAGACCTTTCAATATGGGAAAGGTTTCAGTATACCAACTCCATAAAGCAGAATCCTTCGTAAGAAATTAAGAACCATTCAGTATTCAATAAATTCCCCATCTTTTTAAGAAATGCAAAGGTTCAGCACAGTGTTCTCCATCTGGAACCACAAGAATCCAGTCCACATTGTCACACCCTCTTCCTTAAAGTATCAATATACCACTCCAAGGTCAAGCAATATCCACTCTGCTTTCGTATCTTTTAATACTACAGAGATTTGCTCAATTAAGGAAAAACCTTCTTAAAAGGTGCTAAGCAGCATAAACAATGATAAACATACATGCTTCATTCTATTATGCGGACAGTTTTAAAAGTTGTGAAGCAAATCAACAAAAACTATTTCATTTTTTTGTAACCACTGGTTCTTAAGATCATATACAGATGATTGCCAATCAAGGGTTGGCACAAGACAACAACAGTGACAGTGAAACAAAAAGTTCTGTAATCTATGTTTTAAGTATGGTACATAAAAGTGTGATTGCATCCCTGTGGTGTGTTTGCCTGTACCAGCACACTAGCATGCTTCAAAATACATACTGTACTGTTCAGTCACCTTGTTTTAGATCTCTGGTACATTAAATAGTAACTGTACCACCATCCTTCAGAACACATTTCTTCAGTACAGTATTTTTCTCTCAGCATGTACAGGCACAGTAATAAAAAACAGTATGCCTTAATTGTATAAGAAAACTTCAAAGCACCAGTATGAAACCTTCATATTATGTATATGCTATCTTCACACATATAAACCGGCTTTTACTCATAAGGAAAACCTATGCTTGTCAATTTTCCTTAAACATTTGATTAACACCAGGTGTATCTGTTCATGGGCCTGCAATTACCTTTTGACACCTACGGCCACAATGCTTCTTACCATCCCATTTAGACTACAATGTTTTTGCAATTAATATAATAAAAACAACATAATTTTGAGATTACCTTCTGTGTCCTATTTTAATATACAATTAAATGTGTGCAGAATGTCAGAATATTTCATCAGCCTAACATATGTCACTGCTGTAAATGGTCTTGACTCCCTGCTCTATTTGCATGCAGGTCCTAATGGATGACACTATTTAAATATGGGGGTATAAGTAGAAGTATTTAAACAATAATACTCAGTTAATTTCACATCTGTGATCATGAAAATAATTACTTTATTCGCTGTGTTACCACAAAAGTAATGTAGGCCTCATTACATGTGATTTCAGCACTTGGCCTTGAGGCATGCTGTTAACAGAACATATTTATATGATTTCAATACACAGACATCCGTATTTCAGAAATCCAGTTACCACAAATGATTCTTAGAATAGAATGTTTCCTGTTCGCAACAGTTTATAATCAGTCAGATGTAAGAGATATTGTACGAATGAGTCTGTCACTTCTTGAGATTTGGGGATTATTATAGTGAATTAAGGTACGTTCTTAGCTTAATTTGATTTGTTTTAGAGGTCTTAATTTGATTTGTTTTAGAGGTCTGAGTGTCCAGCTCACACAGAAAATTCACTAGCTGTTGAGGTATACAATTGTAAAAACTGAATAAAAGAAGCAGTATTGGAATACCACTGAAAAGTGTAGACAGTAGTCATTAATCAATAGGTCTGTTCAGTTTGCTGAACAAGTTTCAATAACTCTGACAAAAACTTATCTCCCATTTCAATCACTCCTTAGACCATGACAGCCCCACTTGCTTACAATTATGTCACAAATACACTGACCTTAAGATCACTATTGCTAGAAGACATGCATGAGAAGGAAAACAACGTGCTTCAGGTGCCAGAAACTCAGACCATATATGGAACACCAAGTATAAAAATGGCAATGAAAAACAGGTAAAATTTAGAAGGCTTCAAATATGGTATTACAGGTTTTATATACCACTGAATGAAATAATGAACCCTACTGAACAGTACCAATACTTGCAAGACTAAGATAACAGAATATACATTATTTCTTTCCTTATCACCTGCCACGTTGGTATAAGAGGGACCTGGAGATAAAATTGTGTGCATTTTTTAACTTTATGGCAGGAAAAATGGCTTTGTTAGCCTTTCCTTATTTTTATAATGATGAACTAATGGTACCATGTCCATGCACCTCAGTTCTGTACCACCTCAACTAGCAGAAGGTGATACAGTGAATAAAAGGAAACATCTACAAACACAACTTGCTAAATCACAAATTGTCAAGGGCTATACAAAGGCAGGACACCCACCATAATTATGCGTACACACTGTATAAAGCAATCAGGAAAAGTTACTTGAATTTTGTGCAGCAGCAACTGCCAAACGGCGCCATGTTTCATCCTGTTCTTTTATAAAGGAAATGTGAATACTTTTGCCCTTAGGCAGGTAATTATCAAAAGAACAGCAGAAACTGAAGTTTTTATTGTCCCTGTGACATCCAAACCGGTTCTGGTGCCTGCCCAGCCTCCTATCCAATTGGTACCAGAGATTTTCCTGGGTGTAAAGTAGCTAAGGCATAAAGTTTACCACTCACTTCCAAGTGCCAAGGTTATGAATGTGTGGAGCTATACCTCTACTCCCCCCATATGCCATCATCATGTAGACAGGGACAACTTCACCTTTACCTTTTGCTAGACTCACTATACAGAGTGATGCATATAAACTGAAGCATACAAAGGTTAAGTATGCATCACAAAGTTTCTTGCACATCTTGTTAGAAGAGAGATGTCTGTCATTTCCAGATACTCTTCATGCTGAAATTCTGTGCACCTCAGATTACTTCAAATTCAAAGTACTGAAACAAAACACTTTCACAAAAAAGTATACAATTAAAATAGGATAAATCAACTGAATTTCATTGGCACCAGTGGCACAAAATATAAACATTTCTGCAGCAGGACACAAAAAATATTTTATGCACCCATTTTTGTATATTTGGTACATACCAGAAGGCAGCAGTTAGTTGGCAAATCTGTAGACAACACCTTTTGTCAAGTCTCCTTTTGTTGTGCGTGTGTTTTTACTAGCCCACCAGCTGATTATATTTGACAACCTGGCATTTTATGCTGTGTTATGCTTCTCATGATCTAGCAAACATAGTTCTTACATCTACTGTCAGCAGACGGCATAAGCACGTGAATTCCCAATTTCAAAGTAGTTCATCCAGCTGCTGCAAACAGTTCTTTCAGGTACATCACATTTATGTTGTCTTCCTTTGAACAGCTATCAATCACAGAAGAGTTTGCAGCCATGCAGATGGCAGTGTAATGCCAGTCTCTCCATATGACAAACAAAGGTGATACAGTTTTATTTGAACTGCAGGCATGCCTTTCATTATGCTTTAACTTGCAACCAGCAGATATCAAATTATAAATACCCTACATTTCATTCCTTCTTCAAGTGTTCTACAGATGAACTTACATTTTCTTTACTTCCAGATTTCTGTTAAACTTGCAGTTACAGTCACTGTAGACTTTGCTCCTCTCTCTTAACATAAGTAGCAAACAAAATTAATACCGGTTCGTGAAAAATCTTCCTAGTTCAGTGATGGTGTAACACCAGACAACCACTGCACCTCAACATTGGGCCACTTTGTTTGAAGGCAAGTCAACATTGGATTACTTTCTAGTACACATTTCATGTCACATTCCAATAGCACTGCATTTCCTTCTTGGTACACAACCTGCAACACATACAAAAGGCTTACCATTAATAACAACTTCTGCACTTAAAAATTGCTCCACAAACACTTTGTGGCATTACAATTCAAGGCACCTGACAGCGCATGAATTTTTGGCTTCTACCGCAGCATAAATGAGATCTGCGCTCTTTGGAGATACTAAGCAACAGGGAATGGTAGTTCCTACCGATGTTTTGGGACAACCTACCAGTCCCTTTATCCTAAAACATTGGTAAGAAACAGCCATTCTATGCTGCATAAAATCCCAAAACAGTGCAGATCTCAGCTGAGTGTTGCAATAACAAGTTTAGGAAAAAAATTCATTGTGAGCAAACCAGACTATGTGGGCTGGGTAGCTCAGTTGGTATAGGGACTGGCTAAGGGCTGGACGGTCCGGGGATCGAATCCCAGTGGAGGCGAGACTTTCCGCACCTGTCCAGACCGGCCCTGGGGCCCACCCAGCCTCCTGTACAATGGGTACTGGGTCTTTCCCGGGGGTAAAGAGCAGCCGGGGCGTGACGCTGACCCCTCACCCTCTTCTAGTGCTGTGGTCAAGAAACAGCACAGCTATATCTCTACTCCCTGTATGGGCCATACGGCCTGTACAGAGCCTCAGTGCCTGTACAAGGGTGCACTTTACATACCTTTACCTAAGCCAGACTATAAGTTGTCACTGACTATATTTTCATAGTGGTATAGTTTCCAACATGTGGTCTATCAACCATTCATTTGAATGCAAACTGTATTCCAAATGACACCAAAATACATTTAATTTACAGAAAGTTTTCATTACAGATGATTTTAAAAATACAGATAATTACATAATACAGGCTTTTTAAAGGACTTTTCACTGTTATCTCAAACCACCTAAACTGGAAGAACCACTGAACAAATGATTCCTAAATTAAGTAGAGCATGTTATGCTGCCAGGTTGATGGTCCATACTGGGAACATTAACACTCTCAAATAAATTTACTATGCATACTTTCATTCTATTTTAAAATATGGAATAATATATTTGGGTAACTTCTAACAGTGGGAAGATTTTCACTTTACATCAGAATTATGCCTGGTGAACAACCCAGAACCTCATGTAGAAGTCTATTTAAACAACTAAGAGATTCTACCTGTTCCATTCCAGTATATGCTTTCATTAATAAACTTCACTGCCAATAACCCAGAAATGTTTCAAACAAATTTTTCTGTACACAATATTAATACAAGGAATAACAATTATTTTCATAGACCAAATGCTAACCTGTCCTGTTTTCAAAAAAGTACATTCTATGCTGGCATAAAAATTTTCAACAGTTTACCGCCTAGTGTGACAATCCTCAAGAATGACAAGGCAAAATTTAAAGCAGTCTTTAAAAAATACTTAAATACACATTGCTTTTACTCTCTAGATGAATACTTTATGTGTAATGATGATCTAAAATACTGTTTCACAGAATGTTTGTAGTATTTTACACTGTAAAAATTGTGTATATTTGTGTATTTATGACTTGTTCCACCTCCTGCCATCTTTGTGACACATATGGATCCATAGAATGTGAGTGCATGCATGTGTGTGTGTGTATGAATGCATGTATATATGCATGCATGCCCAAGTGGTCATTTTTAAAGAAATTTTTTCACCAAACTAATGTACTGATTTTCATTTCAATACTTAATGTAAATGTTAACTCATCTCTTGCACTGAGACTTTCTGGATTATGAAATCACATAGTCTGGTAGGTATTGACAAATTCTTCACAGGAAACCACACCCTTAATATTCTTGGTAGCTCTGTTTCTACATGATTGAGTAAATGATCATGAAAAATGTGCTCTTCTGGGTTATTACACAGTCGGCAGTGTTAATTTCTTACTGACATTTCGGGACAATGTATTGGTCCCACCTTCAAGGGTCCAGAAACCTCTATGAACTCCATACTTGGAGTTCATAGAGGGAAGAGTGTAGGCAGTGATATGTTTTCGTTAGCCCGGTGTCAGCCAACAGGGTTGATGCAAAGTGGTTGGAGGGAGTGGGAGTGTAGTAGTCAGTGCAGCTTAAAAGACATACGTTGCATGTTCGAATTTCTTCCCAGATGGAACATCTCTATTCAAAGCTGCAACTGACAACCATATTCCCCCTCTCTTCCAACCACTTGCATTATCCCTACTGGCAGGCACCATGCTACTGGAACTTATTACCACCCACACTCTTCCTGATATAAACTTCATATGTGGACGGCCTGATTCTTGACCCTTGAAGATGGGACCTAGAGAATGTCCCAAAATGTAAGAAATTACCACTACTCACTGTGTAATGACAGAAGAGCGCAGTTCTCTACTATGTGGTAGAAGCCTGAAAACATGTGAGTCAATGACCATGCACAGCTCAGTTGAAAGTTTGCCCCTTCTAAATTCACAAGAGTGAGCTGATCAGAGTGGCTCATTTTTCATATAAACTATTCTAGTGTGGACTGTGAATGGACAGGGACTCATTCAAGGGACTTATGACTGTGGGTTGAGAAAGAACTGCACCTATTTCCAGGAAACTCACACTTGATAAACTTTTACGAACACACTACTGTACTAAATTTTATCCAAAGTTAAAAAAAATCGTAGAAAACGCATGAAAAATTCAATTGACACATCTCAGTATAGTACACCTTACACTTCACTGATCCACACAAAACTCAAGCCTGTGTTACAACTTTTTCTAGAAAACCCGTACACCAAATTTTATGTACACATGACCATGTTTAGTTACTAGCACTAGGTCACAGCAAAGATGGACAGTCTCCGCTTAGAGGTACATCTTTTTATTTAATAAGAAATGCCTAAATACTACAAGCAATAAAACAAGAGAATGTAGTGCATGCACAAACATACAAAATTTTACTAGCAGCCAGACTCAAGGCTCTGTACAGTCCACAATCTTACCCTTCCATCAGGACATGAGCGAGGTTGACCATTATAATGGAAGAGAGTGAATGTGTCTGGTGTTGACTGTTTCTCTTCTGGAAAGAACTCCTCCATGAAGGCATTCAGTAAGATAATACCTAGATTCTCTGCATCAAGCTTTCTTGTCATGATTTCCACACTGTAACATAGGTACACTGTTAGAATCTAAGAGATAACTTCTAAAATCAAGTAATACAAGTTAACAGACATATAATTTACAAACTCCACATAGTTATGAAACACACAACTTACTATTCTGCCTCTGAGACTAGTTTCAATGCTCTTAATACATCCTGTAGCAGCACAGCCGAAATGAAGTTATTTCCTTCTGGATCAAAACTCTTAAACACACGTCTGGCCACTTCACTTGGTGTCTCTGGGCTTACCAAGCGCTTTTCCAATGAGAATAATACTGTAAAATTATCATTGTATTTTCTTTAGTATGCATTCTAGTTCATGAACCAATCCTGGATACTATGTGAGATTTCACGTTACCACTGAAGTCTAGTGGATGTCTTCACTCTTCTCGGATGTTGTGTGGTGTAAGCTGGTTACCAACTAACACCACGCAAGATCCCAGAACAGCAAAGACATCAGCCCTGGATACATATGAATTTGCACCCAGCACACTGTATCAAGTCATGTTGTCAGCAAGGTTACATGGCACAGAGCACTTGACACTTCATATAACAGAGAAAAAATCAAAACACAAACAACAATATATATATATATACCAGCATATATATCATATATATGTGAGAGACCCATGAGCATTTATCACAGAAGGGACCCAATGAGACATTTCTTACTTTACAATATCCAATGACTGTCACTTTGAACCTATAAACCTCTCTCCTACCTTGCAAGGTTGAAC
>Ga0123353_10018264_pt1 | contig 10361 bp, 8 predicted proteins | sample TergutLab28metaG_3_FD_92763 | JGI IMG/M metagenome (GOLD analysis project Ga0123353, IMG submission 92763) | Labiotermes labralis P3 segment gut microbial communities from Petit-Saut dam, French Guiana - Lab288 P3 | ecosystem: Host-associated > Arthropoda: Insects > Digestive system > Gut ...
ATTCAGTTGTTAAAAACAAATAAAACTGTACGTATTGTTATATGTGGTTAATACACACCCTGGTAACTGCGTATAGATGCATATCACAGCAGGGAATGTCATAGCAAATGATATGTATCACATTACTGTAGGCTCACTGGTTACTTCATTATATGCATATGCTGAGGTGTTACCTTCTTTCTATATTACTCTACATTTACAGGCCTCTATCAGTCTCTATGGTGGGCCGGGTAGCTCAGTTGGTATAGTGACTGACTATGGGCTGGACGGTCCGGGATCGAATCTTGTTGGGGATGAAATTTTCCGTCCGTCCAGACTGGCAGCCCTGGGGCCCACCCAACCTCTTGTAAAATGGGTACCGGGTCTTTCCCAGGGGTAAAGTGCAGTCAGGGCGTGCTGCTGCTGCACCCCCTTCTAGTGCTGCAGTCACGGAACCCAACCTCTGGGCCACACCGGGATCACTTTACCTTCACCTTTATCCGTCTCTGTGAGTCATAATTTCCATCTTTACACCACTCCTTGTCCAGCTGTACTGCAATTGTGTCAGTAAATTGTACATTACCTAGAAGTGACTGATTTAGTCATTTCAGAAAAACAGATGTGTACAACTGGACAAACTAAAACTAACTCCATGGAGCAGAGTCCTTCCTAAGAAGCTAACAGGTCCATCGGCTAGTCAAAAATTCCACGAATTTTATGAAACCCGAATTTTCATTCCCGAATTCACAAGTGCCCAATTCCTGTCCATATCCCCAGCCACAGCGATCCAGTTGGTGCCTCCCCATTCCACTTCTTGAAGATCCATTTTAATATTATATTCCCATCTATGTCTAGGTCTTCCAAGTGGCCTCCTTCCCACAGGTATCCCCACCAAAACCCTATAAGCACCTCTCATGTCCCCCATGGATGTCACATGTTCACCACCTCATTCTTCTTGCTTTGATCATTTGAATAAAATTTGGTGAGAAGTATACAGTTTGAAGCTCCTCATTATGCAGTTTTCTCCATTCCCCTGTCACCTCTTCCCTCTTGAGTCCAAATTTCTTCCTCGGCTACCAATTCTCATACACTGTTGTACTGACTGGTCAATGTGAACTAATGCTCACAGTTTCATGATAGATTTTGTTCAAATTATGGCCATATCTTACATTTTCACATCAGATAGCATGCTTTATTTGTTCTGACGTTTCGAGGAAAGTATTGCTTCCATCTTCACGGCGGCTCGGTTCAGGTAGGTGCAAAAGTGAACACCAGCATACTGTAGTCGGTGTAGTGACTGGCTACATGTCGTACGGTTCGGAGATGGAATCGCAAACAGACGGGCCACAAAGCCCACCCAGCCTCCTGTATAGTGGGTACCGTGTCTTTCCCAGTGGTAAAGTGGCTGGAGCATGGCGCTAACCACACACCCCCTTCTGCCACTAAGGTTGCAAATGGGTTGGAGCTCTACCGCTGCCTCCCGTGTCTCTACAGGCAGGTCACGGGGTGACCTTTATTTAGATGCCCAATTGGTTATGTCAGCGTTCATATCAGAACACAGCACACTACACAGTGTAAACCCCCAAACAAACTACTATCATATTCACATTTCATTCATTCATTCCACTGGCATGTGCGGAATGTGAGTTCTTTGCCGTTCTCAGGAGCTTCTTCCATTTCTCTCTGTTATGTATTTTTTCCTGCCACCCTTCTCCACCAACTATTCTTCCATCCTCTCTCACCTCATCTTGCCATCTATTTCTTGGTCTATCCCTCAATCTTGTTGTTTCCAAATTCATATACAATACCCTTTTTGGAATTCTATTTCCTTCCACTCTCAGTACATGCCCAAACCAACGTAATGTATTTAACCTTACTGTCTCTATTATAGTAGGTTTTTTAACACTTGCATAAATTTCTTTATTGGTTAATATCCTCCAATTTTCTTTTTCATTGTAATATACTGGGCCTAAAATTCTTCTATACACTTTCCTTTCAAAAATGTTCAATTGCTTTCTGTCTCTCTGTTAGTGTCCCAGTTTCTGATGCATGTGTTAATGTTTTGTCTGTACTGTTGTGTTCTTTAGTCTTAGTTTTAGTTTCTATGATATGTTTTTGTTTTTAAAATATGTTTGTAGCATAAAATACGTTTTGTTAGCATATTTTACTCTTTCTTGCAAGTCCATTTGGTTATTCACATTTATTTTGGGTGCAAAATGTTTATAAATGAATTCATAATTAACTATGCACAAAAATCCAGCAGTTATCTTCCTCTCTGTACCTACCTCATGGCCGACTTTTCCTCACCATATAGAGTGCTCAGGTTCGTCACATTCATGCTGTATTGTAGCTCCCATTCAAATACAATAATTTCAGTTTGAAGTACCAATACAAATTTGCTTATCATTATTAAAAAATCCACAAACATTCTGCAACGAAACAACATCCACATTTGTTCCAAAACACTAGTTGTGCCACAGCACAGGCTGTTAGCAGCCACATTTCCACTGTAGAGACCTGGGATCAATTCATTGCTGTCCATACAGGATATCTGGTGTAAGTTGTGACACTGGGGCAGGTTTCTCTTCGAGTACTTTGTTTCTCCCCTGCCATTTAACATTGTGTCAATGCTCTGTACTTACAAATATCTATCATCACCAGTTGGTACAGCAGGCTAATCCAAGGATATGGCACTGAAGCACTCCATCACACCCATTCACTCTTATCTTCATAGGATGCTCTAAACACAGAGAACATTACTTTAACTTAGTGCTGATATGTGAATTGTTTTTGGAACTGCACCATCACTTTCTTAGACCTCTCCCACAAATATGACTAAATCATCTGTAACCGGAGAGAGTCCATAGTTCAAATCTCGGACTAGGCAACCAAAAAGGTAAGGAGATACACTGGTAGTCGAGCATTGGCTAGTATATACATTGAAAATGAAGAGGTAAAGTTTGTTTGGTGTGCACACGTGCACTTGCTAGGCTATGTGGATGAGACTGCTGAGTTGCCCCTCACACATATGAATTGATTCTCTGTTTGTGATGTCAGCTATGGTGTGTTCTTTGACAGAGGGGAGAGAGAGATAAGGATAGAATGCTGGCATCTTTCATTTTCCATATATGATTTGATGTTTGCTTATGAGGTAGTCAGTTGTGCTCAAATGTACGCTGTTTGCGGTTGTGAATGCTAGATGAACAACGAGCAACTGAAAGTTGGGGTGCTGGAACCTCAGCCAATAAAGAGTACTGAAAGAGCAAAGCGGCTTCTAATTCCTCCTGTATATTCCTTGAGAGAGATCCGTGCCTACGACGAGCTACAAATAGTTGTAACCAAAGTCGGGCAGGTCAAACAGACGGTTACAGCATCAGTTTCAGTAGCCTTCCAAAGCACAAATGAACATGATCAGAGGAGCATTTTCTCACGAACTGTTGATGCACTGTCACACATTATTGGTAAGATGGTCCATTGCAGTCTATTTGAATGGCAAAAGACAATTCACTGTATGTCTACCTAAAGCTGTGGATATAAAAACAATGATAACCTGTCAGAATATGTGGGAAAAAAAAAAGCCAATGATGCTGGCTACATAAATCACTCATTTGTGACAACAGTGTCACAAAACAAAATGCGTGATTTTTCAGTAGAGGCTTTTAAAGGGCTTGAGGTGCTATAATTTTCTGAGTGCAACAACGACACAACTGCCCTCAAGCAGCGAGTTATGACACTATACCTGTTAAAAATGCATCTGCAAACATTTCTTGCTATACCAATAACTCAAAAATGCCAAATTACCAAATGAGCAAAATGGACAATACACAAGTATGTGTGTGTGTATACGCACGGGTGCATGCATGAGTGACAAGTTCAGTTCTTGATATTACTGTAACATAAAACACAAACAAACAATTAATATATGAGTAACAGAATTAATTAGGACACAGAGGAAGGCACAGAAAGAATAGCATCAGCATTAACACAAAGCATTACGTTTTAGTCATTACAAAACTGTAGTTTGCATATTTAAAAACCCACACGTATGTTAGGAAAGATTCATAAGGAAATGGGAATTCCCTGAAAGTGAATCAGATATCAGCAAATCAGGAGGGTGATCTATTCTTAATACATCCATTGCCAAGGCAAAGCTGATTCCGGTTGACACAGCAATTTGTAAGATGATCTCCTAAGCCCCACTAGGCAAATTTGGGCTGCCAGTAAAGATGCTAAAAAATAATTTGCACTAAGAAAAAACGCAAAAAACTAATTGTAAAAGGAGAAATGGCTGCTACTGATGACAATTATACACACCAGTTTCATTTCCAACTACCGTATTATGGTAAGAGGTAAAGGTAAAGCAGTCCCGTTACAGGCCTGGAATGGCCCAGAGGGTTCCAGGAAGTTAAGGTTCTCAGATTTCATGACAACGGCACAGGATGGTGGTAAGGTTGTCAGCCTTACGCACTGGCCGCCTTTCCCCCTATGAAATGCTCCTGGAACTCATTTCTGTTAGAGGCTGAGTCGACCCCCGGGCCATAGTGCAATCGAAGGATTTTATGTCAGTGAAAAATCCACTGACACTGGCTGGGATCGAACCAGCGACCTTCCAATTTGTTAGTTTTTGGAAATAAACCAGTGTGTGGAAGATAAAGGCACAGAATATGTATAACATTTAATTAGGATTATAATTGTTTGCAAAAAATATCCTCGTTAAGGACCAGTGTTTGATATGACAATATTCTGCTCACAAAACCACAATCAACAATTTTGGGTGGGTGGAGAATTTGGGTCTGGATAAGGTAAGATGTAGACACCTGTTGGACAGATGGGGTTTGGAAAAAGGAGTGGCACTGTGTTGTCATGTGGATGTGGGAAGTCGAGTAGCACACAATGTGGACTGCCCCAGAACTGATAACACCTGGTAACCTCAGATGTGTGGCCTGGCAGTGGTAGTGACAAGGGGCCAACAGGTGGTTATTATGCAAAATGATAAGTTGGAACTGTTGTAATATTTTTACAAAACATGTACCTGATATAATTAAGAATTCACAAAATTACAGCTAAAGCAGCACACTGAAATTTGGAAGTGAAGCTTGGGTAGTGAAGAAAAGAGAGGAACAACGTTTAGAAGCAGCACAGACGAAATTTCCGAGACACTTACTGGGAATAACAAAACTAGATAAAGAAAAGAATCAACATATTCGGGTAAAAAACGGGAGCACAGAACATAGTGAAGGAAATAAAACAGTACCAAGTGGCTACAACACATGCAGAGGATGGACACAAATAGAATACCAAAACAAGCACTACAATATCAACCGAAAGGATGAATGAACATAGGACCAAGAGAGAGATGGAGGGACAAACTTGACCTTGAGGATTAAGGAACAAGAAACATGCCTAACCCTTCACGAACATGATGATGATAAGGTACCTGATATCTCTGGGTTATTCTTATATTTGAGTTACCTGTGTATTTGTTCAGATAAGGGTACAGTTAACAAACATTTGTAAAAAAATAATATATAGACTTGAGACCAGAATTTTAGTGTGAATGGTCCATAACCTCCCACCCACAGCCCTATAAACAAGGTAAATATGGTTTGCATTATGGAGCCCAGCAATTTCAATTTCTTTTGACCCCATAAAAAGCTCCTAGAGGGCAAGCAATTTGCAACAGACGCTGATGTGAAGCAAGCCATCACCTCCTAGCTTCTGACACCAGACACCCATTTCTTCTACGCTGGAATACATGCCACAGTGGGAAAACTTCTCAGCGGTAACTGCACGTAATCTGTTACGTACCACAAGTCGATGGAATTCAGAATTAATTTCTTGGCACTAGTGTGATATTTCACGCTTTTCAACTTGCTTATACTTTTCTTTTTTGAAACCTTCCAAGTTTGGCACACAATCTAACAGTGTCTGTCATTCCAACACATCATAAGCCTGGTTTTCTGTGATGTATATAGAAAAAGGCACAGGAATTGCCAACCAGCCTGTGAATTCTGACATACCTCCGTTGTGTCATGTCAGGACACTCTCAGTCGATAATCTATATAACTGGAGAGAGTTAGAAAAATTCCTTAAATCAAAGAAAACTGAACAGAAAAGGTAAAGCTCACCCTAGCATAAGCCACAAAGGCCCAAGGGGGGAGTACAGGTTTAGCCCTACTCTTTCTTTAACCTCGGCGCTAGATGGGGGTGGGTGGTAAATCCCACGCCCCGGCTGCTTTACCCCCAGGAAAGACCCGGTACCCATTGTATAGGAGGCTGGGTGGGCCCCAGGGCTAGTCAGGAAAGGTGCAAGAAATCTTGCCCCCACCCCGAGTCAATCCCAGGACCGTCCAGGCCATAGCAAGTCGCTGTACCGACTGATGTGTATTGTTTGCAAGCATCTGTTGTGCGAACAGTGGTGATACTGTCATGTACCATACAGCCATCACTCTCGTGTCTGATGAAACCTAATAATTCACAAAAGCCACAATACAATCAGATCTGACAACCCCATTATGAAGTCATACAGCATTATTAGTTGGTCAGCAAGTCATTTCCATTGCTGTTAGTGTGAATTTCACCATGTGGAAGTGGACCCATGTTTTACCCTCACAGCTCTGTGCCAAACACTATAGCAGCTCAGAATTTACACTGCCTGCTTCAGGATGCACACCCACTAAATAGCCAAAACGTAAAGGTGCAGTTGTACTCCTTCTTTAACCTACACACTAGATGGCGGTGGGAGGTTAACGCCATGACCCGGCCGCTTTACTCCTAGGAATGACCCAGTACCCACTGTATGGGAGATCGGGTGGGCCACATGGATGGGCGCGGAAAATTCACTGGACTTTCCAGCCTGTTGCCAGTCACTGTAACAACTGCACTACCCTGGCCCTCTCACTCAACAGCCAGCTAAACAAAAGCTGTGTCTACACTGCCACCTGTCCTTTCAACTCAGATCTGCAGAATCTGCAGGGAATAAGTAATTACACATAATTCACGTGATAATAAGCGAAAAAAGCTGAAAAACGCAGAAGCTAACACAGAAAATTTCAAACATGTCACAACGAATAAACCTACTTCAGCCGAATAAATTTCTGATTGATCGCACTGGAACATGGTGTCATTTGATTCAGATCGACCACTAGATAAGTCCTTGTACATCATTAAACTCAAAATACTTGCCAATTAATCATGATAAAAACACAATTTCATTTTTCAATGTCGCCAGTAGCAACGTGCTTTCGGTGCTGTTTCAGGGTTGCGGTATGGAATGTGTTGCTTGGCTGGGGCTCTTGGGTAGTGCTCGAGAATAAATGGGTTATCGAACAGTTCTTCACTGGATTTCTCCCATGAAGCACCGTGGTTGTGGCCAGGTGTGTATACCTGTAATTCTCCATCATCGGCATACCGTTTTGATCATTCATGACTCCCTTCTTCCACCAAATCCATTTGGATTTAGTGAAGCAAGCGTGAGGCACATTCAACGAATCTGCTCTTACATATTTCTTTACGCTGATTCTATGTTTTCCTAAGCAGGATATACTGTGTTAAACTGAAATTTTTGTTAAATGGTATTCTTTCAAGGGAAATATGTATGGATATACACACTGGAAGGTCCGGACAAAAATTGTCATTGTATCGAAATTTTGTTAATTTGGTGTTCATTAAAAAAGAAAATTCGTTTTTTTAACATTCACAGGACCGTATATCACTGACATATTCGCAGAGTACAACCAACAAGATGCAACGTTCACAATTTATTTATTTATTTCTGTAAGACGCTCTATGTGTTTCAGACATTCTTCCATCCATCATGAGCTCAAAACTGCACATACATCAGGTCTGACAAATACCTGACAGTGTATGTGCAGTTTTGAGCTATGATGGACAGAAAAAAACCTTCTGAAACACGTAGAGCGTCTTACAGAAATAAATAAATTGTGAAACATCGCATCTTGTTGTTTGTACTCCGCGAAAATTTCATTGTATTTCCTGTACAGCATTAACCAACTGCTTTTTATTTCTTTTACAACGCAGAGGAAGTTCATGCAATGCACGGTAGAAACTGAATCTTTCTACATAACTTGAGTTCAACCATGTCCTTTGACAATTAACATACCCACGCACAAACCTTGGTGGTTCAGTGCCACAAATGTCCCATCTGACCCACTGTACTCATACTAACTTTAACTTAAAAACTGATCATCACTTGTAATTTTCTGCTGTTTAGATTCTTTCATAATATACTCTGCTTAAGTCTGAGAACCTGTGTGTCAATCTGTACTCTTCAATCTCCATGCAAGACCCACTGGCAGCTGGTCTCAAATGGCTTACTAAAATTACTGACAGGTATTCTTCATATCTAAATGACATTTCTTCAATCTGCAACCTGATGAGACACAATAATGTGACTACAAGTGACTCACTTGACATGGAAAAATGCAGCACGACACTGACGGGGAACTCGGATGTCTTGCAGTGCCTCCTAATGTGACATCGACAATGACAGTGACGGCTAAATAAATCATACTGGAATGCAAGAGGCAGTACAAAAGGAAGCTCTTGATAAAGGCATGGTAATACTGAAGAACAGTAAAGATGATGCTGAACAGAGAACAAGAAAACTTTAAACAATATGAAAGACTATAACACTAATTCTGCTACATTCAAACGGCAAGTGCATAAAAACAGATCAAAGTGCTAACTCCTGAAAACTGATACAAGAATAACGTGTTTGCCGATGGTAGCACTCTACATTTTGCAGTATCTGGAACTCAACACTATCACAAGCTTCATCCTGTTTAATTAACAAATGTGTTTCCTTGTTCTCTTGCATCACTCACTGGCCTTCTTGAATTTATTTGAAATATAAATCCATTGGAACATGACAGACACAGATACGCTTCTCAAATAATCACGTCATGCAATGGAGTCTTAAAAACTTATTACAATTACCAAACTGAACATTGAAGTTTAATCTAACTTTTAAGTCTCAATATTTCTGCACAACGATAATTCCAAATTAAATGTGGCCCAAGTTTTCTCTCTGTTGAATGAATTTTTATGCCTGCAACTCAGAGAAGCGTGTTCACTTTGTAGGTCTCCGGGTGGGTTCGGATGCTGTCGGTGGTGGAGGTGGTCCGCGCTTATCCAGGTCTTCCAGATATGTGACTATCAGTTTGGTTCTTTCATCAGGCATGTAGTCCAGTACCAAGTAACGACGATCCTTCTTCAAAATCTCCTCGATTTCACGAATGTGCTGCTCGTTTTCTTGTACTAATTTCAGTGACTTGTGATTGATGAGTTTCGTCTCCTGTAGACATAAGAGTATGACACATGCAACGAAGACACTGACACACACGCTGCATACGTAATGCTCATTTGCGACAAGAGTGCCGTAACTCAAAATCTGGCATTTTTGACTTACTGGTATGGAAAGAAATGTTTGCAGATGCACTTATAACAAGGTAGTGACATAACGCAATTCGCGAAACTCGCCGCTGGAGAGCAGTTGTGTCATCGTCGCACTCAGAGAAAATTATAGCGTTTCAAAACTTTAAAACTCTCTCCCGAAAAATCACAAATTTTGAGTTGTGACACTGTTGTTGCAAATGAACGATAAGTTTTGTTATTGACACATCCTTAACTTTAACCATATCTTATTAACCCTTATCCTGCTAACGTGGAGAATAGGGTGAGCTCCTAGTTAACTCCACCAAATGGCAGACAGGATTTAACTCGGCGTTTAAAGGGTTAAACTGTTCTCCTTCTCAATCCTTTGAAATTCTACTGTTTTCTTGCATCTGTTTTTTCCCACAATTATCTTTTGTTTGGACCTTTAATTTTCCTGTAGATAATTTGTAAGTGTATATAGCTATAGGATGCTGCTGCTGCCATCTACATACAAACAGCTTTATGTTACCATCAGCATCACTTTCTCTTGCTGGATGAATACGCGAAGCGGAAGGAAAGAACTATCACATGATGAATATGAAAGAACTAGTAATACTGATAAACAAACATATTTATTTTTTAAAAATTAAGTTACAAAAATAAGAAAAGAAAAAAAATAAGCACGGCCTACTTCAGCCATTTTAACGGCTGCCATCCCATTGTGTTATATTACCAGCATTGATAAACATGCAGACTTTCCATCCAACAGGACTGACTACTCACTTACTGGAACACAGGTACATGTTTCGGATCCACTTGTAGGACCTTAATTAGCTGTCACGTAAAAACCATTCTACAAACAGTGAACAACTGTGTTGGACACAAAATGTACAAATTTATTAGAGGCCAGTTGAAATGTGATGGCACACGTGTAGAAACCAGATTTCGTCTTTCTGCAAAACAGACAAGCCCATTTAAATCAGCCG
>Ga0123353_10018265_pt1 | contig 10361 bp, 5 predicted proteins | sample TergutLab28metaG_3_FD_92763 | JGI IMG/M metagenome (GOLD analysis project Ga0123353, IMG submission 92763) | Labiotermes labralis P3 segment gut microbial communities from Petit-Saut dam, French Guiana - Lab288 P3 | ecosystem: Host-associated > Arthropoda: Insects > Digestive system > Gut ...
CATAAAAATTAATATCATTTATAAAATTATACATTTATTAATATCAAGTTACAAATTTTATTATATTTTAAATTGACGTGTGTGTTATGTAACACATCTACTCTCATCATCTGTTGACAGTTTCTATATCCTAAGGTGCTGTCCAATTAGGATCAATGAAATGCATTTCAAATGTATATATGGTACAATTACCTTACCTCACAAGCCTTGGGGCAATACTCACAAAACAGCTCAATCTTTACATCCCCAACATCTGTGTGAATAGTGACAGACTGAAAATGTGAAAACAGTAAGTTAATTAATATTTCTGAATTTATAATTCAAGTAAATACACACTTTCCTGGAAATATTGTGTAAACGTACACTAATACAAACCCCATATAAGAATAACTTTTAACTTTATCATTTACTTAATAACCTTGATTCAGAAGTGCAAAACATAACAGATACATTTGAAAAATCATAGTAACGAAGATTAGGAATAAGAGTACATCATATGACTTTCAAAACATGCCTAAATATAAAACATGGTTGGAACTTGTTTCCATTCCACCATCCATAGTGAAAATATAATACAAATACGAAATTCATAGTTTGCACAAGATACCAAAATAAAATAAGTTATCATAAGCCCAAGTGTATGCATTTTTGTTGTTACAACACGCAACATTGAATTCTGAGGGGACCTCACAGTCTTAGCCCCCCATAATGAACTCCTTTTTTGAAAGGCAGTAAGTTAGCAGAATATCGAAACTCTAACAACCACCTACTATAATATTCGTTTCATAACCCGGAATATCACAATCTAAACCTTCCCCACGGCGAAAAACCTGACCTCTTACAACGGTTAGTCTGTGCAGTGCATATCGAATCGTACTACACGTTTGTATCTCTTACCGACCTATAAACCTCTGAGTATTTACCATATCTTCGCTAGAAAGTTGACGACTTATGAAAGTTTTCGAAATCGGAAAGTAGCGTTGATTTCAGTAATTGCTAGAGATACATTTTAATTATCTCCTTCTGTTCGGCTTTATGCTTACATGGCGTCATTGGTAACCTTAACAACAAGGTATTAATCAACTAAACATCTTAAATCAAACGGTGCATTGCGTATATCAATGTAATACACTGATGAAGGGCTCGTGCTATTAAACTGCGATATAGATCTGACTAATTAATTTAATCATTAAGTAACTAATTAATTAATTAATACGCTCATGTGGAATTTGTAGTGATTTAAAGCTCGGAGTGCCGTGGAATGCTGGGATCGAAACATCTACAACGTTTCACTGTGAAAGGTATTTCACTTGTCCGTACCTTGAGTTATCCATATTCGTTCTGGAATATAATTACGTTGACTGGGTTTCATTAAAACAACATATAGTCACTCTAGTAAAAGGTGACGCTCACATCCAGCCGCTATTCCTATGCACATTGCTAGAGGACAATGTCGCAACAGAAATTTGTTTCAAAGTAGGTCTGTGCGACTGAACATGACAATGTAATGGAAGTGTGGTATCTTCATCTGTTAGCTTTGAAAGTGACGTCATTGTATTGATCGCAAAAGACATCCGTCGCATTCGCCATTTTGAAGATAGTGAAATAGGGATTGTAAAGAAAGAAAATTTGAATCTGTAACCATCTGTTATTATTTGTATTCATAGGGATTAAATTCCATTTGTCTGTTGTTTACCCATTTGGACGGACCAAGGTATGTTGTTACAATTGCACATTGTACTTTATTGGTATGATACTAAATGTGAAGTTGACTCTGTGCTGTAATAGTTAACGAGGGAATACCAATAATTGTACCTTTGAATAATGTGTTGGCTAATATATTGACTAGGCGATGGTAGTTTTTTGCGTGAGGTAGAATTTAAGGAAATACACTTGCATGTTATTGTTACTTGTGTGTTAAATAATACATTCATTACCCTGCGTTAGGAAAATTTATTGTGTCAAATTGGGTGTAGGCCAGAGGCCCAAACCACTGAAATAAGTACCGTTGGATGGGTAAGATATGCGCGATAAGGATAAATTGCATTTTAAGAATGTTTTGTATTGCATGAAGATGATGCTTTTTGGTTTTTTGCTTTAATTTCGGAAATGTATACGTGTGCTGGAAGAAACATCAAGTAGAGCGTCATGAAATGTGTGACAAGTGACGTTTGTCTTACAGAAAATCTTGAGTTATATAGTTAAAATAAGAGCCTGCTAAAGTAAGTGTGGTTTAGTCCTTCTTTGGCCGTAGACAGTAAACGTAAATGTTTGGAACATCAGTAATACCACAACTTCATTTGCACTGTGCATTGTGTGTAAGTAGCCACCATTATCATCATGTTCTTTTGGTTATGAAATTATCCTTACACTAATTGTGACATTTTTTCCTGCAGACTTCATGTTTCTTAATAGTCTGTCTAATTTGCAGAAACGTGGAATTTCTTTTCTGCAGCTTCACATTTTGTCACCTGTGTCAGTAGAAATGCTTTATGTTGTGCATGCACTGACACCTTGGATGTTACTTGTGTAACAAACGCAGCATTTATGACTGAACGTTTTGATGTAGTTGTATTTCCCACATGGATCTACTACTACACGATAGTGAAGCTAGTTTTTATTGTTACATGTAACTTTTGCTAACCCTTTGTGTTCACTTACACCATATATTATTGTCCATTCTTAACTGTAGCATTGTCTTCTCATTACACAGGTGATGTGATTGTGATATATATGTGATTCTTACTTAATGCTTAATACATATCAGAGTGCATAATTCAATGGTTGCAGACACAACAGTGTCACAGATTTTCAAAAGTCAAGTCCCAGCGCACAACATACATAGAAAACAAAACACCTCAACCATATATTGTCACATATGATGAAGACTGCTACTGCCGTTTTTACAGACTGAATGAAAACAGTAAAAACTAGTGCATTCCACGTAGATGAGTGTTTGAGCCTGCATTTTATTGAGAAAACTTCACTAGTAATGACTGACGTTTCTGATTTAAGCTTAATGAGCAAATATTACTACAGGTGTGAAATATGTCGTATTCATTTGATAACTAATTTTAATATTTATTCAGTCTCACTACATGTTTTGGAATATTTTGTGGTCATTTTGTGGAGGTCTTTGCAGAATGGTGAACTGAAATGCACCTTCTTTATTTATAAAATATATTACTCAGTGATTTGAGTTTTTCACTGCGCTGTAACCCCCCGTCCTCATCTTTGTAGAATCTGTTTTTGTTTGGCTGAGTTTTGTGATGGAAATGAAACCCCACAGCCTAACCTCAGTGAAATGATTGTTTTTGTTTTACTTCAGTTTCTGTCACCAAAAACCTCAGATGTCTGTTTGAGTGGAGGATTTAGATCCACCGTACCAATGAAAATGAAGGCTGTTATGCCTTGTTAGGTGAATAGCCATGAACATTTGTGCTCATTCTGCAGGATCTAGCAGTCCAAGAAAAGCATTCTAATCCTCTTGGACTGCTGGACCCTGAAGGTAGAAGCAGCACACTGAAACATCAGTATTTACCATTCATTGAAGCATAACATTTTCTGTCTTGCAGAGTAACAAAACTGCTGGATTAGTACAATATTTTGACAACACATGTGCACACACCTCTTCTCTTTATGCCATCTTAGAGAGCTTGTGCTGTCTGCTTGGTGGCACATCCTTGACATTTTATTTCCAGTACTAGTCATACTCTTTCCAGTAGTCATTTTGTAGTAGTGCACACTTTGGTCCGCTGTGTGTATAATTGTCTCTAACATGTCAGTGAAATGAATTCTTAAATTCTGACGTTGGACTGAATGGTAGTGACTAGAGCTGTGTCAGTAAAATGGAAACCTAAACCCTAACCTTTTCATAATACCAAAAGGATAGTCTTATTGGAATTCACAAAAATGAAACCTTGAAGCCTAATTGTGGTGGAATAAATATTTTTTATATTTTGCTTAATGTAAATAAGATAGTCTAAAAGTCTAACATTGTTGGTAGTATGAATGCCAGCCTCTTTAAAATACAGTAGTAAAATTGTTAGCCACTCTCATTTGGCTTTGTCACTAATATGGAACAACACAGGCTGATATTTGTTGCCAAAATATCCCCGTTATTTTCATGGATGCTGTGGCTTGTGACATTTTGGTCTAGACTGGGCTCCATGAGGTCCACCAGTTTATCTTGTATGGCTCTCCAGCAGCCTGATTCTAACCACAGAATGTGTCCCATCACACCATTAAAGAATTTTTCTGTATTGAAAGATGGTGTTTGTGATGGCCATAAGGGCTGAAAGATGTTTGATATCCCTGGATGGTATTGTACAGCACATACCTGCAAATAAAAATGTAGTAAAGCTTAAAATTCAATAATTGTTGCATTCTTCAGGTTCATTATTAAAAGTATGAAATAGTCTTAATGGTGTGTTTAATTTTGAAGGAAATATTTAACATACTCATTACACAAATGATGTATGCTTCTCCCATATATTAACAGTTATTAATTAGGCCCATACAGTTGTAGTTTGAGACCCCTGATATAATGTAGAACATGTGCGACATATTGAAGACATCTGTGATGGTGTTAGACTTCAGTGGTGCACAGCCCTGCATGCCAGGTCACCCAAGCTGCTGAACTTTGATTGGTGATTCCTTGTATTTGTAGGTCTTCTATGTGGAATTTTTTTTCATGTCCCACTTTTGGCACCAGGAATTTTGAGGTGGCTGCTAGGTGTTTGAGAAGTCTGTTGATTCCTGTTGTACTCCATTGATCTTGATTAAAATACACTGCCTTGGCTAAAGAAATATTATTACTGCGGAGTGTTAGTGAATGAACATGTATAAGTGAGGAGGTGTTAAGGTCTGTCATTAGATTCAGTACAGTATTGTAGGTGGGGAATTATTGCAGGGGGTCTGTGCCCTCCATGGTCAGTTGGTTACAGAAACACCACTTGAAACAACTGCTTGAAGCTGGGTATTTCTACCCTTAAATAATGTAACTATGGGGTATTGGGGACTGGGTTTGTGTATACATTAAGACCATTTAACAAATAAACATAAATTATTTGTGGCCACTTTTAAAAAATATGTTATTTAATGTATGATTTTTATTTTACCTTCAAAAGTAGAGGTTTTGGGCTTATTGAATGGTTGCAGGTGGATGCTGGTAAAGGCTTAGGAATAGGAGGAGGAGGGGGGGATTCTTTAGGTGCAGGGCTAGTAGTATGTAGGGTCATAGTGTCGTCATCTTCTGATCCCCATCCCTCCTCAGGATATCAGCTGACAACTGGGTGGGCCTGCATGAGGTGCACATTCCAGTGTGATTAGTTTTAATTTTGCGAGAAATGAAGCCAAAGTTGGTTGGTTTCCAGCCCACACTTGCTTGTTACAGGTGCCTCATAGTTTGACAACATGTCTCATAGTCCTTGACACTGGCAGTTATTAACAGGCACTGTGCTTTCCCCAGCACTTCTTTGAGAAATACATGAACAACCAAGCAACCAACAAATGACCCAAACCCATTTTTGTATGTTTAGAGATGTGCTGTTACTCATGTACATAAAATTGAAGTGGCCTTTGTGTTGTGTTGTGTGTTTGGAGGAAGTATTCAATGACTATAACTGCTGTTACGTGGTGGCGCACTTGGTTTAGGCACTGCACTTCAAGCCAGAAGGTCACGGGTTTGATTCTTGAAGGGGTCATTCAAATTTTCCATTGACATAATCCTTCTGTCCGCACTATGGCCCTGGGTATGACTCATACTCTAACAGAAATGAGTACCAGGATTTTTTCCTGGGGGGTAAAGGCGGCCGGTGCATAGGGCTGACAACCTTACTGCCTTCATGTGCCGACTCTTGAAATCTGGGATCCTCCACCTCCTGGAACCCTCATGGCCTGCCCAGGCTTGTAATGGGATTGCTTTACCTTTTATAACTGCTGTTGCTGTGAGGAACATTCGATAAACTGAATATCACAGTCAGACAGTTGACATATTTGGTGTTCAGGAGATTGGCATTTCACACCTATGCCTGGATACCAGTTTGACTGGCTAGTTGTCTGTTGGGCATTGTCTCAGTCCTTCCTGGCACGTGTCTTGACATCACCAGCATGTGCTTTTATTTTTGTTGTTCAACAGATACCTGAGCATTGACACTATAGTCTGGTCTGTAAGAGTAAGTACTAAGATGTGTGCTGAAAGGAATAAGGCTACACTGTCTAAGCATTGTGGTTTATTGTGCTTACAGCAATAGGGTTCGTTCCACGGGTCTGTTTCTTCTAAATGGTTGCCTGCAGACAGCATGTCTACTCTGTCGGGGATTGCGTCGAAGGGGGAGAAAGGAAAGTCAAAATTTCAGTCACTGGACATAAATAGTTTGTATAGGGTGAGTGAATCTTTTTCGTAGTTACTGCTATCTTTAAGGGAGTTGCCTGTCAGTTGTGCAGACCTCTTATTTTGTTAAATACTGAATGTCATGAAACCACAAGTGTCATACTCTTTGTTGGTTCAGGGAGAATCCTTGGAGCCACATCAGCAGAAAAGTACATTACCTCGCAAACATGGCATGCAGAGTCTGGGCAAAGTGCCATCAGCACGACGACCACCGGCCAATTTACCAAGTCTGAAGTCTGAGCACAGCGGCAACGATCCAGCCATAAGTTTAGTTCCTAGTGGCGGCACAGGATGGGGCAGCAAACCTGGAGAGACAAGTCAAACAGTTACACACACACAACCACCACCCCCTTCGGTAAGTAATTCAGTTATTTGATTGATTCGTTTTTAGTCATTTATTTATCCTTTAACATCAGCCTTTGTGCATTTTATGGTACAATTTCTCTCATATTACCAGCCTGTGTGCACCATCGGTGTGTAAGTGCATTTTTGGGTAGCTGAATTTTGGAACATCTCTGTCCTCGTTTGTAGTTGCAGTGTAAACTCCAGCATCATTAACAGGTTCAATACTGTTGGTAGTGCATAGTCCATTGGAACACCCTGGCTGAGCTGTTGATCACATGATCATGAATGGTAGCATGAATTCAGTTTGTATTCTAAATTCTGAGTGGCCATACAATAGTTCATGCAGTTCCATGGGCTGTGTGCACCATGTAGAGTGTGTTTCTGTGTCACATCTGTGTTGTACTGTTGTTGTGTTCTGTTCCTTATTCATTCACAACATTATGGCTCAACCATCCACAGTTCACAGCCATGACACTAGGATGTCACTTGCCTCTAGGTTATAATTGTAGATATCTTTGTAGAAAGTATTATCTACGGATAGCAGTGATATGACAGGTTGAATATATGATGCAAGATGCACATATTTTTGTAGTTAGTAGCAGATGTCCCCATTCTTCACCCAAATGTGATCAGTTTCTGTGCCAGTATTATATGAAGGTGTTCGATAAGTATGGCTCCCTGGATCATAAAAGAAGTGAGAAGTAATTAGACATTGTTCAGTGTAGCTCATTTATTTGCATTAAGTATTATTGTTTTCACCATTATCCTCAAACACATTTATGGATGTTTCTCACCTTGGCACAAGTTGAAAAATCCTGTTGTAGAAATCAGGCTCTTGGATTTGCAGCCATTCGCAGATAGCCATTTCTGCATCATAGTGTGGTGTTTGCCAACATGGACAGTGCTTTGTTATGATCAGCAGTTGTGTTGAAAAGTGATACTTTTTAATAGGCATGAATGATGTACATTGAACACTGAAATGACTTCTTATTTAATGTATGTGACTTAGAGAAACTTACTATTTGGACAGCCCCAATAATATGTATGTAAACAATTTCCTAGCTGTGGCATTGGAACTGAATTAAAGTTTATTAAGTGAAATCCAAGAAATAGACATTGAAATGTGATGTACAGATGACAGGAATTTGCATATGATGTAAAGGTGACAGGAATTGACAAATAAGTGTGGTATTGTAATAATACTGTCAGTTGCTGAGATCATATAGCATTGGTAGTGAATGAGTGAGTGAGTGATTGATTATGGTGTATTGATGAAACAGTTTTGATGGGTAAGACCAAGCGCTTGGAGAAAAGACTGTGCCACTTCGTCCACAAATTCCACATGGTCTGGCCAGGTGTTGAACCTGATCTTCTGCCTTGAGAGGCTGGTAATTAACCACATGAGCTGTGGCAATGCCTGGGCATGATAAATGGTTAGTGGATTTGCAGGGACATGGTGGTGACCCAAGTCTGACATAGTCACAGCATTTACCTTGAGGGACTGAGGAGAACCATGATAAGCCGTAATCAGGACAGCAGGCTTCTCGGTTGAGATTTGAATCCAGGACTCTTAATACTGCACTCTGTTACAGCTGAATATGAAGTGGATGTTGTCATTTTAATCACCTCTTAATTTATACATGTATGCTGTATTTGTCTTGTGAAAATTGTTAATGTTTGTCCAGCCCAGCTGGTTTAATTTCATGAATCTGGACTCACTTTACCATAAAACTTTATGTTTATGTAGGTTCCTGCAGCTACAACTGCAGTAGCTGCTCCACAAACATCAGTGGCACCAACAGTTCCAGGTGTTGTCAGTGGTGCACCTGTAGCAGTATCCCCACCAGCACCATCCCTACCTATTCAGGTTTGTATTTTAAAAATGCCTAGTTTTATGCTAAGTGAGAGGCTGGCAAAGCCATTAATTTAGGATGATACTTCCAGGTAGAGGCTTGATAGCAAGAGGATTAATGTACAGTGAACTAAGATGTTAGAAATTGGAGGAATTTTATTATAGTGACTTAGTGCAATAGAGCTTGTGTTACAGTTGAGTTTGTGACATCTGTTCAATGATGTGTACAGCAGGCACACAGCGACAACAAGTCATGGAGCAGCGTAATGGCAGGTCCAGGAGAGGCCGGCCCTCACCCCCCAAGTTTTCTTGCACACCAGTCTCCACAGTTCCAGCACGAATTCCCAAAGTTGTCAAGTGGCGATGGACAGGTTCCAGCAACTGGACAGAAAGGTGGATCAGATATGCAGTATGGACCAGGGCCAAGCCTTCGACCTCAAAGTGAGTGTTGTCATTAATTGTTACTTGCTCAGCAGTCTAATGATGGGTAATTTCTTCGAGCATATAAACCCGTTTTTCTCCTTTTTTTTAACATGTTTATTCCTTGGAGTCCCAGTGGCTGCCGAACAGACAGCCCAGCCATGTCTTGTGCTCTGCATTTATTTTGCAGCATAATTTTCCCCCAGAGCATTGTAGGTAGATCAATGGCAGTTTTAAATGCTACAAATTGAACATTCTGGTGTTGTTGTTGGGTGTGATATTTCATGTCACACATCCCTAGATAGACCAGAATGCAGCATATTGCATGTTACACATCCCTAGGTAGAATGGAATACTGCTTATTCAGTAAAACACCTGATTTCACTTTCACTGGAACCACAGTCTGAAGGAATGTAGCCATCACCAGAATCCTTGAACATAAGAATTTTGGCAGTAGTATCGTCTTAGAAACTCCAAAGACTCAATAAAATTTCACGTTCCTTCTTGGCATTATGCAGCATTTTGTTCCCTTTCTTTGTTATTGACTGTTGTAAATCACAAGAAAAAGGAATGTGTAGTATTGTACATTTGTGTCTTCTGTTCATAGTTTGTTATGAACTGCCTGAAGATGGCTATGTGTAATGGCTGGAACATGTTACAATGGAGCACAGGTTAAAAGAATGGCAAACTGTTGTGGAGACCAAAATCTATCTTGTCTACATTGGAAGACGTCTATTGGTTTCGTGTAATAATAGTTTCTTTTTAGGCGTGTTTTCACACCGTGGTGAAAAGCACCTTTTAGCTTCATGTCTGTTGGCATGGAACACTTCAGCTTCCACTGGATACGTTTTCAACAAATTTCATATTTGAGTAGTTTTAAAAAATCTATCAAGAAAATAACAGTTTCATTAAAATCTGACAAAAATGAGTGCTTTACATGAAGACCAGCATACATTTTTTATCATATCACACTCAGTTCTTATTAGAATGGGCATTGCTTCAGACAAAAGTAGAAAAAGTCAAAACACACATATTTTATGTTCAGTAACTTTTTTTTTAAAATCATTCCATTTATGAGATAAAGTGGTAAAGTATTGTAGAGCCGGACAGGCCACAGGTGACAGTATGGCACATGTGCATTGCATGCTGGATATCTAAGGCTGCAAACACACACTCAGAATATATAGTACTTACTACTTTTCAACTGCAGGAATGGTTGGATGAATGCACCTCAGTGCTACGTTATGTACATTGCCTGCCTTGTTTGCTAATTGTCCTTCCTTTTCTGTATAGTAACTGAACATTTTGGAAGACTGATTTTTTTCCTTCCCCCCCCCCCCCCTTCTTTCC
>Ga0123353_10018267_pt1 | contig 10360 bp, 10 predicted proteins | sample TergutLab28metaG_3_FD_92763 | JGI IMG/M metagenome (GOLD analysis project Ga0123353, IMG submission 92763) | Labiotermes labralis P3 segment gut microbial communities from Petit-Saut dam, French Guiana - Lab288 P3 | ecosystem: Host-associated > Arthropoda: Insects > Digestive system > Gut ...
ATCTCCCGCGGATGTTATCGCCATAGTCGAGATACCCCGCTACGAACTTCCCGAAAAGATAGGGGCAGAATTGACGCTTGCGCTGGACGACGTGCAGGATCCGGGCAACACAGGCACGATTATCAGAATCGCCGACTGGTTCGGGATAAGGGATATATTTTGTTCGTTTGCAACTGCCGACGCCTTCTCTCCAAAGGTTGTACAGGCGACGATGGGGTCGATATTGAGGGTGCGCATACACTATTGCGACCTCGCGAAAACATTGTCAGGTATTGGCGCGCCCGTTTACGGTGCATTTATGTCGGGAGAGAGTATATACAGTTTACCGCTATCGCAGGAGGGAGTGATTGTTATGGGCAATGAAGGCAAAGGCATATCCAATGATGTTGAAAAAAATGTAACAAAGCGCATTGCGATTCCGTCATATCCTGCCGGCGGGGCATTGTGCAGCGAATCGCTCAATGTAGCTTCGGCCGCCGCCATTATCTGTTCCGAGTTCCGCCGCAGGGGATAAATTGCCTCATTTGAGATTTATCAGCTAACTTTTAATCCACGTTAAAGCTATCTGAGGCGGCGTTCGGAAGCGATTATTATTTCGTCTTTCAATATGCTGCGGTAGGCAAAATATGCAAGAATTATTGAGATCAGCGGCAGTATAACTGTAAAAGAGTATTTAACCAAATGTTTCATTCCATACTCAAGAGTCGAGTGGGTGCGGAACAGATACATAATCATAAATAACTGCAATCCGGCAAGGAGTACCATCTCCACGACGCAAAGGCGGATTTGCAGGATACGTCTCTTATAAAGAAATATTGTAACGAGCGGAATCGCAAGGCATAAAATGGCTGCGATACCCATAAAGGGAGTCTTAACGATGTACGCTCCCTCCTTGCTTATAACCCCGAAAATCTTAAGGACAAAAGATTCGCCGAGGGTAGTAAAATTTACTATTGGCATGAGCGTTACAAGGGTCATCAGTATTACAATAACCAACAGGTGCAGTGTCTGTATTCGTTGGATCATATCGTTTTATCAATTTTATATCTGTTTCTTTCTGTGGAGTTCCGGCCGATCATCTCTCCGATGAATCCGGCCAAAAAGAGTTGAACGCCAAGGATGATTGCCAAAATGGCTATATAGAAGAGGGGCTGGTCGGTTACCGCGCGAACCGGAATCATCTGCGCCTGCTTTATAAGTTTGCCGGCTATTATCCAGACTGTCGTAACGCCTCCTATAAGGAACATCATCGTGCCAAGCGTCCCGAAAAAGTACATAGGGCTTTTGCCGAATTTCGACAGGAACATTACGGTTATCAAATCGAGATATCCCTTTATCATGCGTTCCCACCCATATTTCGAATGTCCGTACCTGCGCGCCTGATGCTCGACAACTTTTTCTCCTATGCGATTGAATCCTGCCTGTTTGGCTAGAATGGGGATATAGCGGTGCATCTCGCCATAGACCTCGATGTTCTTAACCACTCTTGATTTGTATGCCTTCAGACCGCAATTGAAATCGTGGAGCCTGATGCCCGATACAAAACGCGCGGTTGCATTGAAGAATCGGCTCGGTATACGCTTGCCAATGGGGTCGCGGCGGTCTTTCTTCCAGCCCGACACCAGATCGCAGTTCTCCTCTTTGATAATCCGGTAGAGTTCCGGTATCTCATCCGGAGAATCCTGCAGGTCGGCGTCCATGGTTATTACCACATCGCCTCGCGCAGCGTCGAAACCGCAGTAAAGGGCTGCGCTTTTGCCGTAGTTACGTCCGAAGCGTATGCCGTGCAGATCACTGTCATTTGCAGCCAGCCTCTCTACGACCTCCCACGAACCGTCGGTCGAGCCATCGTCGATAAAGATTATCTCTGTGGCCAGACCGTGTTTTTCAACCACACGGCGTATCCATACATAGAGTTCTTCCAGCGACTCGCGTTCGTTGTAGAGCGGAACAACCACCGATATATCAAACCTCAGACCCATTGCTCCTGTTTGTATCGGCAAAGATATTGGGTTTGCGCATCAGGAAAGCCGAGGCGACAAGACCTATTACAACTCCGTACAGCATCATTACGAACATCGTCCATAGAACGACAAACACAATACTGCTTTGGAGTCTCTGTGCTAAGGCCATGCCCTCTTCAAAAGCAGGAGAGCCGGTATTGCCGCCTGCTTTGAGCATCGCATAGTCCATTATCTCCTTGTAGTATTCAACGGCGATGTAATTCTGCATGACATATTGGAAGATACCGATGATAACGCCTGCAAAAAGCATCATCGAAACAATGTATCCCAAAGAGTTGCCATAGGTCATTCCCGCATCTCCTTTCGAGATGGCCATGCGGCGCGTAAAGATGTAAAGCAACGTAGTCAGTGTCACAAACTGCAAAAACCCCATTGCGCTATTGCCGTAGAGACTGATCTTCAACTGCCAGTCTATAATTAGCAGGACTACCAGTACGAGGCTGATTATACATCCGTTTTTGGCGGCGGAATTAATTTGTGGAGTTGCCATATACTATTTAGTAAATCAGTTCCTTGCTCCCCTCCCGTAATATCTGCGGCTCGCCGTCGGTCATATCAACCAGCGCGGTAGCCATAGTTGAGCCGTAACCTCCGTCAACAATAAAATCAACCCGGCTGCTGTATATCTCATCAATAAGTTCCGGATCGGTTGTATATTCATGCTCCTCGTTCTTTACCGACGAGGTAATCATTGGACAACCCAACGCCCGAATAATAGCCATGGCAACGGGATTGGCAGGAATCCTGATACCAAGTGTTTTGCGTCGCGCCAAAGCCTTATCCGGAACCCTCGACGAAGCGTTCAGGACAAATGTGAATGGCCCCGGGAGGTTACGTTTCAGCACTCTGAAGGTTGCATTGTCGATTTTTGCATACTCGGCCGCCACGCTCAGATCCTCGCAGGCTATCGTAAGCTGGGAAGGGCGGTCGCCGCGCAAACCGAGCAGTCTCTCCATCGCTTTTGGCGACTTGATAGAGCATCCGAAGGCATAGACGCTGTCGGTCGGATATATGATAACACCCCCTTCGAGCAGCGTTTTTGCCACACGATCAACCTCCTTTGGGTTTGGGTTTTCGGTATATATCCTTATAATCAATTACGAATTATGAATTAGAAATTAGGAATCAAGAGGCTGCTTTGTCCCTCCTGGTTTCTCGCAATGACGGGAAACCAAGAGACGCGATGGAGCGGCATAGCTCTCGATTCCTAATTCCTAATTGTTAATTAGTTCGCTCCTCCGGCCTCGGCCTCGGCCTGTCTGATCATCTCGGGGTTGGCCGAGATAAATACTTCGACGCGGCGATTTCTGGCGCGTCCCTCCGCCGTAGCGTTATCTGCGACCGGAACGTCGAAAGCAAGCCCCTGAGTCGTGATGCGGCTCGAAGCTATGCCCTGACCTGTAAGGAAGCTGGCTACAGACTGCGCCCGTTCGGTAGAGAGTCTCTCGTTGACCGCACGGGTTCCCGTATTGTCGGTATGACCCTGAATCACTACGTCGGTATGAACATTATCGGCCAGCGATCTTGCAAAGTTGGTCAGCGCATTACGTGAAGACTGGCTCAACTGGCTGCTGCCGGTTGCAAAAAGAATACCATCGGCAAAAGTTACCTTGATTGCCTTGTAGTCATTGGCATCGGTTACCTCTTCGACCATCGCGCCCTCGATCCTTTCGAGTTCCGCAATCTGTCTGTCCATTCTGTTGCCGATTATCGCGCCTGCCGTACCTCCGACAACCGCGCCTATTCCGGCTCCGATAGCAGCACCGCGTCCGCCGCCAATAATAGCTCCGACTCCGGCGCCTGCTGCAGCTCCGCCGCCGCCGCCGATAATGGCTCCCTGCGTAGTTTTATTCATAGAGCCGCATCCCGTGTTCATAATCAGTAACGCAACAAGCGAAATACCGATCAAAATGTTCTTTTTCATCAAAATGTTATTGTTTTGGTTGAGTAATGTTCTTCAAAAAAAGGGTAAGCTGCTTGTATCGCACCGCTACAACCACCTACCCTTGCTCGCTTCCACGCCTGGGGGATTTGGAGGGAGCTGGTCGTACAAGACTTACCCGATGCAAAGTTAACATTAAATTATTATATTTGCAAAAAATTGTTTACGATGAAGAGGAAATTGTTAACAGGAGCGGCCGTTGTGTTGAGTGCCGTGCTGGCGGTGGGAGTCTACTTTCTCGACATATATTCCGGACACTGGCGCATAGCTACAGAAGAGGAGACGCTGCTCTTTATACCGACAGGTTCCGATATGGCTGCCGTAAGGGAGTCGTTGTCGGCTATCGTTCCAAAAATAAACGTTCTCGACAAATCAGCAAAGGTTCTTAAATGGACAACCGTCAAACCGGGCAGATATCTGCTTTCGGAAGGGATGACATACTTCGATCTGGTACGCAAACTGAGAAACGGCAATCAGGATCCGCTGAATGTTACTTTCAACAACATACGTACGATACCCCAGCTGGCGGGCGTGCTTGCACGGCAATTAGAACCCGATTCGGTTGCTCTTGTCGAATATCTGACGCACGACACCCTTGCCGCATACTACGGATTCAAGCCCGAAACACTTATTGCAATGTTTATCCCCAATACATACGAATTTTACTGGAACACATCGCTACAGGGCATAACGAACCGCTTCAAACGGGAATACGACCTCTTTTGGACTCCGCAACGCGAAGCAAAACTTGCCGAAGTCGGATTGTCCAAAATTGAAGTCGCGATTCTCGCCTCGATAGTAAATGGAGAGAGCCTCATGGTGGACGAGATGCCGACCATTGCGGGCGCATATATCAACCGTCTGAAAATAAACATGAAATTGCAGGCCGACCCGACTGTTATCTTCGGCATAGGAGATTTTTCGATAAGTCGCGTACTGCATAGCCATTTGGAATACGATTCGCCATATAATACGTATAAATATGGAGGATTACCTCCGGGGCCTATCTGTATGCCTACGGTGGCGGCTATTGATGCCGTGCTTAATTACGGCAGGCACAACTATATTTTCTTCTGTGCAAAAGATGATTTTTCGGGATACCACAGCTTTGCGGTAACCTATTCCGAACACTTACGCAATGCCGCAGCATACCAGCGAGCATTGAACGCACGGGATATAAGATAGATATGGTCGGCTGTGTTACAAACAGATATACCTGTTATAAAGTCTAATAAAATATTTTTCTACTTGAGATAATTTTTATCGTATGTAGCTTTGATCCCTATTTTTCTGAAACTTAGCTTATCTTTCTCTCTGCAATTATTTGCAATGCAAGTTTTCTGAATGTGGACAAGTTTTCCGGCGCGTTGCCTTTTCTTGCACACGAGTAATCTTCCTTAAAAGTCACTTCCAAATACCAATGCAAAGGTCCCTAATACCCTCTGACTAAGGTATTGCTCAGAAAAAAACAAAATTTCGTGCGTTTGCGTAATTTTTCAAACGAAATTTGTTTTTAAGAAAAATATCCCTACATTTGCGCTCCAAATTTGTATTAATACTGCTTAGATGTACGTAATTGCAGAAATTGCAGGGCAACAGTTCAAGGTTGAGAAGGGTCGCAAACTCTATGTTCACCGTCTTTCAGGGGATGAAGGTTCCCTGGTGAGTTTCGACAAAATCCTGCTTGTAGATGATGACGGTCGGGTAAAGGTAGGCACACCTATGATTAAAGGGGCCTCGGTAAATGCAACTATCCTGCGCCACCTGAGAGACGATAAAGTATTGGTCTGCAAGAAAAAACGCAGGAAAGGCTATCAGGTTCAAAATGGCCACCGCCAAAATTTGACCCAGGTAATGATTGACGACATAGTAATGGCTTAACGAAAACTTTAAGAAGAGATGGCACACAAAAAAGGAGTAGGCAGTTCGAAGAACGGTCGCGAGAGCGAGAGCAAGCGACTTGGCGTAAAACTCTTTGGAGGGCAATTCACTAAGGCCGGTAATATTATTGTCCGCCAACGCGGAACGGTCCACAACCCCGGCGAGAACGTGGGTATGGGGAGAGATCACACTTTGTTTGCGCTTACCAGCGGCGTAGTAAGTTTTTCCAAGAAGAGCGAGGGCAAGTCCTATGTAAGCGTAGCTCCGCCGGCAGAGTAAATGCCGCGGTATTACAAATAAAAACAAGGGGTTTCGTTCGGAAACCCCTTGTTTTTTGGTCGAAAGTAAATCCCGTTATCCTACCAGAACGTTCCTTGCCCACTCGAGGCAACGGCGAGTCTCAATAACTGCATTCGAACCCTCCGGAATGGCATATTCGAGCTCAATGTCGCAGTGTACCGGCCAACCCGGCTTTCCTGCGTTGCTCTTGACGTAAAGCAGAAGTTCCTTAAGCGGAGCTTCGCCTTGTCCCCAAGGCGTTTGTGTGCCTGTTCGCCCATCCCTTGGACCGGTAAAGTCCTTGACGTGAATTGACACAATGCGCTCATGGTATTTCTCAATTATATCTATAGGATTTTTACCTGTAGAAGCAAAATACCATCCGCTGTCGAAGTTGAAGCGAACATTATCATATTTCAAATACGCGTCATATCCTCCGGCCGCCATAAATTCGTCCTGAGCAAATTGTTGATGCTGGTGGAATATAACATATTTGCCATGCTTGGCTGCGAAAGGCTGGGCGCGCTCTGCAACCTGAGGGCTAATCTCGGTACTTACACCCATGGCGCCGACTGCCTTACATACGTTGAATACATAATCCAACTGCTCGTCGGTCATATTAGCGCTTGGCTGTAATTTGAGAATGTGGATGTCGATACCGGCCATCTTGTAAATCTTGGCAAGTTCTTGGTATTTCTCCATGATATCGGAGCGTCGTTGCCAAGCTGCGACTTGCTCGTTGTACACTCGGGTAGCCTCTGCCTGCGCTGCCTGTGCAATCTCACGCTCACGTTGTTGCGCAGGGGTTAGCTGCGGCTGTGGTTGGCCGGGAGCCTGACGAGCCTGTCCGCCGCCTTGCTGAGCAGGTCTTGCCGGCCTGCCGGCATAGCTTTCGGCAACTTCGCCCATAAGTTCAAGCGAACCGAGTCCCGCTGCGAGCGAATAAGCCAGCACATCGCCCGGGCTTGTCGGCATCGAACGGAAACTGTAAGTAATGGCGCCGAGTTTAACGCCGCCGAAATTAGAACGGTTTACCTCTTTACCGCCGCCGGCTGCGCAAGCTGTTTGAAGAGGGGCAATTGCCAAAACACCTGCAGCCATAGCTGTCGTCTGCAGGAATTCGCGCCTGTCGATAGTAATTTTTTTCATATGTTATTAGTTTAGGGTTTAGGTATATTTTGTATGGTTAAATATTCTCTATTTGTTGCTGCCTGTTGCTACAAAATGACAACTTGCCTCAAAATTTTTTGCAAGGTTATACTTTAATTTGAGAAATCCAAATTTTTAAACAAAAATTTATCACGGGAGGATTAAACTACTGAATGTAGCGTTTCGGTTCCAATGTCGAAAAAGGATTTTTTCAGGAGAATAAACGTTTATTTTTTTCTTGATCTGCCATTTATCCTGCGTCATATATCTTTGATTAATTGTCGATTAAATGTATTGAGATTTGTTCGTTCAGGGATCTATTGTTTCACAGGTTTGTTAGCGTTTTCGTTCAGCCCCTTACATTTTGTTTGACATTTAATTTTATGCGAATGTTTCGTAACTTTGCAGAGTTGATCGAATCAACACTCAAATTGTGGAGCTTAAACGCAAAGTTGCATCGGGTTTTGTTTGGCATTCGGTAGAAAAACTTGCCGGAACAGCCTTCCATACTGTCGTAAGCCTGCTTCTGGCGCGAATGCTTACTCCGGCCGACTTTGGTTTGGTGGGTATGCTTGTTATATTCTCGGCCGTTTCGCTTGCATTGTTCGACAGCGGCTTCTCGCAGGCTCTTATACGAAAGGAAAATGCAACGGAAAGCGACTATACCTCGGTTTTATACATAAATATTGCCGGAGCTGTAACCATATATGCAATTCTCGTTGTCTGCTCCCCCCTGATTTCGGAGTTCTATAGGCAACCTGAACTTACGCTTATAGCCCCCGTATTCTTTCTGAGCATACCGATCAGCGCCATAGGCTCGGTACATGGCGCAATTCTGTTCAGACAGATGAAGTTCCGCCTTTCGGCAATAATAAACCTTGCCGCGGCGGTAATCTCTGCGGCGGCGGCGCTCACGCTTGCCGTTTTGGGCTATGGCGTTTGGGCTATCGTTGTGCAGATAATTCTCCGCGATATGGTGCGCGTGCTATTATTGTGGCTCTTTGGCGGCTGGCTCCCCAAAGGCCGCTCCTTCTCCCGTGATTCGATACGCGGCCTGTTTGGTTTCGGAGGAGGGATGATGGTTTCAGGGGTGCTTACCCAGCTCTCGTCAAATACGGCGCAGCTCTTTATAGGCAGAATCTATTCGCCGACCGCACTCGGATTGTTCCACAATTCGCAGAAATTAAAAGATACGTTTGTCAATGTGCTCGAACAGTCAATATCCAACGTTACGTTTCCTGCGCTTTCGACCATACAGGATGATACCGGCAAACTGTGCGAAGCGTCGCGTAAGGTAATGGCAGTAATGTCGTTTGCAATGTTTCCCCTGCTCGGCGGACTTATTGTAACCGCCGAAGATATTTTCCTCACGATTCTTACCGACAAATGGCTCGAAGCCATACCCTACTTTCGTCTGTTTTGCCTTTCGGCGTTTGCCCTGCCTGCCGGAGCCGTGGCACTGAACATACTCAAGGCACGCGGTCGGGGCAGGCTCATAATGAATATCGAGATGGCAAAACGTACGGTAATGCTTCTTATAATCATAGCCACCGTCTATATCGGCGTTATGGCGGTTGTAGTCGGAGTGGTCGCATACGCATATTTGGAAGCGATGGTAAATCTCCTGTATGCAAGGTGCGAGATCGGGATCAAGCGGCGGAGCGTAACAGGCGCGGCTCTGCCCTCCCTGTTGCTTACGGCTGTGATGTGCGCCTCTATTATGCTGATCGGACTGCTGCCTTTATCTGTGGGCGTAATGCTGTTGATAAAGGTAATAACGGGGGCGACGCTCTATATCGGTCTGGCCGCCCTGTTAAGAATTGAGGTCTGGAGTGATATTTGCGCCATATTGGCCGATACGGTTAAAAACAACCGATAACAGCCAATCGCTTGCTTTTGGCTAAAAGTTTGATAACTTTGCGGGGTTAAGAATAGAGGATGAAAAGAGGAGTTATATCTGCAATGGCGTTGCTGCTTTGCTGTTCTGCAATGGCGGCGCAAAGACCGAAAATTGTCGTGAATATCATTATAAGCCAGATGCGCAATGATTATTTGCAGCACTTTGGTCAGAATTTCGGAGAGGAGGGATTCAAACGCTTTGAAAAAGAGGGCGCGGTATTTACGGATTGTCTCTATGGCTATGCGCTCACGACAACGACAGCCGGTCTGGGAACAATAACCACCGGAGCGAACCCCTCGATTACCGGCACCACATCAACACGCTGGGTGGACTACACGGTAAACAGGATTGTTACTCTTGCGGAGGACAATACCGTTCGCGGTCTTGACTGCGACTACGGCATAGGGGAGTACTCGCCAAGTAATATAGTTGTTCCGACGCTTGGAGACAAGCTGCTGGACGACAGCCCTGACAGCCGTGTCTACACGATAGCTGCGGATCCATTGTCGGCAGTCGTTATGGGTGGCCATACCAAAAATGTCTTTTGGCTCGATCAGACGCGCGCGCAATGGATCTCCTCGACCGCCTATATGAACGAACTGCCTACGTGGGTCAGAGCGTACAACTCGGCGAGGACGGGAGATAAATATTTAAACTACAACTGGCAGCTCTTCAGGGATCGCACTCTCTACAGAAACCGCGATTATACGGTTATAAACCTTTCGAACGACACTCCGAGCCGTTTTCGCCGTCTGGTGTTTGCGTTCGAGAGTTTTTTCCGCAAACGGACGATCTCCAACGGATATCCGCAAATTTTTTCTATTCCGGCAGGGAACTCGATGGTTATGGATTTTGCGCGCTGGACAATCGAACGCGAAGATCTTGGCAATGGAGAACATCTCGATATGATAAATATCTGTCTTGATACGCCGCGTTATGTCGGGGAGCTTTTTGGGCCGGGGTCGGTCGAGGTCGAGGATATGTACTACCGCCTCGATTCGGAACTGGCGCAGTTTCTGAATTTTCTTTTCGGGCGTTTTTCGCAGGAAGAGGCGCTTGTGATGATCACATCCGACCATGGGACGAGCGACGCATTCAATATCGGCGGAGCGCAGCGCGACCGTTTCAACACCAATCAGTTCAAGGTAATCGTAAACGGTTTTATGAACACTCAGTACGGAACGG
>Ga0123353_10018268_pt1 | contig 10359 bp, 7 predicted proteins | sample TergutLab28metaG_3_FD_92763 | JGI IMG/M metagenome (GOLD analysis project Ga0123353, IMG submission 92763) | Labiotermes labralis P3 segment gut microbial communities from Petit-Saut dam, French Guiana - Lab288 P3 | ecosystem: Host-associated > Arthropoda: Insects > Digestive system > Gut ...
TAAAATATACAACTGTGATTACGTTTAAAAAAAGACACCTTACCACTTTAACGAAGAAAGTCAAACGGTTACATTTAACGATTCAGATCGTATCACGTCGCAAACACACCCCGTCTCGAGCACAAAAACCAGTTGCAACTACAACAGGAAATAATCGCTGTTTGTTCCGACGTCCATATAAATCAAAGAAAACATACTCTGTGACAAGGAATTGGAATTTCGAATTTTAAACCTGGTGGTACACATACAGGATGTTTAAGGAGAAATTGTATACATTTTAGGAGGTGGTAGTTCATATAAACAGGTGTCCAATTTTCAATGGGTGTGAAGATACAGCTGTTTGAATTTGGCGCGTACAGATCAGATTTTTGTCTGTGGGGATGGATGAAAAGCGAAGTCTGCAAAGAAGTTAACACAAGAGACGAACTGGTCGCTCGCATTATGAATAGTGCTGCCCTCATGAAGGAAGAACGCCAAGACGACCTCACGAGAGCTAAACGTACCATTGCCAAGAGGGCTGAAAAGTGCACTGAAGTCGATGGCGGAATTTTTGAAAACTTACTCCGAACTGTTGCAATTTATTGAGATCATTTACATAACCAATAAATGCAACCCATACGCCATTTGTCTTTCCTTCATACCTTTTGTAAGGCTTTTTATGCGTAACATTCAGACAGCTGTATCTCACACCCACTGAAAATTGGACACATGTTTATATGAACTTATTTACTCGGAATAGTCCACACTACCACCTCCTAAAATATTTACTATTCCTCCTGAAACACCCTGTATAAACCACTGGTCTCTCTAAAAGGTTAACCTTTTAAACCCTACTGGTTATGTGATACACCAACAGGTTTAACATTCAACAACTGTACGCTCTGCCCACACTGTATTTGTGTGTTTTGTATTTATCTGTGAACAAACAGCGACTTGTGCCACCTACATCATAAACTGATTGGTTTTTATAACAGAGATGAATAGTGTTTACTGCGCGGTACGGACTGTGTCTTTAAATAAAGCTGTCTGCGCTTCGTCTTTAAAAGTTTTATACACATCGAGGCGTCTGCCACAGCTGTAAATACTTCATTCTATTTTAGTTCATTAATTCGTTGTTTGTTTACGATGTTTTCCTACGACTTCCGACGACAAAACGATTCGTGAATAACAAACATGACCAGCCATTGGAGCAAGAGTTGTGGCCCAGTGTCAGGCACTAACTTGGCATTTACTTTGACATACCGACAGGGCGTCACGAAACAAAGCCTAAGTAAGGATCGCCCGTTCTTGAGCACAGTTGCACCCGGAACCCCCAAATACGAAGCAAGAGTGCCACATCAGAGACAGTTATACAGGGTGTCCCAGGAGGAAAGGACCTAACTTCGGGAGAGTGTTCCTTAGGTCAAACTATACCGACATAACCCAAAACAACTATATCTGCTACCAGGTTCATAAAATTAAAAACACGAAATTTATAAAACACAAAATCATAAAGCGTCCAATTTTGTGTTGCACGCTGTACTTCACTCCTTTCTCGTCGCAAATGCCATCGCTGCCACTGTTCATCGCGTGTTGAGACACAGCGCAGTAATGGCCTAGCACATCACACACGCTGTGCACCATCACTTCATGAGACCTAACGTCGTGTACCAGATCCTTCGATATTTCTGGCAAGGATATATTCATGTTTGTAGCATCTATGCATCCGTCTCTCTCGCTACTCTCGACTCCCTCTTTCCAAGATCCGAAAATAGGCTAAACATCTGTAGCAACACGACGCCACACTACAAAACGAGAAGGAAAGGTGCAATGATGAAGGAAACGTGTGATGGAAATCTTACCACTTACTGGTTTACACTTTATTTAGCTCCTCTTAAAACGGCTGATCGACCCAGATCGAGAGATCGACTCGCCGCAGTCACGCGTCCTGTGATGAGTCTGCCAATTCATGAATCAGTCTCCAAACACGTAAAGGCCACTGTGCAGGCCAAACAGACTGAGGCTGTGTTGCCATAAATGGGAGCCGATGTTTGATTACTCACATCGTCAGCACTTCTATCCTTAAAAAGAAAAAGAAAAAAAAACGCCGAAGACTTATGCAGCAGTTGCTCCTGTGATCTGCGTCTAACCGTCACAGCTACGACACGGCCTTCGAGCCTTAAGCGTACACAATTTAAATTAACTTATGTACGCCTTAAGACAATGGAAACTGAAGGGTGTTTGAGAACACAGTACAGATGAGAATATTATGTATGATATATTTATTTACTGCAGCTGGGTTTCCACCCGGTGGCAGTGATCGGGAGACATGTACAAAAATAGGAAACAGACAGCAAAAAAGGAGAAACAATACACAAAAAATACAAAAACAATACAAACAACAAAGAATACACAAAACAGAAAATAAAAAAAAATTGAAAACAAAAACAAGCATAATAATATTTGTAACTAAGACAAGGAGGAATGGAATAGCGCAGAAAATTAAATAAGAAGGAGACAGAAATGTGCATTTTTCAGCAAATATTATTAAGAAAATCAACTCAAATTTAATTCCTCCACTCAACGTGTACTGTGGCCTACCTACAACCAATTGTAAGTCTTTACAGCCCAGCGGTCACTTGCACTGTATGTAGTACACGCACGTACTATCTACTTTAATATATATGCATTATGTATTTCCCCACAGAATATACTTATAGGCAGGGGCGCACAAACTGCGGTGTCCACGTAGTCTGGACCACTACATTTTGTATGAAGAAACAATATTTCAGCGTAACGTTTGCAAGTTTGTACTTATATACAAGCACTTGCAGGCTGTCACTCAGAACTGTCGGTCCTCAGAATGGAACGTCACCAATCTGGCGCCTAGAAACTGGAGCTGACGCATAGATTTTTTGGATTTGTTGACGCCTGCTTACAGTGTACTGTATGTTTCTCAGCATAAACACGGGACAATGGATGCACGGTCGCACAGATAGGAACATGTGACTGGACAGATAGACGGAAACTAGAGAACGGACAATCGGATAGGCGAAAACACGTCTTAGGACTGTCGAATATATGGAAACATTCCAACGGACAGTCGGATTGGCGGTAACAAATGAAAGCATACTCGGGGAACCGAAAATGCTATCTGCTCCTTACGAGTTCACTCTTAGTACTGATTGTGAAGACGACGTAAACACCGTTTTAAATAAAAAGCCCGAGAAGTGAAAACAAAAAGAACTCTCAGAGGTACCAATCCTTCCTCACAGTACAAGACAAAACAAACCGAAGTTTATTAAACCCAATCGAAAAATTCGCTGCCTTATATACAACCCGAGGGTTCACAACAGCCCCGCCGAGGTTACGTGTAACATTTCGCAGCACGATAACTGTATTATAGTGCGGGAACGTTAAGCCCTGTCCAACCACAAAGTTGGATAACCACCCCTTGTCAACTGCCTGCGACTTCTTTTTCAATGAATTTCCAATAACGCAAAATATTAATTAATAAAGAATAAAATTTTCAATTCATTTACAGGCAGTAAATAGGGTGATAATATACAAACATATAACAAATGTTCCCAGGTCAATACTGCAGGATCTAATTTCAGATGAAATTCCGATTCGCGAAGGTTACTGAGTTGCGGCTGTTCGTTTAACCAATCTCAAAAATGCACAACACATTTCTTTCCGTTCTAATTTAATCAACGCATTGCAAATGCTCATAGTTCCTTACCGCTGAGAAACGGACAAAGTGTGTATGGCATCTCTGTCTTTGATGTACCTCTGAAATTGAATCCTGATGACCTTATGTCCTGGGACACTATGTATGTGTGTGTTTGGGTACACACACACACACACACACACACACATAGCCTACTTGTGCAGGTAGGTACTACTGCAGAAGCTGGCTCCAGCAGTAACGCTTGCTATGCACCTTCAGCGGATATGGGGCTAATACTGTCGGCTAGACTTTGATGGCTTCCCTCAGCCACTCTAGCACAATCCTTCTTCCATATCCTTTATAATTCATCATTCATTAATCATCATACCATCTGACAGTAACAGCCTGCATTACAGCGCAATTCAAGTATACATAAATGACAGAGAAAAGTCAACACACAACACACATACAATTAAATCTTTATTATAATAAACAATTCGAATCCCGGTGAAGGCGAGATTTTCCGCACCCGTCCAGACCGACCATGGGGCCCACCCAGCCTCCTACACATTAGGTACCGGGTCTTTCCCGGGGGGTAAAGCGGCCGGGGCGTGGCGTTGACAACCCACCCCATCTAGCGCCGAGGTTAAAGAAAGAGTACGGCTATATCTCTACTCCCCATATGGGCCTTCCTGGTCTATTCTAGGGTGAACTTTACCTTTACCTGTATAATAAATAATGCACAATTACACGAAATATACTGTACGTTAGCCAGCGTATAAACGTAGATCACATTCCGAAACACTGATTTTTTTGTGGTCTTATCCATCTTCGAACAACTAAAACACAACGTTTATAAACCCTGCTCTGTTTCCGTCTTCAGGAAAATAATCATGATGTATGTGGCGAGAGGCTGCTGTGTGATGAGGGAGAGGGGAATTGTGGGTCTGGCTCAACACACGCACTCGCTGGCCTGTCTTCGTTGTATAAACAAAATACCCTTGCTAACCTGACCATCTTAAAACTAGTACGCCTAGTTATTTTTCCAACACGGAATGTTGCCAAGTTCCGGGGTAGTGCTGTCTTGACAGAAATCCTGTTCCAGGCAAAGGCTCCTGCACAAGAACTATACAAAAAAAAAAACTACACATGTATGTAATTTTTATATATGCAACACGTTCCGATAACAATCACGAGTATTCCGTCTTCAGGCTGCTGTCTGTGTGCAATTATATTTATTTATTTCGTCATGTGTCAATTGTCTAACGATGTTGTTCTAAAACCGACCTTTTTGCCCCACCTCTCCCCTATCCTGCAATATGGACATACGATTCAAGTCTTCTGGTATGTTTATGCAGTGTAGACGTGTAAGCAGTTCCCGACGTTTCGTAGACACCATGACCATTCGTCTCACCCAACGCGTAACATCCCAGAGGACTTCAGCAACACCCCTGCAAGAACCCAAAATCTACCAACAATGCCGGACTTTCTGTATTAGTATACAGTATATCAGATTACAAACGCCTATGTGGGTACTGGTCCTGTTAACCTAGATACTGTAAAATAACAAGGTCAAAGAGCAAACAGCAACTACATCAGCATGATTTACAATAAATATCTTGCGCTTGGAAGGTGGTTTATATTATGTGAGTATGTAATTAATTTTGCTGGTTGTAAATTACAGAATTACAAGAGGATGCATGTTTATGTCCGCAGTAATTACTGTGTTGTGGCGGTGAACGGAGCGAACCGTTAAAACAGAAGTTGAAGGTTTCAAAGAACTTAATTAGTACTAATTACATGACGCGCCACCTTCAACACGGTTTCTTCAGTCGGTAGCGTTTGAAGGGCAGTGACTTGACTGAGAGAGGGAGCGCACTGAAGTCTGAAGGGGCAAAGTGCTGGCTACAAGAACAAACAGAGCTCTTCCACAGACACGTAAATACGTTGTCAATTCAAAGGGCCAAAGGGCAACCTTGCAAGACTGTCCCTTGCAGGCAGCAAAAGAAAATTACTGAGCGCTACGGTCGATTATTTAACGCTCCTGCTTTGTAGGTTCCGAGTTCGAAGCTCAGGTGTAAGATCGGTTACACGGTTATGGTTGTGGTGGCTCTTCTGGGCCCCTACGCTTTGTCTGGACAGTGCTTTACAACAGTGTCCCTTCCCATTCATTATTCACAAGTCACCCTACCATTTGGCGGTATGCAATCAGTCCATCTAAAAAGCGTCGTTAAACAAACTATGAATCAATAACGATGGAATTTTACTGCAATGTTTTACAACAGCACAAATAGAAGGTCTGATAAAGAACGGAATTAAGTCCATTGAGATTTCAGGTGTTCATGGCTCTTGAAATGCGGACTGCTGTCTACTTGGGTTGACAGGGTGTAGTCTGGAAGGCTGATACTGACGTTCCAGAGAGAACTGCTGCCTCTGTATTCAGGGCTGAAGTATACTCAGCTCCACCATGAACAGGGAGCCAGCACGTTCATCTGAAACGTTCATACCCACCAACCAGACTAGACGACAGCAAATGAGAAGGCTGAAATCTACAACCTACTTATTACTTCTGATTTTTAACAGGGTCGCCGGAATTACGTTTGTGGACAGGCGGTGAATGGGAGTTTAACACACACACACACAATTTTAATCCGAACAGGTACATTATCTCATTTAAACTCAGCAAATTCTTAAATAAATTTAAATAAAGTGTAACAGAAATTTATAAATATGACTGCTGACCCAAAATTATTCACGTTTCTGTAGACTTAAAAAAATTGTTAATGCAAGACCATCATCAAAACTGGTTCCGTTGAAATCACGTGTTCAATTCCATCAAAGGAGTGACTTGTTATACATACAAGTGCTCAACAGACTTACACAAACATGTCTTTCGCGACAGATTAGAATTTCTTAATAACGCACCCACACGAGTTTATAAGATCTCCCCTTACATGTCGCAGTCTACGAAGTCCGTGAATATGTGGAATTATTCGTTGTGACTGACCTACTGTTTAACCACTGGTCTCGTGTTGACTACAAGCATTATTTTCTGACAGATGGAATGTGACAAGTGTTTGTCATTTCGGTCAGAACACCCGTATTATTGTTGTGCGCTCTTAATTGTGTTATTTAACTACGCTGTTAGTTCCTTAGATTGCGGCGTGTTGGAGACAGAAGGATGAATGGATGGCTGGATGGATGGCTGGATGGATGAATGAATGGGTGGATGAATGAGAGGAGGAACGAATGGAGTTGGAGAACTGGTGGATTGGTACTGACAGGTGACAACCGACATACTCAAAGTTTAATCTGTCTCTGCCACAAATAAAACATGGACTGGTGGGGATCGAACCCCGGCCTCGGCGGTATGAGACCAGGGACTAACCGCATTAGCCTTGACAAAGCTGCACTGATGTAAGGAACAGTTACATGTTATCCTCTGTCTTCCAATCAGCAGTTTAATCAATTCCGGAAATACAAATAACCGTTAAGAAGAGAAGGTGATAACTCCATTAACGTCTTCCAAGCAGGTTATCGGTTCTAATAAGAAAAAGTTTAAAACTCAATACTTGCTGAGATATAAAGCTGTGTCATTGGGTATGTAGTTCCCGACGTGTGAAAGTTCGTGTTGCGTTCAGCTTCAGGGTCAAGCAGTTTGGACTTCTTGCACGATCGTTAGCAACAATGGGAAACTCTCGCCCAACGCAGAGACGACTCTTCGGTGACAGGGCTGTGAGAATGCCAGATCTCGCAAGGAAACCCTGATCTCCACGCACAGTGACACTTGCCTTAACTATGCCAACGAACTTCACAGCAGCATACACCGTAATCCGAGTCGCTCTCATTTAGTCGAAGAAGGCATTTTCACTTAGTTGGGTCACGTGATCTAGTAATGCTAACTGGGTCCATCATTCACATTTCTTCAGTACCAGATATTTACAAAGCACAATGTTGAAGAATTAAGCTAGTTTCTTCCACACTTTCATTCTGAACGTTGTTTGAACAGGTGAACAATTTCACATACGATACTCCAGCTTCTGAGCAGGATTAACACTCAGGTGATGCACGTTGCATCACGAACGGGGCACTTACAATCCAATATACACATTACCAATTAACTTAAAGTTTACTCTTTAAAGACACCGTTTTAACCAATATTTTGACAGTCGCATATAACCTGAGTACCTGACAGCACTACCAATACATCAACCAATCAACGACCACCATCCCAGTATTATACCTATTCAGCCTAAACAGACCCATCAAACGTGTCCGACACTAGTGTAAACCTATAATTAGTGACACTTAACAAGCTGCGTCTCATTATCTCCTGCATGGTTTCTAGGGCGAAGTAAACATCCGTACAGATCGATAATAATCTGCTGCGCCAAATTAATGATATTTTTAAACAGGTCTCTGCAAACAATTTTCACAGTTAAGTTCAGACGTGCACAAATCCCAGGTTCAAGGACGTCGTGGCGTCTAAATTTAGTACGGTGACGCCTGATGTATGTACATCCTTACGATGAAACTTGTTACCCTTCTGAGGCCCAGAATATTAAAGTGGCGCGTAGATTTTTGGAAAATCTGCGCATCCCTGGCTTAGACCCCGTAAGAACCAACGCAAGCTCTCGCGACTAGCGGTGCTGTAAATACAATAAACACACTCTGTCTCGTTTAACCGATCAGTTAATAATGTGAGGACAATCTCTCTTTGTTCCGAGATCTACACGAAACACATAAATACACTGTGTCTGCAGAAGGCAGACTTTTTGTATGTTAAACCTGGTGGTACATAACGTAACCACTAAATTATAAAAGTTTAGGGCTATTTTGAGCCAGTTTTAAGCCAAAGAGCAAACAGTGCATTTCCTAATTATTTCTGTCATTCTTTTCCTGTGGTTAAGTCCTGGATCTTCTCACACTCTCCCTTTCAGTTCCGGTCATTCGTCGAATGACGGTTACCGATACTCACTTCTCTTCAACGGCAATTGAAGTCGGTCCACTAAGTTTTTAATGTCATCAAAGGGCGTCAAGCGCCAACATGCAGATACACGTTTAGGATAATCGGCGCCCTTCAGCGCATTGTCCATCATTCTTCTTGCACTCAGTTGCCCGGACGAGCCCGGAAAACTTACGCACAAGTGCACAATACGTACGCATGATGAGAAGGTTGTGTTCAATTATCTGTCCGCATTTTTTATCATTGCCATATTTCATTATATTTCATAATGAGCGTTTACACCCTTGATTCTAACCCTTAATTTATTTCCGCGCGTACAACTTAAATTCACTTGATTCTCACAAATAATTCGACGGATAAACGTTCACGTCTCTTAAGAAGTTACACCGTGTCGACGACTGCTAAACAATTCCCTACGTTCTGGAGGCATTACGGCCCTTTACAACGTCTGTAACTAGTTAATAATCGATAAGGTGTAACATCCCCAAGTTCGAAGACACGGCAGTGAACACCACAAATCAATTTGGACAGTTTTATAAAAGTTATTCTTTACACAGGTCAAAGTTACTACCGTATGTAAATAGTGTAACAATCGAACTCCATACAGCACAGTCCTGCTGGAGCTCAACTCACCTGTCCAAAATAGTCCCTACTTTTTACGGAACCCGAGGCCGTGTTAGCGTGGGCCAGCCAACTAATTTTATCCGAAGCCTGTTGAATAATATCCAAAGATTCGCATCTTATTTCCTTAATATCCAAAATACTCTTATTCTTCGATCTACGTCCACGACTCCCAGGTGTCTTCCTCCCTTCAATCTATCAGACTAAAATTCTGAATACCACGCTCATCTCCCCGATGCATGCGGCATATCTTAATGTACAAACCATTTTTATATGACAGGGGTGGCCACAAATTCGGCTCGCGCACGTCACTGACGTGCCTGGGGCAAGGCGCTTATAAAGGAGTAACAACCGATATCTGGTAAACAAACGCTTGACAACAGACCACTAGCGCAACTAGCGGATTCCTCAACGAACAGTATATCCCCACGTTGTTAACAGAGGGCCGGTTGCGTTCTCTCGTGCAGTGCGCGCTGTTGCGACTGTACGTTTGGCTTGATTCATTAGACAGAGGCTTTTGTCGAAGTTGCTTCCCAAAATACGGCTCCAAACTGGACTACCTGGCCACGCCTGTTATATTACATCCTACCGGCAACGAAATTTTATGTCTACCTTTCAATTACAATGTGTTACATAATTATGTAACAACATGCTCGGTATACAGCATTAAGTTATAACGACTACATAAACGTGCTACTCACGGATAGCAGTATATGTGGTACATCTGCACCTCCTGTTAGCCCTTCCAGACAAAAGATTGTCAATATACTCAGGCTTAGGTATATCATCGTCATTCTCCCTCTAAAACGTTAAGTCCGATTTTTGATGACTTGCAGGTTACAAAGGTGTAATCCGTTCTACGTAGTATTTTTATTTCATCCGATAAAATTTTAAAGTGTAGGCCAAGAAATTATAAAAACTCTTATCTCTACGGAAATTGTGAAGTTTTGCATCTCCTCTAAAAGTCACAAAAAAGCAAATTAGTAGAAAGGCGAAAGAAAATGTCTCCTGTTGATTAACTGTGCGTCTAAGATTGATGACACCCGCGACCAAGGAGAGAGAAAGAGAGAGAGAGTGAGTCACAAAAGCCCATTACAAAAACAAAAAAAAAAACACAAAAGTA
>Ga0123353_10018271_pt1 | contig 10358 bp, 8 predicted proteins | sample TergutLab28metaG_3_FD_92763 | JGI IMG/M metagenome (GOLD analysis project Ga0123353, IMG submission 92763) | Labiotermes labralis P3 segment gut microbial communities from Petit-Saut dam, French Guiana - Lab288 P3 | ecosystem: Host-associated > Arthropoda: Insects > Digestive system > Gut ...
TGCGACTTATTTGTTGAGTTATTTCATGGGTTGTATTGCTCTGGTTCGATGTGTGTTGGTGTTACGTTGTGGTTTGGCTGGGGTGGTGTGGTATCCGGATGCAGGCTGAAGCCTGCATACGGATACGTGTCATAAGTACAGAGAACCGGTCCTGCAGGTGGGGGTTGGGTGAGGGGCTAAGAACCTCTATCCGTAAAACATCACATGCCTAGATACATGAAGAACAGCAGGCCAAGACCCGACACTCAGCTGTTGCGCCACAAGAAGAATCAGACGAAGAAGGAAAAAACTAAGAAGAACCATTGCTTTGTTTTACATGTGGTCTCTTTCATCAGACTGAACGTTCGAAGTATTTCTTACCTTTGCTATCTGTCCTACACTATAGAAATATTTGGTAATGAATACGTTAATGAAAGTTTTCATGAGTAAATTTCATATTGTCGAATTTAAGCTTTCTTCAACAGCAGCTGATCTTAATTTCAATTGTCAGCAAACCATAAATTTTTATTTATGGATACCATTCCATTGTGATAATGCCAATGTTTGTATGTTCATTCGAATACAACACAAATTCAATATAATCAAGTAACGCAAGACATTAAATGAGTATATTGAATTAGTGTTGTGTGCGACTGAACATATAAACATTGTCATGATTTTTTTCGCTCCGGCGAACAGTGTTTATTTGTTAGTGACAAAACATTTCCTCATCCTTCGGGTAGATAAATAAGTTTCGGAACCGTCAACACGGAAATGTGACCTTGAATCAGTTGTACATTTTTCAGTAGCACGTTATTTACATGCAGTTTATAAAGACTAAAGTAGCTATTATGTTCCTTATTATTCTGAATAAACAATGTAAGGAAAATAATCTCAAGTCTGCGTGTAGTTTCATAGATTGTAGAGCGCTGTCTTCGCGTCAGAGAAATTTCACATAAAATTATGTTTTTACCTTCGCTTGGCGGACATCGAAGTCAGCAAACCATGTCTTCACATAATGGACATCAATATTTGTAGAATGTGAAAAGTTTCACTGTTGCTGAATTAAGTGGTGGACTTCAGTGGATGAAAAATTAACTCCATCGGCTCCGTTACTGAGGGTGCTTGCCTTTAAAAATTCCGATGCGTAAAAATAATATAAAAAAAGGGGAAGTTACAAATAGGCAACAAAGCAAACAAACTTGCGACATCTGTACCTGAGAAGTCTCTAAAAGTGCGGAGAAAATCAGATGAAGTTTTTGTATTAAAAAGTTTTAAATTTTCTCCACAAATACAGTCTTAGTAAATTGCGTCAGTTGATACGAAGTAGAAGAACTACCTCAGATAGACGAAGGTTTAAGAACAACCCATTTTTGAAAGTTGTGAAGCATTTACTATGCTAAACAATGTATTAGTTAAACCGTCTTTACACAGTGTTTTGTAAGCCTGATGATGGCCGAGTAAGGCCGAAACATGTTGTTTAGTTGAATAGTTGTAATAATAATTTGCAACTGTTAATATATTGTTGTGTAAAAACGGATTAACTAATACATTGTTTACGTACAAAACGGGATGGAAACTATCCAATTTAGAATTTACTACGCTGTTTGCGCAACTAACTGAACTCTAATCATTCATTCTGTAATTTCGAATTAACTTAATTTACGTAAGCTTTTTTTACAACGAATACAAGGGTTTTCCAAAGAAGTACCTTAATTAGGAAAATACATGGCGCTACAGCAGGTAGCTAAATTAATGTCTGTAACCATAACACAAGGCGCTGTAAAGACAATATTGTATAAACCATATTTATTTCTGGGACTTTGATATTTTTTAATACTGAGTTGACATACTTTTAACGCACAATTACAGTACATCTACATGCCAGATTTCGTACCCCTAAACATAACAAATATAATATAACAAAAAATATAGTCTAATATATAATTTAATAAAACCATGAAATATTAAATATTGTAACTGCGTGTTTTTTCCTCAATTCCTCACCATGTAAATCGCATGGCGCAATATGGCAGATTAGTGTAAATTATTACCTTTTTCGATTACTATAGACTGCAGCCATGGTAAAGATAGCAAACAAGGCAGTCGATATATGTACGTAGATCTTACATAAAATACCTGGCATTTTTTGTCTGATGTAACTGAACTTGTATTTACTCGCAAGATTTAATGAAAATACGAAAATACGTTCGAGTTTTTCCATACGGACGGACTGAGAGAGAGGATGCAGTTAACAGTCGCTTTTCGCAACTCTGAGAATGCGCCTTATTAAATAATACTGAGGTAACAAAACAGTATTAAATGTGTGACAGAAGAGAACAAGTATATAATATGACACGGTATTTAATAATGTCAGAATTACTGAATGTTAAAATGTCACACCGCTTTTATTTAAACACCTGCCATAGCCTTAGCGACTGCGTAATATATGCCCGTGGGGTTTAAACATGTAGTCGACTGGCATACGTATGTCTCTCGATGTGGAGCGTGACTCGGTTAATAGATATAGGAGATAATTCTACGAAAAATGTACGTTGCATTTTGATGACTGTCATTTTAATAAAGCGATATGATACAACAATGACGAGTAAGTCGAAACAGTTTAATATAAATTCCATGTTATCAGAAAGAAGTAATTCGCTCGAAAACGTGTGATTTTGGAAATGAATTACATAGAAAACATTTCTTCTTCAGAAGCCAGTACAAACTCAGATGGTCAAGCACTTCTTCGCCTTTTAAATAAATCCGAAATCTCATTACCGTGGTAACGAAAATCCGCAGTTGGATACTATCTTCTGGCAGTTGAATCAAATCCATATCCTTGTAACGTTTTCATGATTCATTTTAATATTGCATTGGTATATATTCAATGTTTGCCCAGTCTTATTGAATAAAGTTTGGTGTGTAAGTTATATCGCTCTGTGCAGCCTACGTGTCCTGTCCCTGTTTTTCATTTCATTTACCTAACATTATTACGTACTGTCTACAATTTGTGATGGACTTCACTGTGTAATTTTCTCCATTCTTCCAGTTCGTGCTCCCCAGGATTCCATACAATCATCCGTAATCTGTGTTTATTTATTTGCTCGTAATTTAAGTCTGTTAATTGATGACAGTGCCGGTCCCAGTGGCCGTGCCGTCTAAGGCTTAGGTTTGCGGCCGTTCGCCTACTGAGATTGCGGGTTCGAATCCAGTTTGCCTTGAGTAGTGCGACAGAGCGGGTGTGTGTGCTCCGCAGTTGTATACCCTACGAATCAATAGCAGGTGTTGTGAAGTGTGTTGTGCTAATTTAGTTGTTTGAGTCTGAGTCGCAATGGAAGAACGACAAAACACAATTGTTTGTGAATTCGACCCTTCTAGTCCGCGCATTACGGCACATCACATCCACGACTGGATTTACGAGAGTCTACGATTACCGGAATCGGACTTCAGAATAATACAAATTGATGGGCCCCGACGCCGTGTTTACATCAAATTTCATTCCAGTGATCGGCCATACGCCGTGCTTCAGGCAACCGAAGGACGTGTGGAATTCCGCCATGACAATGGTGAGTTATCTTTAGTCAATATAAGCTTGGCTGGCATAGGAATACGGAGCATTAGACTGGCTGGCTTGGCCCCCAAGGTAAAAGAGAAAACAATACGTGAGGCACTGTCACCTTATGGAGATACGAGAGAAGTGTACGAAGAAACATGGTCCAAAGGGTATCGTTATCAAGTCTATAATGGAGTAGGCATTGCTATGACGAACATTAAAAAGCACCTTCCATCGCATATGATAATTGCTGGATCGCGAGCTCTAATATCATACGAAGGCCAGTCGCCCACGTGCTATGATTGCAATGAACAAGGCCACATAAACTAAGACTGCCCTCGTCGTAGGTAAATCGAAACAAAACGAGACGATAACCGACCTGGGTTAACATCATAACCCCAAAGCCAATGCGTCAACAAATGGAAACAATGCGCGATACAGTTCCGACTCAACAGAATAACCATAAGGTCGACATGATAGACTTACTGAACGTAATATAAACCAGGCAAGTGGATCCTCCCACGTCGGTGAATACTGCCGATGAGGAAACTAAAATGGACACAAACACTGGACAGGGACATACCTCAACCACAACAGGGCATTCGGCAAGCGATTGAAGGAGAGGAAATGAACGACTTACCGCTTGACATTGAGAATTCGAAGACACATAACACAACGTTATGTGTGGACATACCCGCACGGGACAAATACAATGAGGACTCGGGGAGTAAGGCAACCCTACTGGAAAGAATGCACTCGAAAGACAACCCCAGTGATGAGGAATCACAAATGGAGGAATTACATATGACACCATCACAGACGAATACCATGCGAACGAAAAAGCTCAAGACTGAACGAGACGCCCCCGCCACTAGGGAAAGGAAACGCAGCAAAACAAAGCTCAAAACTGCACATAAATAATGAGTCACACAGCCTTTTCCGCCCTCCTCATTTAGATGAGCTATACATACCGAGTAATGACATTAAATATTAATGGGATCGCGTCATCTACCAGACTTCAGATGCTTGGGGACTTTCTGCATAGACACGATGTGTACTTCGCCCTTCTACAGGAAGTGACAAATGTAAACAACTTCACTTTCCAGGGCTACCAAATTTTTGAAAAGATTGGCACGTCAGGAAGAGGGACTGCGATGTTTCCTAAAGTGGACTTGCAACTACGTAGATTGAAACGCGTACCAACGGGACGTGGAATAGCCGCATATTACAATAACACATGCATAATAAACTTATATGCACCATCAGGCACATCGAACCATGCAGAGAGGGAAGCCTTCTTCAATACGGAACTAATAGTTCTGATACCGCACACCCCGACTGACCTGATAATGGCCGATGACTTTAACTGTGTATTATCAAACCTTGACTGCACTGACCACCGTAATAGTAGCAAAACATTTGAAAGGTTTATCCAGGGCCTCGGGCTGGTCGATGTCTGGGACGCATCAGAAAACAGACAGATATATACTCACTACACACCTACTGGTGCGGCACGACTAGATAGAATATATGTTATGACTACGACAACCCTGTTTACACATAGAGGAAGGGGAATATAGCGTATGAACATATCATACCTGAACGATCTACTTTTTCAAGACAAGATAAAAGTGGCATGGAACGAGTGGAAGACACATACGCCACGATATCCCGATATAGTCCACTGGTGGGACCAATATGCTAAACGTATGATTTAAAAAACCTCTTTACACGTGAAGGCACGGAGAGAAACATCGACCGAATAAAGATGGAAAATTTCTACTATACAGCCATCTATAATGTGCTTCAAGAACCCGATCAGCACACGTCAATAACGCTTGCAATGAAGAGACTTAAAGCAAAAATCATACGTCTAAACAGTATCCACCGTTAGAGGTTACTGGTGGACACAGGAGAACAGGATAGAATAATGGGTGAAGAACCTTCCCTCCATCATCTCCTCAAAACTCGGAAGCGTCAAGCCAGCCGTCTTATAAATCAGATATAAGAGGATAATGGCACTCTACAGACATTTTCAATGTCAATTATGAAGTTCTTCTCGACACGGTTTCATGCAAAATTCCAACTCATACAAATAGACGAGAGGAGTGTAAGGCAACTTGCGATTGCGGATTACACACCGTAACGCCCGAAATGAACGCAGCATTAAAAGAGCCCATATTCCTGGAGGAGCTGCGGCATGCGATAACACAAGGGAAAGCGTACAAGGTCCCCGGCCATGAAGGAATTTGCCTTGAGTTCTTCAGGACAGCCTGGGATGTGCTAAAGCTCGACTTACTACAGATAATGAATCGCATGTACATGGAGGGCACAATAACGGTTAGGCAACTGCAAGGGTTCATTGTCTGGTTGCCGAAGAATGCACACTCCAAGAACGTCGACGACTGTAGACCCTTGACGTTGCTGAACCCCTACTATAAAATCTTGGCACGGTTAATAGCGAACAGAATAAGACCATGTTTAGCAGCGATACTTCACACCAGTACTGCGGTAAACAAGGAAACTCCGCGTTTGAAGCAGTAGCCACAGTGAGAGAGGCTGTCGCTTATGATGAAATAACGAAGACTCCATTATGCATTGTGTCCATTGACTTCAGTGCTGCGTTTGACAAAATTTCGAATTCTTACCTGTTGGCAATGTTAGACGCCCACGGATTTACTGACTGGTTCCTTCAACGCATTATGGGAATGTACGATAAAACGACGTCGGAAGTGCAGATAAACGGACTTAGATTCAGCCTGGTCCCGATACATATTTCCATCAGACAGGGATGTCCACTAAGTATGCACTAATTCGCAATGTGCCTAAACCGGCTATTCCAGACACTGGAAATAGAACTCAAAGACATTCAGCTCGGACGGGGACATGCAAAAATGGCGGTAATTGCGTACGCCGATTATGTCACCGTATTCTTTACCTCACCGGAGGATGTCCGAAAGCTGCAAGAAACCCTGCTCAACTACGAGGCTGTAACAGGAGAGATAGTCAATATGCGGAAATCCCGAGCACTGGCGCTCCGTGCTTGGGACATGACAACACAGATAATGGACATCCCATATCATACTGATGTCAAAATCTTGGGATTCCACTTCACAAACAAAGTGAACACATTTGCCAATGTGACCTGGTCTTGCTCAAGATATATAGTACAGAGACCTGAGCCTAGACAGAAGGATACATTTCGTACATGATTATCTGTTGGCCAAAGTATGGTATGTAGCTCAGATATACCCCCTCATCTGCTGAATGCATACGGCAGCACAACACCACGATATAATGGTTCATCTGGCGAGGGGAAATATTCAGGATTCCCCTATCCACCCTTCAGCGTGGGAAGATGGACGGGGGTGGGACCTCGTAAATGTGTGGGCAAAGAGTAGAGCACCGAATACAAGAACAGAGTCAGCGAGATGGGTCACTCACTTCTGGATGGGTGAAGAAATGGAACCTACACTCCCGGACTGAAAACCCCCCATTTCCAGAAAGAATACCAGCGTCACTGGAATACATACGTAACTACATCGTAGACGTGGCATACATACCTCGTCAAGGAGGATCGGAGACGGCAAAGGCTTATTGGAAACGCCTCTATACAACGTTACAAGCGTTACACAACGCGTCCTTCACCCCACAGGAAATGCGAATCGCGAGGCTGTGGCCGCAATCAGACTGGCAGACAATATGGAAGAACTTAATAACAGCTCCGATATCAGAAGCAGACAAAGCTGTGTGGTACAGGACGATACACGACATCTTCCCGACGAATGAGAGACTGCACCAGATGAAAATGTCCCCTACAGACAACTGTAAGGAATGTGTCAACAAAGATACCCTCCTGCACCGTCTAACTGAATGTGGAGAGGGTCATTCAATGTGGGAATGGACAAGGGAGATTATTGCAAGGATGTTGCGCAACGACCCCGGCGAAAATCCCCAACGAATGGCTGTTGCGCCCACAATTTTACCTCTGGCCTCCGCAACGTCATCGTGCGGTACTATGGGTGTTATCCCTATTTGTAACATTCCGAATAAACCACCTACGAGGCCTGACGCTACACGACTTAATGGACTTTCTGAAACGATCTAAATGGAAAATGTACCAATCATCAAGCAGGCATAGGAGAGTTACGAACTTCCTCACAGTACTGGACACCACATACTAGTAGTGACTAGTGGCGGAAGGCTCAGATACACATACTAGCAGACTAATGCTATTGTGTCAAGGCCCAGGAAGTGAACCGAGTAGTGAATTTACTTAGGTTTTCCACCCTCGAGTAATCATCCTAAGAAGCTTTACCCACTTCAGTTTCCAAGTACCCATACGGTCTTGCAACATTTCATGTTTATGATCACGATAACCCGATAGGAGGGCAATGTGCTCCATATATGTACGATCTTATGTAAACATATAAGAACAAAAAAATATCCCACCGGGGGCATGTATGTCTGTCCGTTTTGAGTGTTGTGTGTTGTCAGGTAGAGGTCTCTGCGACGAGCTGATCACTCGTCCAAAGGAGTCCTGCCGACTGTGGCGCGTCGTATGTGATCTAGAAACCTCGTGAATGAGGAGGCCCTGGCACAATGGGGGTTGTCGCGCCAAAAACAAACAAACAAATTGATGACAATACTTTAGTGCCTTCAAATGACTTCTCCAATCATATTATGGATGAGGTCCTTATACTGTAATTTGTAAATGTTATTAAATGTAACTTGATTTTTTGTTTTTTCGTACCTTTATTTTCTCTATTAACTTGGAAAAACGTTCCTCTAATTTGCTGACACGTGAAACCCTGTACATTTATACGTAACATGAACCATGCAATTTCTTTTTCCTCCAGAATAACCCTTTGTCGAATACACATTTCCACGCACAGTTTAAACTGAATATCCGTGATCGGAATACGTCTTATTTTCAGCAACGTCACAACCTTGCGCCGAGCGGTCAAAGGCGTGGGTCTGCGGCAACTTATATTCTGGGATTGCTGGTTCGAATCCCGCCCCGGTTTGATGCCTGTATCTTGTGAGTGTTGTGTTGGCAGTCAGAATTCCCTACCACGATCCGATCCTTCGTCTAGAGGAGTCCTACAGAGTATCTGTGTGTCACTGAGTGTGACCAAGTTTAAAGTAACACACTACACCTACAGTGAGTGGGAAGACAGAGGCCAGAATAAGAATGAAAACAATACCAATTCCGAAGTTGGGTTAGTACAGTGTCTTATTTAGTGTCACCATTAGAGGGTAGTTTGTGGGGCCGTGTAGTTTGGTAGATGTGTACTATCATTTAGAAAGGACTACAGTTAAGGGGGAGAGGATGTTAGCGGGTTTCTGCTTAACACTGGCAACCATCTACCAAACTACATTGCGTCGTATTCAAAAAGACGCTTGACTGATTTTCTTATACTCTGTATCAACCCTTATCCTGCTAACGTGGAGTATAGGGTGAGCACCTAACAATGCCAGCAAATTCCAGATGGGATTTAACTCGGCGTTTAAAGGGTTAAACAATACTCTGAATTTCAGCAGAATTCCTTTACTCAAGAGAACGTCATTTTCTCCTCATTTTCGTGTGCAAATGCTTGTAGTGTAAATCAACGGTACAAATCAATTGATGCGGTCCAAATTCCATACTGGAGCCGGAAATGCCAACAGTTTTAAGTCATTGACTCTCTCTCTCTCTCTCTCTCTCTCTCTCTCTCTCCGTCCTGCTCGTATGGGAACTTTGCTGAACATAACAGTCCTGGTGTAGTCGTCCTCAGAGGGCTATTCCATCCGTTACCACTAATGCCATTGCCGTCATGGCATGCATAAAATGACCAGCCGTCATTTACAGTTGCGGACTTCTCAGTGTGACGTGCATAGTAGAGTAATTATTGCTACTAAATAAATGAGATAGGTACTTACCAATATTGTAGTATAATATACAATTAGAACACGTTATAACGATATTTAAATACTAACATCTAACGTAATAGTCCTTGATAGGAGCGTTCGCACAGTAGCGAATAGTGCCTATTAGCTTCGTCATGCCTGTCTGTCCGTCCGTCTGTACTTCCGCATGGGCTCCTACTGGACGGATATTTATGAAACTTGGTATCTGAGGTTTTTTTTTCTTATAAACTCTGTCTAGAAAGTTCAAGTTTCAAAGAAATGTGACAAGAATAACGCGCCCATTACATGAAGACTTACCTACTTTCATGATAATACCTCGCTCAGTTCTTCTTAGAATGAGAAATGTTTCAGACGAAATTTGTGGAGAAAATGAAAAGAAAAATATTTTGTGTTCAAAAACATTTTCCCGCAAATCGTACCGTTTGTGAGATAATGTGAAAAATTATGGTAGAGCTAGACATGCCACAGGTGACACTGTAATACGGCGCATACGCATTTCATGGTGGGTAAGTAGCGCTACAAACACGTGTTCTGAATATGTAATATTTATAACTATCCACAACAAAAATGATTAAGCGAACGCGCCCTTTCTTGGGGTAGGGGGGGGGGAGACGGCGCTATGACATATTCGGGCACATAAACACATGGTGCATATGAACAGAAAATGTTATTTTGTGTATCTATTAATAACCCAAAATTAATGAATCTTGTTTATACACGTATGCCTCTACATGTTTCGAACACACGTGCTTATCATCAGGAGGTAAAAAATGCATTACACAGCCTCTGGTATCATCACACCTATAGGTGTAGAGGCATGAAATAAACTCATTGTAAAACAAAAATTTTGTGCATCAAGTTGGTTAATTACCGAGATAAATATACTGAGATGCACGGTCAGCAAAACGTCAAA
>Ga0123353_10018272_pt1 | contig 10358 bp, 4 predicted proteins | sample TergutLab28metaG_3_FD_92763 | JGI IMG/M metagenome (GOLD analysis project Ga0123353, IMG submission 92763) | Labiotermes labralis P3 segment gut microbial communities from Petit-Saut dam, French Guiana - Lab288 P3 | ecosystem: Host-associated > Arthropoda: Insects > Digestive system > Gut ...
TGTGTGTGTGTGTGTGGTGTGTGTGTGTGGTGGGTGTGTGTGTGTGTGTGGTGTGTGTGTGTGTGTGTGTGTGTGTGTGTGTGTAGTAGCGCAGCAGTTCCTAGTAGGCCAGGGCCTCCACTATCGAAGCTTCACGATCACACTCAGACACACCACACTCGGTAGGACCCGTCTGGACGAGTGATCAGCAGTGCTCAAAAGAGACAGACGTCCTTGCCCGCGGCGGGATCGGAACCCACAATCCCAGCAGACGAGCTGCCGCAGATCCACGCCTTTGATCGCACAGCCACTGGGTTCACCTAGGTACACGTGCAGTTTAGTCTATACTGAAAGAGGTCTTGAAGATATACGGCGAAATTATGTGGACTGGATTCATTGCGTTTAGGATAGGGTGTAGAGGCAGGATGTTGTGCGTTTGTAAGTGTGCTGCTTAACACTGCTGTCAGTTACTGAGATTGTATTGCGTCCACGATGGATGGATGACTGTAGAACGCTGGTGCAATGATACCGACAGGGAAGAGCTGAAGCACTAGTCGGAAAACGACCTGACGTAGTGCTGCTTTGTCCACTATAAATCCCACACAGACTGGTTGAGAAAGAACCCGGTCGTCCACGGCGAGAGGCCTGCCACTAACCGCCTATTGTGAACACGGTACGAAGTTGATGGATCCGCCGGAAACCGGGAGAGTTCCGACCAAATGATCCGCTGTCAGTTGTAGGAAAATGCTCTTTTCCGTGCAGTTGACTGCAGGCGTTCGGAGCTCAGTCCTTTATTTTCATGTATGTAAATGCGGTCAAATCGAAAACAAGAGTGCGGCCACTGTGCTGGGTGAGTAGTTGCGCGAGAATAAGACTGTCATGCAGATTGTATTAGCTTCGATTTGAATGTGTGGTGTGTCTCGCAGCTACAGACGTTCACCTCTTTGATGCGATAACTGTGGGCACCGTATTTGTGACGCCGCCGGCTACCCTACCTCGTCCATTCGCTCGATGTGCCTAAAAGAGGAGCAGCGTTCCAGTTTGGCCCTCCGCCCTATCCAGCCGTACAGTCAGCCAGAAATAGACGGCACTGGTGCGGTTGGTTTCTTCTCATGACACAACGAGCTCCACACCCTACTACGCATCCTAGGCACTACTATACAGTCTCTATATTCGTCCATGTTGTCTATTTCTATGCCTTCTTAAACGTACAGGAACTCTTCTTCTCAAATTAGATCTCTTCGGTTACATTAAGAATGAAACAAAATTATCACTGCCTGAAGCAAGAATTGGCCACTCATTAACCGACTAGCAACAGAGTTATCAGTTTCTGTGAGCGCAGCTGTGGGGGTTTGGATTCAGATGCACATTGGAATTATTCTGAACACTTCTGTTTGTGCACATGTTTATTTCAATCAAAGTACACTTTTTTTATATACATGGGTCCGTGCATCTTGAATCGAATCTAATAATTGCCCAACAAGATGCATCTAATTCAGTTTATTATATTTCTGTAGGCAGCTCTGCATGTTTCGGGTGTTGACACCCATCATCAGGAGCTGGTACAGCTGTAATTACAGCTTCTGGTATTGATTAACCGGATCTACTAACAACCGCTCTCGTTGTTGAGTTGGAACTGATTCATGAAGCAGTTCCAACTCAACAACACCCGAAACATGTAGAGCTGCCTACAGAAATATAATAAACTGAATAAGCCGCATCTTGTTGGACAATTATTAAATTCAAAATACACGTGTTTTCTAAATGCCCTGTTCCCCCCCCCCTTTTTTTTTGTTTTGGTGGTTTTTATTGCAAATTGGACCTAATGTTTCAAAGGGAATTGCTGCCCGTTCCGTAAAATTTCTACTCATATTTCATTAAACATCCACCGTAGCGAAAAATAACTGAAACAGAAGTTGCAGTTCTTAAGCCGATGTCTATTTTATTTCCTGTGCCGATTTTTTGCATTATTAATCGTTACTCAAGATGATACAGAGTTCTACTTGAGCGGCATGAAAGTTGGGATTGTGTCGATATCTGCTGTAGAATGACTTCGGAATTCACTAAGCGTCCTAATTAATGGGCACGTGGAGGATTTTATTTTTGGTGTAAAGGTGCCAAGAACATGATGCTCCAGCACGAGTGACTTCATTTTATTTCTGATTAATCGATTGTTGTGCTTACTGTCCTTCGTATTAGGACACTGTAGGACTGTCTGGCTTTCACATAAGAAGTCCTCTCACAGAAACGTTTTTCTCATTTGGCAGCTGTCATACTGTGCCTATTTCACGGGTCTGTTTCGGTGGAATTCGTATTTGTACTTCCTAGTTGTTCGCGAGGTTCGCAGATGGTCGTAGCGTTAAACCTTGTGCTTTTAAATACGTTCACGTCATTAGAGGAACCTTGTAGGTTAATAAGAAAAACAGCATAATTAAGGGCTTCGCAGTTTATACCATTCGTGTAGTATTGTTATCGTAACAAAATGAAGGAGAATGAGATGGCCGGGAAATTTGGCGCAAATAACCAATATATGTATAATGTATTCGCAATTGGCAGAAAATTTGAAGGGGAAGGCACCGCTTGCGACAACAAGGCGTTTATGAGAGGATAATATTAAACCGGGATGTGAATGTGTGGGGTGTATGGGTTCCACTAAAGGCACGGAATTTATTAACTAGCTCAGCGACTTTTAAATTCCCAAGTAGGACCCTATTGCAAGGAGTTAAGGAAGTAGTGTTTTTATTTAGTTCAGATTGTTAGCTGTGTCCCATAACATTTAAGTTAAACGTTTCATAACACCGCACTGTTACGGGGAAGTCGGTTACATCTTCAACGCTGCGATCGCTTTTAATATTATTCCCTTCATTTAAGAAATGGACAGAATTACAAGTGTTTTTTTATTCGGGCTTTTCCCTTTAACATGAAAATGTGCTTCACGACCCGAGTTCAGTTTCTCTGAGGTCCAGGATTTCTGCCTTTACTACTACGTCCAGCTTTACCCCTACAGGTACTCATTCACCGTGGAAGCGATATGTTGGATAAGTAAGGTAAAACGACCGTCGTGTGCGCTTACCACCTCCGCGCCACCCATACATCTTCATAACACTGCGCTCAGACCGACGTGTAAGTTTGGTTTTACTTACTGAGTAATAAGCCTTCAGTCACCTGCTGTTTTGCGCCTTGTAGTCTGCAACAAATACCAAAGTTCCTGAACCTCTTGCGTCCATCGTCTTGGTGGAAGAACACTAGTCTCCTAAATTGCAGATGCAGACACCGGGTTTTCCATGTGATCTAATATAGTATAGCGCAAAAATTCTATTTGCGTGCAGGATAATTAAGGTCATGCAATTAAGGGCTAGTGGGCCGGGTAGCGTAGGCGGTATAGCGACTGGCTACGGGCTGGACGGTCCGGGGATCGAACCCCGGTGGGGGCGAGATTTTCTGCACCTGTCTACACCGGCCCTGGGGTCCACCCATCCTCCTGTACAGTGGGTACCGGGTCTTTCCAGGGGGTAAAGAACGGTCGGGACGTGACGCTGACCCTTCACCCCCTTCTAGTGCCGTGGTCAAGAAAGAGTAGAGCTATACCTCTACTCCCACTATGGGCCTTACGGCCTGTACAGAGCCTCAGTGCCTGTACAAGGGTGCACTTTACCTAATTAAGGGGTAGTTTTGTGACCGCTTGCTTGCTGGGATAGCGGGTTCGGATCCCGGTAGGGGGGGGAGGTGGGAATGGCTGTGTTTCTCGTGTGAGTGTTGTGTGTTGTGGAGGTACAGGTCTTTGCGACCCGCCTATCTATCTTCGAGAGGAGTCTTACCGAGTGAGTGTGTGTGTGTGTGTGAGTCATGGAGTGTGATGAGGTGCAACAATAACCCTCTACACCTACAAAGAGTGGGTAAAAGATGTCAGACTAAGAAAGAAAGAATGATAATTGAGGCAAAATTACAAACATAGTCATAATATGTAATATGCTTGTCTTTCGAACGGGTAAAACTTTGAGGTTAAGTTGCGTTTTGTATGATGCGTATTTGGATATACAAACATTCAATAATAATAATAATAATAATAATAATAATAATAATAATAATATCTTGTGCTTACCGATTTTTATTTGTTTATAATGATACATACATATATGGCTCAACATAGGTAAATAACTTGATGTGTCCATTTGAAGAGGGACTTTGGGATAATTTTGTTTCAGGGTTTTCGAAAAAAATAAGTTTTGAATCCCTGAACTAACAGGAATTCGATGTAGGGTATGTCCAAACAATTGTTAGATAATTCGGAATTTGAGGCTTATTGATTGCTAACGTGACTTATTTGACACAAAGCCATAAATGAGAATTCCGTTTTATTCCGTCAACCTTGAACATGTTACAATTTGCTGTAGGGCACCTTCACTGAATTTGCAATGTGTTTACGACTTTCAGCCACATTGTTTATAATAAAACGAAGTTTGCGTAAGACCATTAAAAAATTTAGCCGCATAAAAAGTTCACGGATGTTGTTGAAAGTCTTTATTGCCCTTGTTATTTGATCTAAATAAACTTCATATAACGTAACAATACTTTATGAAGTAATCCTGTACCCTTTTATTTATTATTTGTTCCGTACCTCCGTCATAGGATGGGGGTTATCTGCTTGTTATCGTTTTTAAAATGCACTTCCCAGTTGTGTGTATGTTCAAAATGCATGGGCACAACTTGAAGTACTCATAATTTACCATGGGGTGCAAGGTCAGACGCCTGACGCCAGCAAACGTTGAACCCCGGGTGACAAAAGAAATTTTCTTACTGATCAACGAAAGTTCGACGCTGTCTTTCAAGTAAATACTTTAAGCGTGAAGGGACGTTCTGATATATGAAGGAAGCAGACCGAGTTCTTAAGTCAGGTGTACACCATGGTGAGTTGTCTTCACAAGTATCTGCGTACAGTTCATCACTAACAGACTAGGAGGACGGGTGTGTACTGAGTTGCGTTAGTGATCAGATCAATAGACAGTTATAGTGATTCATAGATATAACATCTGATTCCTAAGACAGTTAACCCGACTCGACAAACAGGAAGACAGTGGTAATGAAACAAAAATTCAGATGTAACCAACAAAACACAATCAGATTTGATGTTCCCTTCTCGTATCCCGAAGAAGTTTCGCCTACAATGCTGAGCTGGACAGGGACACAAAACATATATGGGCAGTGAGCGTGTACAATACATAACCCCGTATGCTACCCACCAGTTACAAATAACTGCTATTTCCCATCACAGTGGTTCACTATACCTGCGATCACCCCTCCTCATATCAAAGTGGCCGAATGAATGATTCCACCCACATATGGCCCTCTTCACACGCACGTATGCCCAGGCGGGGTTATACATTACTTGCCCAGACCTATTTAAAACGGGGCAGGGCCGTCGAAAGAAGGATGAAAAATGGACGCGCGAAAAGTTTTTTTTTTTTTTTTTCGGCAATTTTGTTTGCGGAGACGTGAGAGAGGAGGTAGGGGTTTGGAAACTAGACGTTGACATATTGGAGATGTGCAGAGAATTTGAGGTTGGGGGGCGAGGGGTTTGAAGGGGAGCTGTTCTCTCATGATGGAAATATTGGTATGTTACCGTAGCTGTGTAGGAACATCGTCCCTTATCTTGGACGATTCATATTGATCCACTGGCTTTCGTGGAAAACCAAACCAGGTGTGAATATAAACTTTATTAATGGTCTGTATTAACGTGTCTATTATGGGACGAGAAGAGAAAGGCGAAGGTTTCTCTTATCACATGTGAACATCTCCAAATTGCCTGATACTGTGGCGATGGTGCTATCCGTGCTTTAAATTTGCCTTCTAAATACTTCGGAATATCGTGCCGTTCCCGTGGCTCGGTCTACTCGAACGGTCACCAGACAAATGAAGTTCTCACTGAGAACATCTTTGCCCTTCACATATCCACCCACGTTTTCAGTCGCCATCGGGAGAGTATTGCAAGTCACGTGGCCTGAGAATACGCTGGCAGCGAGATTGCTCACGAATACCAAAAAGGATTGTCCGGCATTTCCTTCGCAGCTTTCTTTCTAAATCTGTGTGGGTCGTGGTGTTGAGGTTGGAGTTTGTTAGTTGCATTACTCTGAGTTATGTGTGTAATGCAGTACGTTTCAAATCACTGAATCATTTATACCGTATTATAATGATGCGACTGTCTGCCGACAAACGAACGATACTAACAAACCGAAATTGCATACACGAACATATCAAGAGCAGATTAAATCCGGGCAATGTTCGCTACCATTCGGTTGCGTCATTCTTCTCGCCGTTTGATATCTAAGAACAAATATTCAACTAATCTACACAGAACCATAAGTTGTCTGTTGATGTGGATATGCAATTTGGTCTTGCCCACTAAGGGCAGTACATGGGCTGAAGTGTGTTTGAGAAGTAAGTTGCTGAGGAAGACGTTTGAGTCTGAGAGGGCTGATGAGAATGGGTGCCGGAGACATTTGCATAAGTAGGGGCTGCATGGCTTGTAATCCTCTCCAAATACAGTCAAAACCGGTTATAACAACATCGGTTTAAGCGACACGTCTTCTATGTCGTCAGATATTCTGTTGTACCAATTAATTTCTCACTGTTAACCATAACATTATACTGCTTGTTTATAACGATACAAAATATTCAGTACTTTTCATAGCGTTATAATTGAGTTCGACTGTATTGTAATCGTGATAAAATCGGGGAGGATATGTGGCACACATTGAGTGGAAGAGATATCATTCAGGGTCTTGGAAACTTGAGGGGCACACGCCTCTTGGAAATATCTAGGCGTGTGGTCGAGCATAATATTTCAATTACTACTAAAGAAATAGGATGAGGGTACGTTGAGTAAATTTGTCTGCTTCGCGATGAGTTATGTTGGTGAGCTGTTGTGAACACGTTGATGAACCTTCGGGTTCCGTAAAGTGCGGGGCTTTCGTTCACTGGCTGAAGAACTAATGGCTTCTCAAGAAGCTCCGTGAAGTTAAATGTGGCCATCGGCCCACAGAATCATATTTTGACATTACCCAATGTATTCGGTTCTAGACGCACTCTAGCACATTTTGAAATTTCTAAAATCTGAGTGGGCCTTACATTTGATTTCAGCCCTTTCTAAAATATATTGTACATTATACTGTAAAGGAAAGGGAGCCAGGATAGTCTCTATGTACGTAAGGCTAGTTATAGGACAGCAAAGGCCAAAATAGGAACAGAGGAGATTCAGAAGTATTTCTTTGTAGGCCGGTTTCCATTGTTATAACGACGTCACGTGTGACAATGTACAAAGCACCTGATGAGAGAGAAGTAGTTGGAGCCTGAAAAGACGAAGTATTTGACGGCGGGGTGAAGAGACGTCAGTCATCGACCTTCGTTACACATATGCTGATCATGTATAGGTAACAGTTCTGCTTCTTTAGTCAGTTTTAGGCTGCTAACCCTCCTTAAATACGCAGATACCTTTATGCACGTCCCTAATATTAAAGGTTTTACTGTTTGTTTCAAGATAATTCTACTTTTCGAGTATTGTCTTTTTCATTTGGCTTTGATCCTGCTAACATTGAAGTTTAGCCTGCTCTCTTTGATCTAAGAAGTTCCAAAATTCTTCATCAAATTATGTTTTATACTGCCTTAGTTAGTAATGACCTGAACTTTATCTTAGATATTTGTATACAGAAAATATTAAATGTGGAAGTTTTGGCTTGATATTGGCCAGACATTTTCGCTTGGGCTATTCTTTCTCCTGTTTTCGATGAACCTAGAAGCCACGTTCACAACTATATGCCTCACCCTCTGTTTGACACTGTGCATTTATTACAGTTAATTTAATGTTCGTGTATACGTTAAGACAGCTAGGGGCTGGACGGGCCGGGGATCGAATCCCGGTGAGGGCAAAATATTTTGCATCCTTCCACACCGGGCCTGGGTCCTACCCAGCCTCCTGTACAATGGGTACCGGGACTCTTTTCCGGTAGCAAAGCGGCCAAGGCGTGGCGTTGATCACCTACCCCACCTAGCACCGAGGTTAAAGAAGGAGTAGACCTATACCTGTAATTTCACTCTGTACCTTCATGGTCTATTAAAGGGCGAATTTTACCTTTACCTTCTTAAAATTTCCCTACTCTCTATTTATGTACCAGTTATTTCCTAAGTTTCCAAAGGTGCAAAAATGTTTGATATTTTACGCTAATACTTCGTTTTCATAATCTTAATTTAATGATAAACATAGTCAAGTGTTATAATCCTTGCATTCTACTAAAGTTGTGTGTTTGCTTGTAGAAGACTTACCAGATATGTATCGTTACAGGAGAAACACGCATCATAGAGAGCTGTGAGAAATCAGCAGTTTTCTTCATTCATTACAGCTTCTAAAAAAAAAATACGAGTGAGTAACACGGCTATAGCTTTTGGGTGTGCGTGTGCGAGCTCGCGCATTCTTGTTTAGTGTAACACTACCGTTAAAATAGTATAACATTACATGCGTTTGCCATTGACTTTTAGCTTCAACTTTGAACAAACTTCGTTACGGTTTTAGGCGTGAAATGTCCACGAGAGAGCAGATGGCATGCAGGGTGAGTTACGTGGAAAAATAGATTGTCATAAATGTTACACAAAGTATGAAGGCAAAGAATTCTGTCTAATTTATCTCCCGAGAAGAAGACTTGGTGAATAAATGTACACGTATCGATTGGTTCGTTTTTGTTTGTTACAGGTAGGCAACCTGTGGTCTTCCGCTGATGGCGTTTTATCGACGTTTTGGTAAAGTATGTGTTGGTGCAATGCATGTGGCTAACCTAGGAGCAGCAGGAAACGTGTGCATGATGTGTGTGTATGAGAAACAGAATGAATGAGCGGTCTATTGCTGCGAGTGCCTCTGTATGTGCCGGGTGTCGGTAATGTCCTGAGAGGACTTTTGACACCGTCATTATTTACATCCCGACGTACCGGCTTCATAAATGCTTGAACTTTTGACATTGGAACAATCAGACACCGTTGAATCTTCATATTTCTATGATGACAGATACTGGCTGAATATGTAAATTTACTCACTTAAATACTTATTTATTTACTTACTCCTTTATCGAGAAGCTAACCGGTTCTCGGCTAGACAAGAAATTCCTCGCATTTTATAGAACCCGAACATTCAGTACCGCTTTTACAAGTGCCCACCATCTGTCCCTGTCCTGAGCCAGATCAGCGCTGTCCATGCCGACCATCCCATTTCCTGAAGATCCATCTCAATATTACCCTCCAATCTACGGCCGGGCCTTCCCTCTGGTGTCCCTACCAAAACCCTTCATACACCTGTCCTCTCCCCAATACACGCTACATGCCCCGCCCATCTCATTCTTCTCGATTTGATCATCCGAATTATATTTGGTGAGGAGTACAGATCATTAAACTCCTCATTGTGTACTTCTCTACACTCCCCTGTAACATCATCCCTCTTAGAACTAAATATCCCCCTCTGTACCCTATCCTCAAATACCCTCAAGCTACGTTCCTCACTCAAATTTCACACCCCTACAAAACAACAGGAAAAATTATAGTTCTGTGTATCTTTATATTTTTGGGCAGCAAACTGGAAGACAAAAGATTCTGCACCGAATGATAGCAAGCATTCCCTGAATTCGGTCTACGTTAATTTCTTCCTGAACAGAATTTTGATACGGTAAGTTGGTTCCAAAATATTTGAACTGTTCCGCCATTTTAAAGGAACTATTATTAGTCTGTATATTGTGAATGTGTCCTGCATTCTGATCTCGAGACATGACTATGTACTTAGTTGTTTCAGCATTTACCCCCAGTCCAATCTCCTTACTAGCAACTACTACTGCGACTGTGTCTTTCTTTATGGTATTACACTTCCACCCAATATATTAACATCATCAGCATAATCCAGAATCTGATGTATAGTTTTAAATTCAAGCCCTCCTGGTTTACCGAACCCTCCTAATGGCCTACTCTAAAGCAAAGTTGAAAAGCAGTGGCGTTAAAGCATCTCCTTTATTCAAACCATTCTTAATAGGAAATGTCAGACAAATGTTTGCCTAGCCGGTCTCTGCTGTAGGTTTCATTCAGAAACATTTTTATTTGCTTACTAGACTCATGGGGATGCGAAACTCATGAGAATATTACACACTTCCTCCTTCGTAACTGAATTATAGGCTTTCTTTAAGTCTATAAATAGCTGATGCACTGCTTCATTGTATTCCCATATTTTCTTAAATATTTCACGAATGCAGAATATACAATCAGTAGTTAACCTGTTTCATCGAAGTCCACACTGATGATCCCCAATAATTTCCTCTGCATATGGAGTTAACCTTGACAGTAGGATGTTGGATAAA